>Ga0153916_10004426_pt1 | contig 10606 bp, 7 predicted proteins | sample Opewatmetagenome_FD_109642 | JGI IMG/M metagenome (GOLD analysis project Ga0153916, IMG submission 109642) | Freshwater wetland microbial communities from Ohio, USA - Open water 3 Core 3 Depth 4 metaG | ecosystem: Environmental > Aquatic > Freshwater > Wetlands | place: USA: Ohio, Lake Erie, Old...
TCTCAACCGGCTGTTATTATACCAGCAGAAAATTGAAGATGAAGGACATAAAATATATTTTTCTGTATCAAGAGGGCCATTAAATATTGCCTCGTACCTGATGGGGACGACGGAATTTTTATTGGCAATGATGACAAATCCTGATTCAATTCATCATCTTTTAAATATCATTACCGAATATATTACAGAATGGCATAATTTACAGCAAAAGACATTCCCCAGTATAGACGGAATTCTGGTACTCGATGATATAATCGGATTCATAGGAGAAGAAGAATTTCTGATATTCGGATTACCATATCTGAAGAAGATATATGACAGGAACGTGGCAGTAAAGTTCTTGCATAATGATTCAGACTGTAGTTCATCTCTCAAATATTTACCGGAGATAGGGATAAATTTATTCAATATGGGTTTCGATAAATCCCTGAAAGATTTAATGATTCAATCAGATCACAAAGTTACAATGATGGGAAATATCCCTCCCATGGATGTTCTTGTCAATGGTTCAAAGGAGGAAATTGAAAAGGCTGTGAAGGATCTGATCTCTAATCTGGATAGTAAAAGCAAAGTTCTTATATCCTGTGGTGGAGGCATGCCTCCGGATGTCTCAACAGAAAACCTGAGATTTTTCGCCGAGATGGTTGAAAAATACAGTTGAATTTCCAGCCATCTTTCCTTTAATCACCTGATGAGGAGTCTGACAATGGATTATTCAATATAAAGCTTTTCGATAATTGAATCCTGATCACCTATAAAGTGCAAAAAGTATAATCCAGGTGATGCACAAAGGTCCAGATTTAAAGTTTGTTCATGGACCGGTATATTTTTAACCATCCGGCCGTTGATATCAAGAATTCTTAATTCGGATATCCCACTTTTTATTTCCAGGGTAATTTTCCCATCAGTTGCGGGATTTGGATAAACCCGTACACCAGGATTATCATTTAAGCCGTAAGTTCTGATATCAGTGGCATCACATTCTATATTGGTAGTCATCACATAATTCTTTAGCCATACCAGAGCTGTCCGTTCGGTTCCGTTGCTTTTGATCAGGTATGCGTCTGTTTTCCAGATCTGTCCCTGAATATAACCCCATAAAGTGATGCCTGCGACACCGGGATGCGTCCAGAGTAATGGGAATTGCTGGAAATATATCTGGTACTGCTGAGCATCATTAGCAATATTTACATCATATTCAGATACGTATATTGGTATACCAGTTGCAGCAAGTTTATCAAGATTGGCTCTTAACGTGGCAGTATCTGCAGTTTCAAGACCATGACCCTGCACGCCAATTCCATCTATCAGACCTTTCTCCTTTAAAATATTAATAATTATCAGATATTCATCCGTATTTGAATTACTGCCAAGTATTGCATAATCATTTAAGATTAATTTAGAGTTTGGAAATAACTCCCTTGCTTTTTCAAATGACCATACAACCCAATCCCATCCGGTTTCACCGGCTCCTCCAAGCGCTTCACTGTAAGATGGTACAGCATGCAAAGGTTCATTTACAACATCTATCAAATCTGTGTTGGGGTATCTGTCTGCGAAGAGCTGAATCCATTCTTCAACCTCGGCTTTCTGGTCAGCCTGGGAAAGTGAGGCAATCCAGAAAGGTTGCTGCTGTCCCCAGATAAATGTATGCCATTTAAAGAGAAAACCGCTGTTTTTTGCATGATTATATGCAAGGTCCAGATTAGTCCACTTCATAACATCTCTGGAAGACTCAGCCGATCCCCATTTTCCTGCATTTTCAGGTGTTACCTGATTCCAGTAATTGTTAAAATTCGATGGAATACTGGAAGCGATTATATTACCGAGAAATTTACATTTTCCGGCTGCTATTTGGGCATTCAAATGAAAAGACAGAAGAGATATAAGTGAAAAGATAACGGAGGTTTTCATTATTCTAATTTTAATAATTAATTTTTCAAATAATCCTTCTATTACGATGCATCAGATTTACCAGATAAAAATACACATTCAACTTTAATTAGCAAATTCTTATTTTATTCCAAATTTTGCCTTAATTTAACTGTTAATTCAATAGTCAGGCAAAAAGAAGTCCACCCATTGAGAAAAAGAACATCAACAGTGAAATGTACAGATTAATTATAATAGTATTTCTTGCATTCCGTGTCGATTTGAACGAACCAATTGATACTGAACTGATTGAAAAAGAGTTTCTTTTTTCAATTGAAGAAATGCAACAGGATTTCAACCAGATGAGACTTACACTTGAAAATGAACATTGTTGCCTATATGAATATACATCAAAAGAGATCTTTGACAGCCTTTTCCAGAATCAGTATAACTTGATCACAAAATCCATGTATCCTCATGAATTTTACAATATCCTAACCCCAATTACTGCAAAAATCGGGTGTATGCATACAGCTGTCTGGATGCCTGGCAGCTATTGGGAAATACAATCCGGCAATCTATTTCCATTACAGGTAAAACTTATTGAAGATTATATGGTTGTTACTGGCAGTTATAACGATAGCATTCAGGTGCCGGTGGGAAGCATTATTCTTGAAATCAATGATAAGCCTGTTCATGAGATAATTAAGGAAATGAGACATAATATCTCGGCCGATGCTTTCAACATTCATTTTATTAATTCTCAGATCGAGAAACGGTTCCCGCTAAATTATGCAAGCAGATACGGATTCCCTGAAAAATATTATGTAACCTATGCGCTTCCCGGACGCAAAACCAGAGTAACAACCAAACTTAAACCTGCCAGCAACCAATCTGTTAGGGCTGTTGTTTTTAAAAACTTTAGCCATCCTCCTCTTACACTAGAACTCCCGGAAAATAGAAATACTGCTGTAATGACCATACCAACATTTATTTATTATGACCGTGTTGACTATTTTAAAAATTTTCTGGATAGTTCTTTCAACCTGATACGTGAAAAGAAAATCCAAAACTTAATCCTGGATCTTCGTGGCAACGATGGAGGCGACCCTTTCTGTGCCGTTCCCCTTCTATCCTATCTTGAACACGAACCGGTACCCTATTATGCAGAACCTTACGGGAGATACGCAGAATTTGCAGAACCCATTCCAATGGCTGAAAATCATTTTACTGGAAATTTATATATACTCTTGGACGGTTACTGCGGATCTACTAACGGACATTTCAGCGCATTATTGAAATACCATGAAATTGGTAAATTCATTGGAACACCCAGTGGTGCAACTTACAAATGCAATGCAGGAAGAGATACTGAGATCAGCCTGGAGCAGACCGGTATGATCCTAACTTTCGGCCGGACTACTTTTGCTGCTGCGGTCACAGGGATGGATAAAACAAAACCTATATTACCGGATTATCCAGTTCAGGTCACATACAAAGACTTCCTAAAAGGAAGGGATGTTTTTATGGAAAAGACGTGGATGTTGATTAATGGGAAAAAGAATGCAGAATGATAACGCGGAATTATAAGATCTGATATTATAAAAGTATTAGAAAAAATTAAAAAATCCATAAAATAAGCGACCTTGACATGAAATTAAAATCTTTCACAATCAGTCGTTTGTCTGGGGCAATTGTAATAACCTTTTGGGGATCAATTGCTTTTGGCCAAGAATTAAATTTAAAAAACAATACAGGATCAACTTCACTTCAATCAGAAACAAAGGATCTGGTTAATGGAAATTTGATACAATTCAATGATAATGGCGCCTGGTGTTGGTATCAGGATGAGAGGGTAGTTGTGGATCAGAAGGATGGCAAACTGATAATTGGATCCGACGCCAGCGGATCCGGAATTGGCGGATCATCACGCAATGGGAACATTGAGGCGATTATCTTTAATCTCCAGACTGGGATACCTGTAAGATACAATTTTATGAAAGCTGGTTGTGATGATCATAACACTCCTGCATTTCTGGTCAGACCGGATGGTAAATATCTGGCAATGTATGCACAGCATTATGACAATTACAGTCGTTATCGAATTTATGATAGTAATGAATGGACCCAGGAACAATTATTTGATTGGAGTACCATACCCGGCGGTACTGATTTTTCAGCGACGTATTCCAGTATATTCTATCTTTCATCTGAACAAAAGGTTTACAATATTGTCCGGTGTTATGCACGCAGTCCGAATTTAATGGTTTCTACCGATCAGGGTGATACCTGGTCCTATGGCGGTTTATTGACTCAGCCAGACGAATCCATTGGATATGTGAACGGATATTTCAAATATTCCGGGAATGGTGTCGACCGGATTGATTTTATATGCACTGAGCATCATCCCCGTGATTACAATACAAGCATTTATCATGGTTATATTAAAAACGGACAAACATTCAAAGCAGATGGCACACTTCTGGATAGTAATATCTCTGACAAGCTTGCTCCAAAACCTTCGGATTTTACTATTGTTTTTGCAGCAAATACAGTCGTTCGTGATATAACGATGACACGATGCTGGACTATAGATCTTCAAACTTACAATGACACCACAATTGCTGTAATTTTTAAAGCACGGGCCAACAATTCCGAGACTGATCACAGGTTCTTTTATGCCCGTTTCGATGGTCTGAGCTGGACTTCAACATATTTAGGTAAAGCCGGATCCAAAATGTATAGTAGTGAGCAGGATTATGTTGGTTTAGGAGCATTGAATCCTGATAATCCTGATGTTATATATATCTCAACGCCATTTGATCCACGGGATGATTCGGATTTAACAGTCCATGAAATATTTAAGGGAGTGACTGCTGATAATGGAGCATCCTGGACATGGTCACCAATTACACAAAAATCTGTTCGTGATAATTTTCGCCCAGTTGTCCCTGCCTGGAACAAAAATAACACTGCTTTGCTCTGGTGGAGGGGAACGTATTATACCGCCCAGATCTTTGATGCAGCTGTTGTCGGGATCCTGGATCGCTCCAGTGAACCATTTACACCGATGAGTTACCTTGATGCTACCGACTTGAACACAACTGCTGCAGACGGATCACAACTCATTACTACTGGTCCGGATGCTAATCAGGGAGCCACAGATAATAAGTGGCATGAACGCACAGGTTTCGGTAATGGCGGTTCAGTTTTGACTTCTTCCGAATCTAATGCGGAGAATGCACCATTGCTCAAAACACAAGTCATCGTACCTCAACGCGGAACTTACGATATCTGGATTAATTTTTGGGCAAATCCGGATTATGACTGGCGTATAAAAGCAGGTTTATCCTTGGATGCAATGCGAATTTTCCGGCAAATGGCATGTAAACAGGTTGAAACAGGGGACCATGGAATACCTATTATCCTGACCGGAGATAACAACACTTACCTGTACCAGGCTTATCTTGGTCGTATCCAGGATCCGGTTGATAGTACTTTTGAAATCTTCGTGGACGATGAAGCAATTCAGACAGGGACAGTAAATACTCCTCAGGGAAACGTCGCCCGTACCTGGTATGACGGTATTAGTTATGCCCGGCTCGATACCGGTAGCACGGCTAACCAAATCGAAAGTGAGGTAATTTCTGACAAATTTAGCCTGGAACAAAACTATCCCAATCCATTCAACCAGATAACAACGATCACGTATTCCTTGCAAAGGAATGACTATGTAAACCTGAAAATATTCAACCTGTTTGGTCAGGAGGTAATTTCACTGGTAAACCAGGTAATGCCAGCCGGCACATACTGTGTTACTTGGAATGCACAGGATGCTCCATCAGGAGTGTATTTATGTGAAATCATGGTAGGTAGTCATTCGAAAATGCGCCGGATGATTTTACTAAAATTTTATTGACGCAACCTATTCTGATTATATTTCATCATACAATAAGCTAACCTAAAATATTGAATTATGAAAGCAATAGTAATTTTCACAATTCTATTAATTACCTTTTTATTCACGACCTGTGAAAAAAACTATTATTATGAAGCTGACCCTCGTTTTTTCAATGATGCAATGCATGGAAATATTGTCGGGAAAATAATTCAGACAGACAGTAAAGCGATGGTCCTTGCCAGTCAGGTTGCTCCAGTGGATTCTACGGCCATAAATCCGTCAGATGGATCTTTCGAAATAAAAAATCTTCCTATTGGCAATTATGATCTTACCATTAAGGCTAATGACTATCGGATTTATAAAAGGTGTAATGTAATGATACAGGGTGGAGGGACAACCTATATTGGAGAAGTTGATCTGTCGACTATCCCTGATCTGATAGCATCACATTACCCGGAAGATCGTGGTGAAATTGTATATAACAACCGATTTTCCCGTCTGACGATATCAATGACCTTTACACAGCCAATGGACCGTAAAAGTGTGGAAGAGGCATTTTCAACCGAACCTCCAACTGAAGGTATTTTTTGCTGGGGTCAGTATTCTACTGCTCCAAACTGGATCTATTATAGAGATGCCTTTGGCGATAAAGGCTTTGATGCCGGGGCAACAATTACAACGTACAGTAAAATTACCTCATTCAGTTACCAGGTTTCACAAAAAGATAGTTATACTGATACAACCTATAATGTGATTTTATCTACCTCCGCCAAGGATACATCTGGAAATTATCTGAGGTTTCCGCTTAAATATAGTTTCAGAACTATTCAATCTTCCAGCACAATTAATGGAATCCAGACAAGTCCATATCATGGTGATATAGATGTCAGTTTAATCTCAAACAGTGGAATTCAGATTATTTTTCCTCGTAACATGGATCAAAAATCAACAGAAGATGCTATATATGTGACACCTGAATCCGACATTATTTTCATCTGGCCACAGAAGAACACTTTAACTGTTTATACAGGAGGAGTTTTCAGAGCGGATACAAAATATACCATAACCATTGATTCTATTGCCAAAGATCTGGACGGTAACAAGTTGGGTAATCCTTTTTCATTTTACTTTACTACTGCATCTGTTGGAGTGAGCAACACCAATCCAATAAACGGGGAATTGTTTGTTTCTCCCACTACAGAAATTTACATTACATTCAATACCTATATGGTGAAATCTTCCGTTCAAAATGCTTTCACAATTTCACCCTATGTAGCCGGCACACTCGATTGGTCAAATAATTCAAAAACAGTCATGAAATTCGTTCCTTCTCAATCCTTAAATTATAATACGAAATATACGGTTAAGATCGAAACAAATGCAAAAGATATTTTTGGATCACCCATAAAAGAAGCACATATATTTTCATTTATTACCAGGCCAGACTAATTATTCATTTATAAAAAGGATTAGACTGGAGATACCTTGTTCACCATTCGCCAGAACAACCATGGACAAAACCTATGAATATAAGCTATTATAATTTCCTTACCACCAATCAGGACTTCCCTTTTCTTTTTATAGATGGCATTCATATATATTTTTGCACACTTTTCAACCGGCATACCTGAAGCCAGGCTTTTATCCATCTTACCCTGCGCTTTCCCATCACTGGTCAGCGCATGATATGATATATTGGTACGGATTCTGCCCGGGTAAGCGATTGTGACATAAATATTTTTATCTCTTAATTCTATCCCCATCGTTTCAAAATAACCCTTCACTGCATGCTTTGCTGCACTATAAGCAGACCGTAGTGGAAATCCGAACAGGCCTGAAAGACTGCTGGTGGCGGCTACCTGTCCCCCTCCCCTTTCCAGCATATATGGAAGAATATTCTTGGTAAGTATGATGTAAGAGAAGAAATCAATTTCCATTATTTTTCTGTCAAACTCAACATCGGTATCAGTTACAAGAGAACGATGACTAATCCCTGCATTATTTATCAAAATATCTATACCACCAAATCTGTCAATAGCAGTTTTGACAGCCATTCCAAGAGATTGTGTATCAAGCATATCTAGAAATAAAACTGAACTCTCCCCACCCATCTCCTCACATTTTATTCTCACCCGTTCAAGCTCTTCTGTTTCATTTGATGACAGGATGGTCTTTGCACCTTCCCGTGTGAATTCATATGCAAGGGCCTCACCGATTCCTGAGGAAGCACCGGTGATCCAAACTACTTTGTTTTTAAATTTCATTTCAAAAAAAGTTACAGGTTGCAAGTTACAAGTTTCCGCTTATTTATATTCAGAATAAATTAGAATTATAGACTAAAATGTGATAAATTTGATGTTCAATGAACCTTAGAAGTATTTAATTTTGCATCCTGAATAAATTTTAATATTGGATGTCCGGAAAGGAGATTACACACGAAGGAATTGTACAGGAAGTCCGGGATAATAATGTTATTGTCAGTTTTATTTCTCAACCCGCCTGTTCCTCATGCAATGTGAAAAATAGCTGCTCAATGGCCGGGGGAGAAGTCAGGAATCTTGAGGTTCCCTCATCTGGGAAATTATATAAGGCAGGAGAGAAAGTTCTTGTTGTGCTTCAACAGTCGCATGGGTTCAGAGCTGTTTTCCTGGGTTATATCCTTCCATTTCTGCTAGTCTTAATAAGCCTGGTTATCTTACTTAAACTTACAAATAATGAGGCACTTGCTGGTTTAATATCCATTTGCTCTCTTATACCCTATTACCTGATTTTATGGATTCTGAGAGGACAGATCAATGAAAGTTTTAAATTCAGGCTACTAAAGGATTGAGGATTGTATTATATGAGTGCAACGATTATATATACGATCATTTCCCTGAGTGCAACTGGCGCCATTTCTGCTGTTATACTCTATTTTGTCGCACAGCGGTTTAAGGTTTATGAGGATCCACGGATAGACGAGGTAGAAGATGCATTACCTGCGGCAAATTGTGGAGGATGTGGTTATGCGGGATGCAGAAACTTCGCTGAAGCCTGTGTGAAAAGTGAAAATCTCAGCAGGTTGTTTTGTCCTGTTGGCGGAAACGATACTATGTCAAAGGTAGCTTCGATTTTGGGTTTGGAGGCTATTTCACAAGATCCAAAAGTTGCGGTAGTACGTTGCGCAGGTTCGTATGACAAAAGGCCCCGGACCAACCTCTATGATGGGCCTCCATCCTGCATACTTCAAAGCAGCCTTTATCCTGGTGATACCGGATGTCCTTATGGCTGCCTTGGACATGGTGATTGTGTAAATGCTTGTGATTTCGATGCCATTCATATGGATCTCAGAACAGGACTACCGGTAGTAATAGATGAAAAATGCACTGCTTGCAATGCCTGTGTGCTGGCATGCCCGAAACATATTATAGAACTCAGGAAAAAGAACAAAAAAGATCGTAAGATTTTTGTTTGTTGCATCAATGAAGAAAAGGGTGCTATCGCAAAGAAAAGTTGCGAAGTAGCCTGTATCGGCTGCGGAAAATGTGTTAAGGTTTGTCCATATGAGGCGATAACACTCGAAAACTATCTCGCATACATAGATCCGGTTAAGTGCACATTGTGCAGGAAATGTGTTGAGGTATGCCCGACAAATTCAATCCATGAAATCAATTTTCCTCCGAGAAAAAGTCAGGATGGTACAGATACAACTGTTGATGTGGAAATAGTAGAAAACTTATAAACTGATATAAACTGATCGTGCTAAAAACTTTTAACAAAGGAGGTATTCATCCGGCAGAAAATAAGATCACTGCAGGAAAACCTATATCCGACCTGCCAGTTCCACCCATTGCTATCATCCCGATACTCCAGCATATAGGTACTCCGGCAACGGCATTGGTTAAGAAAGGTGAAAAGGTTAAAACTGGCCAGATGATTGCATATGGTGAGGGTTTTATTTCTGCGAATATTCACTCCTCCGTGACTGGCACAGTAAGCAGGATTGATAAACTTACCGACTCATCAGGTTATAAAAGGACCGCTATTGAGATAGAAACAACAGATGATGAATGGATGGACGAGATAGACACTAATCCTGACCTTATTACTGATATAAGCCTCTCCACACCTGAAATAATGGTTAAAATATGGGACAAAGGAATTGTAGGGATGGGTGGCGCAACATTTCCAACTCATGTCAAAATGGCCTTCCCCAGAGGGAAAAAAGTTGAATATCTTATCATAAATGGCGCGGAATGTGAACCTTATGTCACAGCCGATCATATGCTAATGCTTGAAAAAAGTGAGGAGATACTTATCGGTATTAGTATTGTCAAGAGTGCAATCGGAATAGAAAAAGCAATAGTCGGGATAGAAAATAATAAATCAGATGGAATTGAAAATATCCGTAAAATATCCGTAAAATATCCGGGTATCACCATTCAGGGATTGAAAGTAAAGTATCCTCAGGGTAGCGAAAAACACCTTATCAAATCTCTTACCGGACGGGCAGTTCCATCAGGGGGATTACCCATTGACGTTGGAATTGTTGTTTTTAACATCGGTACAATGTTCGCTGTATATGAAGCAGTCCAAAAAAATAAACCTTTAATCCAAAGAATTGTTACAGTCACAGGAAAATCTTTAAAGAATCCTTCAAATTTCAGGGTCCGGCTTGGTACTCCTGTCTCAGAACTGATAAAGGCAGCAGGCGGACTTCCGGCTAATGCAAGCAAAATTGTTGCTGGAGGCCCAATGATGGGAAAAGCATTGAACACATTGGATGTACCAGTTACAAAAGGTATGTCAGGACTACTGGTACTGGATGATATCGAATCAAAAAGAAAACCAGCA
>Ga0153916_10004427_pt1 | contig 10605 bp, 7 predicted proteins | sample Opewatmetagenome_FD_109642 | JGI IMG/M metagenome (GOLD analysis project Ga0153916, IMG submission 109642) | Freshwater wetland microbial communities from Ohio, USA - Open water 3 Core 3 Depth 4 metaG | ecosystem: Environmental > Aquatic > Freshwater > Wetlands | place: USA: Ohio, Lake Erie, Old...
GCTGCACTGGATCATCTAGCTTAAATGTTAAGCCAGCACTCGGTGTCAGGATAGCAACAGAGCCATCACGCTTTAATCCTTGGCCGTTCCATTGCACAGGTTTTGCTGCATCGTTTGCAAAGTACTGGTGAACAACTAATCCACCAACACTCTTTCCAATCTGTATTCCAAGTTGTGTGTTTGCAGCAACATGGTATTCTACTACGTTTGGCTTGAATACAAATACACCATTCACTGGGGTTAGCTTTTCCCACCATAGCAAGTCGCCCCAGAAGAAACCAGTACTTGAACCTACAGCTTCTTCTAATCCCTTCCAGATGTTTGCTAATTTTGTGTACAGGTCTGGGCGTGTCTTTGCTGACTTCTTTTGTAGGTCGTACTCTTCCCACTTCTTTGGACTATCTGCAAAGTACTTCGCATCAAACATGTACTTGTCTTGTATTGTGAAACGACCATCAGGAAGACGACCAAATATCAATGCAGGAAACCCGTCAAACTTAATTGTTATAGATTGTGGGTTCTTAATAACGAAGAGCAGACTTTGAACAGCCTGCTTTGCAGTAGCAGAGCCATCAAAGATAGCATCCTCTGGGTGAGGCTGTGCGCCTGCTCTGGCTTCTGTGAGTATTGAGTTAATAAAGTCTAGTTTCATCATATTGTTATTTATCGAGTTATCTATAAGTAAATACTTAATGTTTATCATATCTGCATAAATAAACATATGACATACTTAAACAACAAATACACTAAAATTTATCATCAAATCATTTCCCGTGCTCAACAACGAATACTCAGTGAATACGTCGAAACACACCATATCATTCCTAAAAGTTTAGGTGGAAGCGATGATAAATCTAATCTTACTAATTTAACTGCAAGAGAACATTTCATCTGCCATTGGTTGCTAACTAAGATGACTACAGGAAAAGATAAAGCAGATATGTTCTATGCATTAAATGGGATGAAGCGTAAGAATAAACACCAAGAGAGATATGAAACAAAAATTACTAGCAGAGTTTATGCTCGCATCAGACCATTGATTGCAGAACAGCATTCAAAAAGAATGACGGGTATAAAACGTGGTCCACAATCAGCTGACCAACGAGCAATTACTTCTGCTGCTAACAAAGGCAAGAACAAAGGAAAGACACCATGGAATAAAGGTAAATCTGGACTTCAGATTGCATGGAATAAAGGTATTGCTAGAACTGAAGAAGAGAAAGCTGCAATTCGGGCAGGAAAACAAAATATTTCTCCTGAGGTTGCTGCGAAAATTAGTGCAGCAAAAACTGGTGTTGCCTGGAGTGAATCGCGTAAGTTAGCATCAAATGCAACTTGTCCACATTGTGGCAAAGAAGGAAATCGCGTGCCACTGGGACGTTGGCACTTTGATAATTGTAAATTTAAGAAGTAGAACGAATCATTGCTGTTATTTCGGTGGACTTACTTGCCAATAATTGTTTAGTCTTCTCTGCTTTTTCAATTGCTGCTGTGGTTGCAGCTTTGTCGAATTTTGAGGAAGTAATAACCTTATCAATTTTTCCTTGATAGATATCTGCAATCGCATTAAGTAATTCATCCGCAGAACTATAACCGAGCAAGACATTATTTAATTCGAGGGTTTCAGCAATACCACGAACTGATTGAACCATATCACTTACACGTATCTCACCAATCATACCTGGATATGCTTTTAGTCTTGGCGATATCTTCTTGCAGTCAAAAAACTTAGCAATATCCAATGCCCAAGACTTGGGATTGTTTGTAATGGTCTGTAGCTCAACATCCTTAGTTGTTCTAAACGGAACAATCTGGCCGCCTTGTGTCTTAATTTGTACACCGTGTCCACCACCTATGCTCATGTTAAGAGCTTCACCCAATGATGAGTAAATGCTATTGCATAGCACACCCTTAACATTGTATTCAGGTGCGAGAGCAGTAGTCCATGCTTTGTTGTGTGAGTATGCAGTAATCAAGTCAACTTGAACATAGTCTTGACCAATTTGGAATATAACGTTTGTGCCGTTGCTTGTCTGGAAGTCTGGAGAAGCTTCGCAGAACTCTTTAATACCAGTCTTGATTATATCTGCGTTGGCATTGTTGGTTGTTCCTTCAATACGTGGGATAAACAAGTTAACGTCTATGTCACCGTATTCACGTTCTGGATTCTGTACTAGGTCACGTTTGTAATACGTTGTGCTACCGCAAGTCTGTCCTAGCTCAACTGGAGGAATATTCTTAGACTCGAGATACTTATTGAGATTGGCAACAAAGACATGCAGAACTTTAACTACCTGCTCAACTAACGCAGGAGTGATATGTGTATTCTGTGTAGCTGGATTTGCCCAACCACCTTCGTTGATAATGTCTCTTACTTTCACAGCATGTGCCCCATCTTACGGAACCATGCCGCAGTGCCCGGTGCTGCCTCTTCTGGCATTGTAATAATACCCTTAGCTTGGTCTTGTTTAGCTTGTGCTAGCTTGCCCTCTTTGTCTGGGTCATTCTCTAATGCCTTCAATACCGCTGCAACAGAGTTTAAGTCCGCTGCCTTAGCTTTTGGATTTAGCAATAACTTTGCTGCGGCATCGCGATTGTCTGCAACAACTTCATTGTTGTCTCTGCGATTCACTGTGCCGGCAAATGCATCAATCTTGTAGCCTAGGAATTTACCAATGCTGTTTAGCAGAATGTATAAGTGGTTAGCTTTAAAGCCTGGATCTTCATAACTACCACGGGGACCATGTTGATGCCAATCTGCAACTTTTGCTGCATTGGGAATAATCATCAAGTCAACTTGTGCAAATTGCTGTTTGCCACTAACAGATGAAACGTATGGAACATCAACGTGTACATTGCGTCCTTTGACTGCTACAGCATAACCCTTGGCCTGAAAGTATTTTGCCAGTGATTGCTTTGCTTGCTTTTCATCAGTCACACCGAAGTTCTGAACAGTAGCGTCTTGGTCTAGGAATAAATCTATATCCCCGCTAATTGCTTTGTGTCCAGCAGAACCAATGTCTGCCATGACTTGTTTTTGTAGAGCAGATGGTAGTTCACGTTTAACTGTGTCTACAACAACCGCTACGTCTGCTTTTGCGACATCATCTGTATTGTCAAATACATTGCCGCCTTCATATAGGTACATGTGCATTATAATCTACTTAGCTCCATATCTAAAAATTGAGATAGTTGTGGGTTTCTATCTGCCAGTGGCTTGCCACTTTGAACATGGAACCACGTTCCTTTTTCATTTTTTGCGTAATCTTGATTCTTATATCTTACAACAGTTGGCGCAGGTCTTCCGCTTGGCAATTTACCACCAATGTGTAGAACTTGTACGCCCGATGGCAGTGTTGTTAATCCTTTATTGGTATTGTTCTTCTTTGCCTGAATTACCTGCTCCATAGAATCAAACATATTTTTAAAATATTTTTGTATTCCGTCTGGAGTTAAAGATTCTTTTCCTGGAGTAGGGCCGACTGTTTGACCTTTGGTTATAAATCTTGCGACATAATTTTGCAATCCATCAGGTGTATTTTCCTTAGGATTTGATTTAATCCAATCTTGCCACAGTTTGACATATTTCTGAGTAAGTGCATCAGACCGTGATGGGGATGCTGGGGCTGGCGCTACTGGTTGTTCTGCTGGCTTCTCTGCTGGTTGTGCAGTAGGAGTAGGTGCTGATGCTGCCGCCTGCTGTGGTTGTTGCTGTGCAGCCTGCTCTAATCCCTGAATAGTTTCCGGATTTCTAACAACGGTAACTTGGTCGTTCTCTTCGATTTCCCAATCACCATTTTCAGCTTTAACGGCAATTCCTCTCGAAGTCTTAACTTGAGAGCCAACTGGTGCTTGTGTTGGTTGCGCCTGGCGATTAGACTTAAAGCTAGCAGAGCTTGGTCTGTCTGGATTAGTTGTGCCAGTATCTGTATTAAGTGCTTCTGTAATTACTTCATTGATCTTCACTGCGAATTCTCCTCACACCACGCTTAAATTTTTCTGGCTCTTGGGTGCGGATTGAATTGATCAAACGACGCTCAAGCTCTCCGGCTTGTTCTGCATCGAAATTTTCGCGGATATAGTTAATCAAGTTGATAGCTCCTTGAATGACGTGAGTTGCACGACTTTCTACAATATTCTCACGGTCTTTCTGGACTAGCAATGTATCTAGTTCATCAAGGATACTTCGCGCTTTTTTCTGCACCTTTAACTCCAGTTTGTACTATATTTATAGAAAATCATTCCGAAGTGGATTTTAGCGAAGCCAACATCTGCTTCAACTTGGTGCTTTGTGCGCTAGAACCCGGCGCTGGGGCATCTTCTTCTGCATCAGTTACCTTAGATGTGCCCTTAATTTGGTTCAAAATGTTGTTAGGTTTGCTGAACCCACTGGTGCTGCCACCTTCTTGTGCTTCAAGTCCTGGGTCAGTAATACGCATTGTATCGATGTTGTACTCAAGATCCACCTTCATGCCAACACCTGTAGAACTACGCGATTTCATACACTGTATTTGATAACGTCCACGCTCGCGCATTGCTCTGCTTGTAAAGATACCAAATACGTTATCTGCTGTGTTAATCTTAGAAATACCACCCGATATGTGACTGTGGTCAAACTCAATCTCTTCAACTGCACTACGGTTTAACTGTGAAGCAGTAACGAATAGTACGTTTAATTCTTTTGCAAGGTTACGCAATTCTTCCGAAACATACTTGTCCTTAACGAACAAATCGTTGGGGCTAACTTTAGCAGATACGGGCATCAGCAAGTCCAAATAGTCAACCATAACAAAGTCAACTTTGATGCCTGTTTGAATCTGTACTTCTTTTAAGTATGCACGAATGTCGTTAATATTGCTCTGTGCTGGCAATCCCTTGATACGATATGCACCAGCTTTCTTAGAAACTAATCTAACCTTCAGCTCTGTGTTGTCAATGTCCTTGCGAATTTCTTTTGTTGACTGACTTGTCAACATAGCGTCTGTACGGAGACCAACAAGCTCTTCGGACAGTTCAAGTGTAATGTACACACCACTGAGCCCTTGTTGCAGCCAGTTCAAAGCAATGTTCATCATCACTAAGGACTTACCTGAACCAGATCCACCTGCAAAGATGTTTAGTTCGCCGCGGCTCATACCACCGTACAATATCTTGTCAACACTTGGCCAACCAGTGCTTACCTGCCTGCCACTGTTGAAGTATTTGTTGATACGTTCACCAGGTGTAGCAAAGTAATCAGTACCCATGTCTTTAGTTAGGGAGATTTGTACTGCGTCCTTGATAAGTTTTTCTACAGGATCGTAATCACCATTTTCAATTAAGTCTGCGGCTTTAAGAATAGCACGTTCAAGTTCTCTGCGACGAGAAAAGCCTTCAAACTCTTGGAGGAACCACTCCTGGTGTGATTCAATTGCAGTGGGGATTGGTTGTAGAGTTACACCAGTGACTGCTTTGATTTGTTCGTATGTTGGTAATGTCTTAAATTCAGTGGAATGCTTTTGAATAAACTTTGCTGCATCACGTAGATTGCGGTCAAAGTTATCGGGATTGTAGATGTTTTGCACACGCACAAAGCTCTGTGCGTCCTGCATCATCATCTCAAGAAATAGTTTTTGTAAATCTGAATTGTAGTCAGTTGTCATAGTTTATTGTATTTGACTTGTTGTCTTTTGTAAAGCATTTCGGCGCGGATTCTTTTGTGGCCCACGCAGTCCTCTCATTTTTTGTCTCGTTTCTTCCGATCTTGGAGTTCCAGGTTTTCCTTTCCTTGCTGCCGAAATCTTGGCCTTTGTCTCGTCCGACAATGGTTTACGTTTCTTACCCGATTGTGCCAGAGATATGTTTCTGCAATGCTCCTCTGTTCTCGGAGGTTTTGGTTTTCTGAGTTTTGCTTTATACTCCTCTGACCTCGGCTCTTTCAGTTTTTGCAAATGGGTCTCAGACAATACCTTACCTTTATTTGCATCCGACATCTTTTTTCGAATCTCAGCAGACGGATTACTGCATCCTTCGCCGCCATCGGTTTTGTTTCTCAGGATTCCTGTTCCTAAATCTTTTCTTCCGTACTTTGCAATCAACTCTATTTCAAGTAATCTTGCATTCTCCTGCGACAAATTGTCAGATATTATCTGTATTCTATTTTTGTCAGTGGGGAGATTAACACTGTGTTTCTTACTATACAATCGATTACCTTTTCCCTTGCCAATATAGTATGGCGTTCCATCTTCGCGGAGGTACTGATAGACGTAATAAATATTCATGCTGGCATGCCCTTATCATGTTAGAGCAGTTGGAGCCTGCAAGCTCGCGAACTGCACTTTTATTTATGACTTCTTTGCAGAATCTTTCTCTTAAGAAGCTCAATCTTTAGTTTGCTCGTTTCTTTTCCTTCAAGTATCGCCTTCAAAGTAAAGAGTTTGCCGTATGTCTCTACAGCTTTGCTTGCATCCTTGCACGTTTCCATCCAAATTGGGAATGAGACATTCCATCCATATTCGATTGCTCTGTCAATCAATGTAGAGCCAGCCTTGTCAGTGTCGGGAACCACAATAACTTCTCGTCCTAGACTATCAATGATGTCGGCTTGTATTTCGTTGCACTCGCCACCTAATACAGCAACACCATCTATTGCCATTGCATCAAAGGGGCCTTCGACAACAATAACAAACTTAGAGTCTCTCAGTTGTTTGTCTACATTGAATACGTAGTTGGGTTCTATGCTTGAATAGTACTTCGGTTTAACAGTATCGTCTTTGACAAACGTTCTAGCTGTGTAGCCAATGGTTTCATTCTTCCAAGTAAAGGGAATGATTATTCGTTTGTTCAAATTGTACTGTGTCTCGGGTGTCCAGTAGAATTTATATTTAATGGTATTGACGTATCGATCTTTTGTTACGTATGAGACTGCATCAATAAATTGCTGTGGTACGTTTTGATAATCGCCAATCTCATAAAACGTCGCAAGCTCACTAATGTTTTTCGCTTGCTCTGGTAACTCCCTTACCTTGAAGGTAACCTCTTCGTGGGTTTCTTCTTTAGCAGATTCTGGAGCAACTAGTTCTTTGATTCGGATGGCATCAATAACCAAACGTTTGATCAGTCCTTCATCTGCACCTAACCACTTTAACAGTTTTCGAAACTTGAATGGTAGGTGCCTGCCTGGAACATAACTGGCTTTGAACTTGCAGTTGAAACAGTGGTATGATACGCCACCATCTGGATTGAGCATAACACCGCCCCTACCGCGTGTATCTGCTGTTTCCCCATTATGGTGGCAGCAAGGTGCATTAAAACTAACCCAACCAGAAGATGAGTTAGTTTTACGCTTTGCGGGTAGAAGAGTTTTGAATTCGTTTTGGATAGAGTGTAACATTCGTAATAGTATATACTACGAATGTTAAGAACTCAAATATTTCTCTATCAGATTAGTAAGCAGTTGCTTGGAACATCAAAATGGTACTTGCTGGCCAAGGGGCAGTTACAGCATTTGCCATCCACATATTGGTTACTGTAACCGATACGTTAGATGTTGCGTTAACCACGGTCATCTGTGCCAATGTTGGGTTTAGGATCGAAACTTGTGCGTTCCAACCGTTTACCGCTGTTGGCAATCCAACAATACCAGCAGTTGCAGTACCGCCTGTACCTACGTTTACACGGAAGGTGCTTGAACCGTTATTCGAAACAATAGCGTTACCTGTACCAAATCCACTTGCAATTGTTGGTGCAGTTGAGTTCCACAACATTGTTCCGCCTGTTGTAGCAACACCTGGTACCGATACAGCGTTAGAAGTAAACTGTGCCATCTGCACGTTACCAACACCGTTGTAGTACAATGTGATGCTGTCAGCAGAACCGACGCTAATACGTCCATTACCTGTTAAGTAATCAACTACGATACCGTCAGTAAACGGACCAAACACGTTACCAGTTGAAATAAAACCGTTACCTGCTGTTGTGATGTTAGCTGTTACAACGTTACCGGTTACAGTTGCACCAGTGCTTGCAAATGATGCAAGTTGTGTAGTTGCTACACCACCTGTGTATAGGTTAATTGTATCAGCAGCACCAACACTAACACGGCCGCTACCAGTTAAGTAGTCAACTACAATACCGTCAGCAGCTGGACCAAAGAACGAACCAGTTGATATTACACCATTGCCCACAGTAGCAATATTAGCAGTTGTGATATTACCAGTTACAGTTGCACCAGTGCTTGCAAATGATGCAAGTTGAGTAGTTGCAACACCACCCGTGTATAGGTTAATTGTATCTGCTGCGCCTACGCTAATACGACCAGTTCCTGTTACATAATCCGATACGATACCATCTGTAAATAATCCTGCTTGTAGGTTACCTGTTGCTACAGAACCGTTAGCAAGAACTACGTTAGCTGCCAGATTCCATGTTACGGTACCATTCGCAGATTGCGTAATAGACATATTGGTACCTGGGTTGTACACAGGTTGCATTGCCCACCAGTATCCTAAAGCCTTAGCTATGACGCCTAATGTTGCATACGCTGGGACTGTAACACCGGCATTAACCGATGCATTTTCAATACGGTCGCCAACGTTAGGATATACAACAATTGATTGTGCAGTATTGTTTGTAATACTAATTTCGCGGCCGATAGTTACAAACGGAAGAACAACTCCGCCTGTACCACCAACTACGAAAGTATTATCTGCGGTAATTGCAGTAGCGGTACCTTGGTTTGCACCAGCAGCGTTAACGTTAGCAGTGCTAAACAAGAATGCAACACCAGCTGAGATATTGCCAGTAGCTGTTATACCACTGCTGTTAATCAATGCAGCAAGACTTGAACCAACACCGCCGGTGTAGAAGTTTAATCCGTCTGCGGTACCAACACTAATACGTCCATTACCAGTTACGTAGTCAACTGCGATACCATCTGTGAATGCGCCAAACAGATTACCAGTTGAAACAAATCCATTGCCTGTTGTTGTGATGTTAGCTGTTACAAGGTTACCCGACAGAGTAGTACCAATGTTTGCAAATTGTGCAAGTAAGTTAGTAGCAACACCATTGTTGAAAATGTTAAATGTATCACCAAGTCCAACACTAATACGACCTGCTCCGTTTAGATAGTCAACTACAACACCATCTGCATATGGACCAAAGAATGTACCAGTTGAAACTAAGCCATTACCAACGGTTACAATGTTAGCTGTGGTTGTGTTACCAGCAATAGTTGTACCAGTGCTTGCAAACTGTACGATTTGGTTAGAACCAATACCACCAACATAAAGTGATAGTACATCAGATGCACCAACACTAATACGTCCAGTACCTGTTGTGTAATCTGTTACGATACCATCAGTGTAAGGACCAAAGAATGTACCAGTTGAAACTACGCCGTTACCAACAGTTACGATATTAGCTGTTGATGTGTTACCAGATATAGTTGTACCTGTGCTTGCAAACTGTACGATTTGGTTAGAACCAATACCACCAACATAAAGTGATAGCACGTCAGCAGCACCAACACTAATACGACCAGTGCCGTTTGTGTAATCAACTGCAATACCGTCGGCAAATACACCAAATAAGTTACCAGTTGAAACAAATCCGTTGCCGGTTGTTGTAATGTTAGCAACTAAGATGTTACCAGTTAGTGTTGCGCCAGTATTTGCAAACGATGCAAGTTGAGTTACACCAATACCACCATTGTAGATATTCAATGTATCTGCCGCGCCAACACTAATACGACCAATGCCTGTTGTATAATCGACAACAGTACCATCGGTAAATGTACTGCTAATAATATTTCCTGTTGCCACTATACCATTAGAGAACGAACTCTTAAATGCTATGATGTTACCAGCTGAGATATTACCAGTTGCAGTTGTTAAGTAGATTGCAACGTTTGAGTTGGCACCAGTAGCCAAGCTATTAGTTAATGTGTTTACATAGGCAACCACTGCGTTATTGGCAGTTACGATAGCTGCATTAGCACCTGTTACATTGGCTGTCATAGCCGAGTTCAATGTGTTTACATAGGCAACTACTGCGTTGTTGGCAGTAACAATATTACCGTTAGCCGACGCGGTGTTTGCGATAATTGTGTTAGCTAAAATTGCATCTTGTGCAACGATATAACTTACTACCGCATTGTTTGCAGTAACAATCGCAGCGTTTGCACCAGCGACGTTTGATGCCATTGCCGAGTTTAAGGTGTTTACATATGATACCACTGCGTTGTTAGCCGTAACAATAGCAAGATTGGTACCAGTTACGTTTGCTGCCATATTAGCGTTCAACGTATTAACGTATGCCACCACTGCGTTGTTAGCGGTTACGATAGCTGCATTAGCGCCTGCTACGTTTGATGCCATTGCTGAGTTCAATGTATTGACGTAAGCTACTACTGAACTGTTGGCAGCGATGATTGCTCCATTAACTGTGGTAATATTTGAAACAAGTGAGTTGTTTGTTGTTCCGTTTAAGGTATTGACATAAGATACAACCGCATTGTTTGCTGTAACGATTGCAGCATTAGCTCCATTTACGTTACCAATCATCACTAGATTTAGTGCATCAGCATAATTCTTCATGCCAACGTTTGCAGTAACGATTGCGGCA
>Ga0153916_10004428_pt1 | contig 10604 bp, 10 predicted proteins | sample Opewatmetagenome_FD_109642 | JGI IMG/M metagenome (GOLD analysis project Ga0153916, IMG submission 109642) | Freshwater wetland microbial communities from Ohio, USA - Open water 3 Core 3 Depth 4 metaG | ecosystem: Environmental > Aquatic > Freshwater > Wetlands | place: USA: Ohio, Lake Erie...
AGCCTATCCGAAGATCATCGAATCGGTCTTAAGGGCCAGCGCTAAAAGTTAAGGAGGTATGACATGGCAAAGGAATTTAAGGTCATCGGCAAGAGGGTCGAAAGAGTCGATGCCTTTGAGAGGTTGGTTGGACAGGCGAAGTATGCTTCCGATATCTACCTCCCGGGCATGCTCTATGTCAAGATCCTTCGAAGCCCCCATCCCCATGCAAAAGTCCTGAAAATCGACGCGACCAAGGCGCAGGCCCTTCCGGGCGTGAAGGCCATTCTTACTCCTCAAGACGTCCCGGATTTTGCCGTCGCGAAAAGGGGGACTCCCCCCTTCGTCCCAAAACCCATCCTTGCGACTACAGCCCGTTATGTAGGCGACGAAATCCTGGCAGTGGCAGCGGTGGACGAAGAGACAGCGGAAATTGCCCTGGATCTGATCAGCGTGGATTATCAAATCCTCCCCTTCGTCCTCGATGCGGAAGAGGCCGTCAAACCAGAAGCCCCAAAAATCTATCCCGAAGGGAATGTGGTTCAGGACCCGGCCGATACCTTGAACCGCGGTAACGTGGAGGAGGGTTTTAAACAGGCGGATGTGATCTTGGAAGAGAAATATAAAACCCATCTGATCCAGCACACGACGCTGGAACCTCGTGTCACGGTGGCGAGTTGGAGCGGAAAGAGGCTGACGATCTGGGATTCACACAAGAGCCCCTTCCGTTTGAGGACGGAGATCGCCCGGGCGTTAAACATGAAGATCAACCAGGTCAGACTGCTGACGCATTATATAGGTGGAGACTTCGGCGACAAAGCCACTCTGGAAAGGCAGCACCTCATTGCCGCCCTCCTTACAAAGAAGACGAACCGCCCTGTGAAAATCGAGTTTACCCGGGAAGAGAATTATCTTGCCGCCCACCATCGCTATCCCACTTCCTGGTATCTCAAATATGGCGCCAAGAGGGACGGGATCTTAACCGCGATTCAGGTAAGGCTTTATGCAGACTCGGGCGCTTATTACTTGATCGATGAGGCGGGGGCTTCGATTGAAGTCGCCAAGTGGGTCTATCGATGCCCTAACGTCAAGTTGGAAGGTTTCAACGTGTTTACCAACAAGCCCGAGGGGGGTTATATGCGCTGCGTGGGGCACCCCGCCGGGATGTTCCCCCAGGAGGTCCACATGGACCGTCTTGCCGAGAAGCTGGGGATGGACCCTGTGGAGTTTCGGCTCAAGAATTATGCCCGTAAAGAGGATGGAGACCAGGACAGAAAAGTTCCCTTTGCGAGCATCGGACTCGAAGATTGCGCAAGACTGGGAGCGGAGAAGATCGGCTGGAAGGCCAACTGGAGGAAACCAGGGGCAAGTCCTGGTCCTGTGAAAAGGGGATTGGGCATGGCTTTCCATGCGTGTCGACATGGAGGAATCTCGTCGCCCATGTCTGCGGTCATCAAACTCGACCCCGATGGCACGGTTGAACTTTTAAGCGGGCTCAACGACACCGGCGGCTGGCAGAAGACGACCATGGCGATGATCGCCGCCGAAGAGTTGGAAGTCCCGTATGACACCGTGGCAGTGACCACAGGCGATACGGATGCGACCACCGACACAGGCGTCCCCGGTGGGAGCCGTGGAACGACCAGCGCTGGCCTCGCTGTAATCGCTGCGGCCAGAGATGCGAAAAATCAACTCCTCGACGTTGCAGCCGAACTATTGAAGAAAAAAAGGGAAGACCTTGAGATCAAGGATGGACAGATTATCCTCAAGGAGGAAAACAAAACGTTCCCTTTCAAGGAGATCCTTGCAAACGCTCCCAGCCCCATCGTGGGCCGTGGTTCCGGCAAGCCCCCGCAAAATGTCGCGTTGCTTACCTTTGCCGCCCACTTTGCTGAAGTGGCAGTCAACACCCTTACGGGCAAAGTGGAGGTCATGAGATTGATCGCCGCCCACGACGTAGGTCGGGTCATCAATCTTTTGGGGTGCGAAAACCAGATCCAGGGCGGAGCCATCATGGGAATGGGATTTGGACTAATGGAGAGGCTCTATCTTGACGGCCAGACGGGCATCTGTCTCAATCCGAACATGGTCGATTTCAAGGTCCCCTCGATCCTTGACGTTCCGATGGTTGAGCCCATTATTGTCGAACCGGTGGACCCTTATGGGCCGTTTGGTGCAAAGGGAGTGGGTGAGCCTCCGTATAGTCTTCCCGCCCCAGCCATCGCAAACGCCATTTATAACGCCGTCGGTGTACGGTGTAACGAAATTCCGATCAACATCCGATCGATCCTCGAGGGACTGAAAAAGAATAAAGACGTTAGACGATAGACTTCATATACGTCAAACTCAAAAGAAGGAAATGGCTGGAAAAAGAATCAAGGAGGCTGCAAGGGTTAATTTCCTGTGGCGAAAAGTCTGGTGTTTAGAGTCTAAAGTCTGAATTAAAGATAGGGAGAAAGGAGCAGGCCATGAGAGGGTTTGACTATTATAAAGTGACGACGGTGGCCCAGGGGATCGGTCTTTTGACACGGTATCAGGAAAAGACCTCCATTCTGGCAGGAGGCAGCGATCTTCTCGCAAGGATGAAAGACCGTCTGGAAGGACCGAAGCTTCAGCTACCTCAGCACCTTCTCGATATTACGGGAATCAAAGAGCTGAGGTACATCAGGGAGCAGAAGAACGGCTTGAAGATCGGCGCCACCACTCTCCTCGTTGAAATTGCATCGTCCCCTTTGATCGCCGATAAATATCCTCTTCTCTCGCAAGCGGCTGGCCAGGTAGCGGTTCCTCAAATCCGCAATGTCGGGACCCTGGGAGGTAACCTCTGCCAGAGGCCGCGCTGCTGGTACTTCCGTGGGAAACTCTTCAAAGACTGCCTTCGGAAGGGAGGGAATAACTGCTATGCCCCAGCCGGGGAGAATCAGTATCATGCCATATTCGGAGGAGAGGATTGCCATATGGTTTGCCCTTCGGATCTAGCCACGGCCCTGACGGCCCTCAATGCAAGGGTAGAGATAGCGACGCCGAAGGGAAATAAGATGATTCCTATTGAACAGTTCTATGTCAGACCGGGAAAGAATGGCCTTAAGGAAACCGTTCTCGGTTCCTCCGAAATGGTTCTGGGTGTCGAGATCCCTGCTCCGGTTCCGGGTTCGAAGGGTATCTTTCTAAAATTGAAAGAGCGTGAGGCCTTCGACTTCGCTATTGCGAGTTCGGCTGTCATGGTCAAGGTTAAAAACGATATCGTCTCTGATGCACGGATCGTTTTGGGTGGCGTCGCCCCATTTCCCCTAAGGGCCTTCGGTGCCGAGGCAGCCCTTAAAGGAAAGAGGATCAGTGATGCCATGGAGACTGTCTGCAAAGCCGCTGTCGATGGGGCTCAGCCCATGAGTGACAATGGCTACAAGGTGACCGCAGCGAAAGGGATTACGGAAAAGGCCCTGAGTTTCCTCGCCTAGGGAAACGCACTCAGCCGTTGTGACTCATCGGGGTCAACAATGCCGAAGGAGTCATGAATGACCCCATCCGCGATGGCACCACCCCTTGTTTTGATGCACTCCATATTCCCACAGGCCAAATCCTCGTCCGACTTCTACGGCACCGCGGGGCTACAAATGGCTTTCCAACCCTGTTTCGATGGGTTTATGAACAGAGGCAATGTCTTAAATCGCTAGATATTCCCGTTTAACTTCCTCGTTGCTCTCTAATTCCGATGGAACACTTTCAAAAACTACGGTCCCCTTGGCCAATACGTAAACGTAATCGGCTACGCTTAAGGCGAGATCCAAGTTCTGTTCGGCCAACAAAATCGAAAGCCCCCTCTCCTTGAGTTGCTGAATAATCTCGCTGATGTTTTGAATCACCAGGGGAGCCAACCCCTCAGAGGGCTCGTCCATCAACATGAATTCCGGATTCGAGATCAGGCTTCGGGCAATGGCAAGCATCTGAAGCTCTCCTCCGCTTAACTGATTCCCTTTATTGTCGATCCGTTCCCGCAATCTTGGGAAAAAAGAGAGGACCTTCTCCAAGTCCCAAGCTTCCTCCCTCTCCGTATGGCGGGCTGCAATCATCAGATTTTCTCTTACCGTAAGGGACGAAAATATGCGGCGGCCCTGGGGAACCAGGCTGATCCCCATCTGGCAAATCCGGTAGGATTGAAGATGGGTGATGTCCACTCCCTTGAAGTAAATTGCACCCCGGCGCGGGTGCGTGAATCCCATGATGGAGCGCATGGTCGTTGTCTTCCCCATTCCGTTACGACCGATCAGAGCGACGGCCGAGGCCGGATCATTTTTCAAAGAAAGGCCTTGGAGGATATAGCTCTCGCCGTAATAGGTGTGGATGTCATTGACCCAGAGGATCTGACTCATAGTTTGATCCGCTCCCCGAGGTAGACTTCCCGAACTTTTGAATTGGCTCGGATCGTTTCGGGCTCGCCGTCGGCCAGGATCTCACCATCGTGAAGCACGATCATGCGCTCGGCAAGGGCAAATGCCACCTTCATGTCATGTTCGATCATGGCTAAGGTAATGTCCCGGCGCAGCTTCTGGATGAGGGAAGCCAGTTCCTGAGATTCCGAAGACGTCAACCCCGCAGTGGGCTCGTCAAGGAGCAAGACCTTCGGCTCCATCGCCAAGCCGAGGATGAGTTCCACATGACGCATCTCGCCATGGGACAGGGCATTGATCGGGAAATCCCTCTTTTCCCAGAGGCCAAACCTCTCCAAGAGGGCTCTGGCTCTGTCATGGATACTCTTATAGGAACTCAAGGGGCGAATCATATGGAAACAAGATGTGTCATGGGCCTGAAAGGCAAGCAGGGTATTCTCCATCACGGTGAAGTTGGGGAAGAGATCGACAATTTGAAATGTCCGTCCCAATCCGAGATAGGTTCGCCGATGACACTGCATTTTGGTGACATCTCTCGAAAAGAGGTATACCTTGCCGCTGGACGGAGACAACTCCCCGGTAATGATGTTGAATAAGGTGGTCTTACCGGCACCGTTCGGTCCGATGATAACGACTCGCGGCCCTCCCTGTTCCAACGCGAAAGAGATATCCCGCAATACTTTCAGGCCGCCAAAATTCTTCCGTATCTTCTCAACCCTCAGGGCTTCGATGGGTTCACCCTCCTCTGCAGATCCATGAGGAACCCGGCAATGCCTCCGCGGAAGAACAACACGACTAGGATGAAGATCACTCCTTCGGCTCCAAACCAGAACCTTGTATAGGCACTTACCCAGTATCTCAACCCCGTAAAGACAAGAGCTCCCAGCACCGGTCCCCAAAACGTCCCAATTCCGCCGATAAACATCATCATTAACGCCTCTCCCGACCAGACCCAGTGGAGTTCAGAAGGGTTGACGTAACAGTTGAAGTAGGCGAACAGAACGCCTCCCGCCCCGGCAATGATCGCAGACAGAATATAACTGAGATATTTATAGAGAAAGGTGTTATAGCCTAAGGCGATCATCCGGTGCTCGTTATCGCGGATACCGACCAGGGCATGTCCGAATGGAGAATGGATAATCAGGGAAAGAATGAAAAAACAGAGTGCCGCCACCGCCAGGGCTAAATAATAGAAATTCACGTTGCTCTCCATAGACCAGGGAAGACCCAGATCGGGCCGAAGGATATCCCTGATCCCATTAAATCCGTATGTCAGATTTTGGAGAGAATACATCGCGACGGACCAGACCACATGACCGAAAGCAAAGGTGAGGATCATAAAATAGAGTTTTTTCGTCCGAACGGCTAAGGCACCAAAGGCTGCCCCGATGAGCATCACGGAAAGGATCGAGATCAAAAAAATCAAATAAAAATTGTGTAGGATTCCGCGGGTCGTCAGAATCGCGGCCAAATAAGCTCCTGAACCCCAAAACATGGCTTGTCCTAAAGAGACCAGCCCGGTGTAGCCGGTCAGAAGGTTCGCACTGCTGACATAGATACTGTAGATAATAATTGAAATGGCAAGGGTCTGGACATAGCGCGGGGAATGGGGGATCAAAAAAATGAGAACGATCCCTAATACAATATAGGCGATCAGTCTCCAGCTACGAGCGGTCATACCCTTCAACCCTTTTTCCCAAAAAGACCGGTGGGCTTCACCAGCAACACAATGACAACGATGACGTAAATCGTGAGGGACGCATACTTTTGCCAAAGCACTTTACCGAAGGTATCGGCAAGTCCAAGGAGAAGGCAGGTCGTTATACACCCGGGTAAGCTTCCGATCCCGCCCACAACGACCACCGCCAGGGCCAGCATGATCACCTCAAAGTCCAGGCCGATGTGTAACCCGAGAATCGGTGACCCGACAAATCCGCCGAAGCCGGCAATAAAGGCGCCCAGACAGAAGACCAGGGTAAATACCATGGGGATGTTGATCCCCAGCCCGGTGGCCATTTCTTTATCTTCCACACCTGCCCGAACAATTGCTCCCCACCGCGTCTTTTCCTGAAACCAATACAGGACCCCGAACACCATGATTCCCGTGACGATAATCGCGAAGCGATAAGCGGGATAAAAAATACCCCCCATATCGATCGAAAAGGCCAGAAAAGAAGGAGGTTCAACCCATCGGGGTATCCCCGTCCACAGAAAGAGAGAGAGATCGCTCAGAATCAGGCTGAGGGCAAAGGTCAGAAGAATCGGCTCGTGATGGCGGAGCCCGTAAACGCGACGCATGAGAAAACGTTCCGTTAGAAAACCTAAGAAGGCGCCACTGCCTCCCCCCGCCAAGACGGCTGCCGTAAAACTCCCTGTACCATCGAGTACGGAGAGCCCCACGTAGCCGCCAACCATGAAATAGGACCCATGGGCAAGATTGACAATGCCCATGAGTCCAAACATCAAACTCAACCCTGCGGCCAGAAGGAAGAGCAACATTCCTAAGGCGATTCCATTCAATAACTGAGTAACAGCAACTGATAACTCCATTGCCGCCTTTGCCTACTTTCCCTTTCCAGGCATCAGCGTGTAACCTTGCGGAGGCTGTCGGACCTGCGGAAAGGTTTGGATGACGACATTTCTCACAAGACCGTCCTTTTTCTGCACCTGCCGAACAAAGAAGTCCCTGATCGCGTTGCCGTTAGCGTCCACGCTGATCAAGCTGCTGCAGGTCCCTTTAATCTTGGTCTCATGCATGGCTTTCAGAAAAGCCTCTGTATCTTCCACGTTTCCCTTAATCGCCGCCAGCGCGGTGCAGAGGAACTTCATCGATTCATAGCCTAAGGCGGCTTGATTGTTCGCCAACTTTTTCTTCCCATATTTGGCGTAATACAGGTCAGTAAAATGCTTATTCTCAGGACTATCGTAGCCGAGGTTGTACAGGGCTTCGCTGGTGATTCCCAGCATCTTTTCCCCAAATGTCTGGATCGGCAAATAATCCTCCGTCATATCCCAATGAGTGCATAGCTTTTTACCCTTCTTGTCCAGCTGCATCTCAAAATACTGGCTGAAAAAGCGATTGATGGAGATGTCGCCCGGTATAAACGGGAAAATGGCGTCAAAGTCGGGTTTCAACTGGGCAAAATAGGGCGCAAGGTCCATCTCACCCAATGACCAGAGAATCGTCTGGACGATTTTTCCCCCTGCCTTCTCAAATGCCTGGTTGAAGGCCCAGAGCTTTCCCGTACTCCCTGCATAATCGGGTCCCATGACTACCATCTTTCTGTAGCCGAGCTTCTCATAGGCATAGCGCCCCAATGGAAGTTCGCCCTGACCGTCCGCATACGTAAGACGGAAAGTGTATTTGAGGGGAGGCAAGGTTACCTGCTCGGCTCCCCCAAGGCCCAGGACGACAAACGGCACCTTCATCTTCTCAGCATATCCCCGGATGGCGATGGCAGCACCCGAGCTGGTACCAAAACCCAATATGTGGACATTGTCCTTCTCCACCAATTTCTGTGCCACCTCCATGGCAATTTTGTAATCCGTTTTGTTATCATACTCGATGATCTTGATTTCGCGGCCAGCAACCTTGTACCCAATTTCCTGCAAGTACAACTCATAGCCCATTTTGACATTGTTCGAGGTCTCGGACACCGCACCGGTGAGTTCCGTGTCGATGCCGAGTCTGATAGGCCCCTTCTTCTCTCCGGCTGCCGCAACATAAGGAATTTTGATGCTCAAGGTCAACAGCAGTGCGCATAGAATAAAGATCGTGCCCAAACGCAGTACACTTCTCTTTTCCATAATTTCCCTCCCTTTCTTGGTTTTTCGAATATTTTGGCCTGTCCTGATCTCTCCCTTTTTCAGAGAAAAAGGTGAATGCTCCGGAGCTCCCAAAGCAGGATAGAAGCGTATGAAGAGATGGAAAAGAATTCTATTAGAATCCCTTTCCGAATACCACTCGATTCCTAAAGAGGACCGGCAAACCAACTGCAGTTTATGGATCCCGGGGTTACTCTCACAAATATCCGTGTTCCTTGAAGTATCGTTGGGCACCCCTGTGAAGAGGAATCTCACCTACGTTTTTACACACTTTGGCAGGATCGACAGGACATGTCAGGTTACACGCCTCTACAGGAATACCTCGAAAATGAAATTCGAACAAAAACTCTTTTTTCTCTACAAGAAGTTTTGTCATAAGGTATACAAATTCTTCAGGTATATCTTCCCGGGTGAATAAAAGCCAGTCCGAAAAGTCGATGCACGGCACATCCCGCTCAATGCCGAGAAACATCCCCTTTGGCAGTACGGCCCTTTTGTATCCGTATCGATTCTCAAGGTCTCGCAATATAGCCTCATCGATTGGTAAGTACCTCATTTGGCGGGTTCGCCCAAGCTCCAGCCAAGCTGGAGTCTTACGCCCCTCGTGAACAAGGGCATCCGCTTTTCCCTCAATCACAAGCGTCGGGATTTTAAGACAGTGGCTTTCCTCTATAATTTGCCAGCCGCTTCTCCTCAGTTCGTCAAGAGACGTTCCATAAGCCTCCAGCACCCTTTCCACTGCAAATCGGACAGGGAAATCCTTATTTGGAATTACTAACCGCAAGGGATGATTCTTCATGTCTTTTATACTATGTATTGCCGAATCTGCAGGCACTGCCCACATCATTCTGTCGTCATGGGGGAGTGAGCCAATGGCCCTCAAATTCTCCATCTTTTTGCTGTAAGGGCCCACCCCCCTGTAAGCCATGGCAGCACAAGCCGGCGGTGTAACAAAACCCACATCAGCATCTCGATTGGCAATAGCGGGAGGTGTGAGGAAATCCCCCAGAATGAAATCGATTTTCACGTTTCGGAGAGCGGGTAATTCCCCGCTAAGGAATTCCGCAAGTTCGGAAAAGAACAAACCCCAAGGCCATACGATGTTAGAACGGAACGTTAAGCTCATTTCCTGTTGCTTCATAGTTCTATTCCTTTCTGGTTTCCGGGTTCCGTTAAATATACGGAAAACGAATTTGCATGTCAAGCGAGTTCACACCCATTTTTCTATTGACAAATAGCACATTTTGTGGTAAAGACGTTAACGAATACCATATTTTGTGTTACTAAAGAGGGTTTTCTGAACCACGGGCGAGTGCCGAACTTTTGCGCCGCCGCTGACAGGTTAAGCTTTTTCAAGCCGGTGATGCAGCGTTCACGAATCAAAGCCTTTTTGCCATAGCTGAAAATGCGGTAAAGACTTATATCTGGATTCCAATCGCTGTCCATGTCCTGGTCGTTATTCGCAAGAAAGATCTGAATCCGGGTATAAGCCCTTATGCAATTCGAGAGATCTTGAGTCTGACATTTTTCAAAAAACGCCCATTTTACAGATATCGTCATCTACCGACGATACAGAATTATCGTTACTTGTAACCGGTGGTCTTTATTCAATCGAAACTGGGACGGTCGTAAGCAGTTCTAATAAAGGACGGTGACGCCAGTCGCTAAATGGGCGAGAAAAACGTCACACCAAAAAGAATGTACCAAGGAGGGATAACATTGTTAGTCCTTCCGGCGTACATTCCTCTCCCTAGAACACCACTTATTGAGATATACTCCACTACAGACAAGAAACAGACAGCGGCGCGAGTTGCCAAGAATAGCGCTGATTTAAATTGCAAACGGTTATTCTGGAGAGGGCGACGAAGATATTCACTCGTCCCGGGATGTGAGAGTATGTGCCTATCGTAGCTTCGAATGGAAAGGAGGTGCAAAGTATGAAGACGATTGCCGTGGCAAATCAGAAAGGTGGATGCGGTAAGACGACAACCGCGATCAATGTAAGCGCCGCATTGGCCGCGACCGGAAGAAGGGCTCTCCTTATCGATTTGGACCCTCAGGCTCATGCATCCTTTGGTTTAAGGGCAAGTAACCTGCCAACAGACAAATCCATTTACTACGTCTTGACGGACAATCCCGAGAAGAAGCGGTCGTTGGACAGTTGCATAGCAAACGTCTCCCGGAACTTTGACATCGTGCCGTCAACTATCCAGCTGAGCACTCTGGAGCAGGAGTTCAAAGGTAAAGAGGACGCGGTCTCAGACCTTTACAGAGTATTGTCTTCCTATGCGTCAACGTACGAATACATCATTATTGATTGTCCGCCCAGCCTCGGCTTCCTCACCTTCAATGCCCTGAGAGCCGCTGACCAGGTCATCGTCCCCATCGATATGAGCGCCTTTACTCTTATGG
>Ga0153916_10004429_pt1 | contig 10604 bp, 4 predicted proteins | sample Opewatmetagenome_FD_109642 | JGI IMG/M metagenome (GOLD analysis project Ga0153916, IMG submission 109642) | Freshwater wetland microbial communities from Ohio, USA - Open water 3 Core 3 Depth 4 metaG | ecosystem: Environmental > Aquatic > Freshwater > Wetlands | place: USA: Ohio, Lake Erie, Old...
GGGCGTACTCACTTGCCTCCGTCAACAGATCATCTCCGGCGCCATCGAGAGGAACCGCGAGTATGCGTCCGCATTTGTAGAGCGGGACAAAGCCGTGGCGGAAGAACTGGAAACCGCTCTCTACGACCCTCAGACATCAGGCGGATTGCTGATGTGCGTCGGAGCGAAGAAAGCCGCAGCGGTCTTAAAGAAGCTTAAAAAGGCGGGTTTGGAGCGGGCCGCCCTCATCGGCCGCATCGTGGACCGGTCCGAAGGAAAGATCCTATTGCGCAGAAGTCCCCAGAAACCTTGATGCCGGAAAAACAGCATGTCATCATCGGAACGGCGGGCCACATCGACCACGGCAAAAGCGCCCTGGTCAAGGCTCTGACCGGAACCGACCCGGACTCATTACCGGAAGAAAAGGCGCGCGGGCTGACCATCGAGCTCGGGTTCGTCTTCCTGGACTTGCCTGATTACGAGAGACAGATCGTCTTCATTGACGTACCCGGCCACGAAAAGCTCGTCAAGACAATGGCGGCCGGCGCCAGCCATATCAACGCCGCGCTGCTGGTCGTGGCCGCCGATGAGGGAGTGGCCGTGCAAACCCGGGAGCACTTCGATATCCTCAGGCTCTTGGGAATCAAGAGGGGGCTCGTTGCTCTGGCCAAGTCCGACCTTGTCGACGGGGGTCGCCTGGAGGAGGCGGAGCGCGAGGTCCGGCATTTCGTCCAGGGGAGCTTCCTGGAATCCGCGCCGATTATCCCCGTTTCCTCGGTGACCGGAGAAGGGCTTGATGAACTCAAGGCAGCGCTCATGGATATCGGCCGGCAGGTGGGTCTCCCGGAAGACAGCGGGGTTTTCCGGCTGCCCATCGACCGCGTTTTCACCGTCCACGGTTTCGGGACAGTCATCGCGGGGACGGTCCTGTCCGGCGAAATAAGAATAGGGGACAGAATTGAGATCTTTCCAGAGAGGATCATGGCCAAGGTTCGCGGCATCCAGGTCCATAAAGAGAAACGCGAGATATCGGGGATCGGCAACCGCACGGCCCTGAACCTACAGGACATCGATAAAGACCTGCTGAGGCGGGGTCAGTGCGCGGCGGTGCCTGGGTCCCTGTCCCCTACTCTGCGGATGGATGCACGGCTGCGGCTCCTCCCGAGCTCCAAGGAAATTAAGACGCGGGACAGGCTGCGGCTGGATATCGGGACGGATGAGGCCATCGCCCGCGTCGTCCTTCTCGAAGAAGAAAGGCTTCGGCCCGGGGAGTCTGCCCTAGTCCAGTTTGTTCTGGAATCTCTGGGCGTCGCCGTTTCCGGAGAGCGGTTCATCGTTCGGACGTTCTCACCCGTCTCGACGATCGGGGGCGGTGAGGTCCTGGACCCGGCAGCGGAGAGGCACAAGAGGTTTGACGCCGCGGCCATCGAGGGCATCAGGCACTTGGAGGGACCGCTCGAGGTTCGGGTGGAGCAGGCCTTCCGCAGATCACAAAAAAGGTCACTCTCACCCCCCGAAGCAGCGCTCTTCCTCGATAAGAGAGTTCAGGTCGTCCGGAAGGTCATCGGCAAACTCGTGGAGGCCGGAAAGCTCGTCAGGATCCCGACCGAAAAAGATGAACGGTTCCTGCCGGCAGACATGAGGGCCGGGCTGATCAAGAAAATTCTCGCCGTCATCAATGACTATTTCCAGGCAAATCCGCATCGCCCTTCCATGCCGGTCGCCGACCTCCGATCACAGTTGGAACAGGAAGCCGACGAGCCGTCCATTCGTTCGGCCATCGATGAGCTGATCGCTCAAAGAACGCTCGTTCCGGTGGAGTCGGGCGTCGCCCTGCCCGGACATGAAGCCGGGCTTGCACCCAAGGAGCAAGAGCTGGCGGACCGGGTCGAGGCCATCTATCGAAAGGCGGGGTTCGAGCCGCCCCTGGAGGAAGAAGTGGTCAGGCAGCTTCGTCTTCGGCTCAATGATTTCCGCCAGCTCCTGGGAGTTCTCCTCAAGGAAGGCCGTCTCGTCCGCCTTGATCCCCGGATCATCTATCACCGCGAATCGTTCGAGCGGGCGAAATCTTTGCTCGTCGATTTCCTGCGGCTCCGCCGAGAAATCACGATCGCCGACGCCAAAGAAGTCCTCCGGGTGTCGAGGAAATTCGCCTGCGCCGTTCTCGAGCATTTGGATAAGATACAGGTGACGCGCCGCCGGGGCGACATTCACGTGCTGAAATAGCGTCTGCCCGATCTATGCCCAATTTTTTGGCCCGGTAGCAGAGCACGGCAGCGAGGGGTTCATTTTCAATTGACTGCCCTCCCTATTCCTTGATAACCTTTAGTCGCGCCTGTGAGATGGAGTCATAAATGGCCATCACGTGTCCGAAATGTCATTCTGAGAATCCCGGGACCAAGCAGTTCTGTGCGGACTGCGGGACTCAGCTTGTTCCCCAAGCCAAAGGCGTCCTCCCGGGGGCTACAAAAACCCTTCAAACGCCCATTCACAAACTGACCACAAGCGGGACCTTCGCCGGTCGCTATCAGATCATCGAAGAGGTGGGAAAGGGCGGCATGGGAAAGGTCTACAAAGTTCTGGATAAGGAAATTCAAGAGGAGGTGGCCCTTAAACTCTTGAACCCTGAAATTGCCGCCGATCAAAAGACGATCGAACGATTCCGGAACGAGCTGAAATATGCGCGAAGAATCACCCACCGGAACGTCTGCCGGATGCATGATATCAACAGGGAAAATGATACCTATTTCATCACTATGGAATATGTGCCGGGAGAGGATTTAAAGACCGTTATCAAGAGACGGGGCCAGCTGCCTGAAGAAGAAGCGGTGCCCATCGCTGGGCAGGTCTGCGAGGGACTGGTGGAGGCGCACCGTCTGGGTGTCGTTCATCGTGATCTCAAGCCGCAAAACATCATGATCGACAAAGACGGGAATATCCGCATCATGGACTTTGGAATCGCCCGGTCCCTGGCCGCCAAAGGAGTGACGGAAGCCGGAATGATCATCGGGACTCCGGACTACATGTCTCCCGAACAATTGGAGGGGATGGAGGCGGACGCTCGATCGGATATTTACGCTCTGGGAGCCACCCTCTATGAAATGGTGACGGGGCGCGTCCCCTTTGAGGGCGAAACGGCCTTGATCATCGCGATGAAGCATAAGGCTGAAATCCCTCTGAGCCCCAAGGAGGTTAATCCCCAGCTCTCCGAAGAACTCAGCTCGGTCATCCTGAAATGCCTGGAAAAGGACCGGGAGAAGAGATACCAGACGGCGGAGGAATTGCTGGCGGAATTGAGATGCTTGGAGGAAGGTTTGCCGACGGCAGTGGGTGCCCTGAAACCCAAGATCCCGGCTTTTCTCGTCGAGGGCGCAGAAGAGGTTGGACTAAAGAGACCGGTCTTTGTGGCTTGCGTGCAAGAACTCGAGAAGCTGGGCAGATCACTCGAAGAGGCTCTCTCCAACAAGGGCCGGGTGATTTTCGTCACCGGCGAAGCGGGAAGCGGGAAAACGGCCTTGGTCCAGGAGTTCGCCCAGCGTGTCCAAGAGAAATATCCCGATCTCATTGTCGCCTCGGGCAAATGCAACGCCCACGCGGGAATCGGGGACCCTTACCTGCCGTTCATCGAGATCTTGAGTCTTTTGACCGGAGACGTTGAAGCCAAATGGACGGCCGGCGTCATTTCCAGAGAACACGCTCTTCGGTTGTGGAATCTTCTGCCCCTCGCTGTCAAAGCCTTATTGGATGACGGCCAGGACTTGATCAATCTTTTTGTCCCCGGAGCGGCCTTGACCTCCCGGAGCGAAGCGTTCTCATCAAGAATGACGTGTTGGCTGGCCGGCTTGAAGAAACTCGTCGACCGCAAGTCCTCACTCCCTGCCGACCTGATGCTCCAGCAGAGCAATCTCTTGGAGCAATACACCCGAGTGCTGCAAGATCTGGCCAAAGAAAAGCCGTTGCTTCTTGTCCTTGATGACCTCCAATGGACTGATCCCGGCTCGGCCAGCTTGCTTTTTCATCTGGGCCGCCGGATCCAGGGGAACCGGATCCTTATCCTCGGGGCTTTCAGGCGGGCAGAGGTCGCTCTCGGCCGAGGAGAGGAGCGTCATCCCCTGGAGCCTATCATTCACGAACTCAAACGGGATTTTGGAGATATTGAAGTCGAGGTTGGAAAAACGCAAGCCCGTCAATTCGTCGATGATCTTATCGATACGGAGCCCAACCGGCTTGGCCATAAATTCCGAGAAACGCTCTATAGTCAGACCAAGGGACATCCTCTCTTTACGGTGGAATTGCTGCGGAACATGGAGGAACGTGGGGCTTTGGTCAGGGATAAGGATGGCCGATGGATGGAAGGCCCGGATTTGGATTGGAGCACGCTTCCGGCCCGCGTGGACGCCGTCATTGAAGAGCGCGTTCAAAGGCTCAATGAAAAATTGCGGGAGATTTTGACGATCGCCAGTGTCGAAGGCGAAGAGTTTACAGCCGAGGTGGTCGCCCGGATCCAGAAGGAAGAAGTCCGGGAGCTGATCAAGCTTTTGAGCCGGGAGCTGGATAAGCGGCATCATTTGGTATCTGCAAAAGGCATCCGGCAGCTCGAAAAACAGCGCTTGTCATCGTATATTTTCCAGCACATCCTGTTCCAGAGATATCTTTATAATGGCCTCGATCAAGTGGAGAGAGCAGAGCTTCACGAAGAGGTGGGAAACATTTTGGAAGCCCTCTATGGAGAGCAGGCTGAAGAGATCGCTGTCCAGCTGGCCAGGCATTTTCTGGAAGCAGGGATTGTTCCGAAGGCCATAGAATATCTTCACAAAGCAGGAGATAAGGCCGTGCGGCTGTCTGCAGGCGCGGAGGCGATTGTCCACTATAAAAAAGCTCTGCAACTTCTTAAAAAACTCCCAGAATCTCCTGAGCGTGATCAACTCGAACTGGCTTTACAGCTCGCCCTGGCCGTTCCACTCATGTCCACGAAGGGCTTTGGTGCTCCCGAGCTGGGCCAGGCTGTTGTCCGCGCTAGGGAGCTTTGTGATCGAATGGGTGATACGCCTCAGCGGTTTACCGCTCTTGTTCAGCTGGCCACATATTATGCCACTACGGCTCAGTACAGAACGGCGCTGAAATTGCGAGAGCAAATCACTCAAATAGCCGGACAATCGAAGGATCCGATGCTCGAGGCTATTTCCTATTATGTCCACGTTTGGCCATTGCTCAATGTGGGGGAACTTGTCCAGACGGTAGAACACTGCAAGCATGCGATGGCCGGCTATAACCCGGAAAAGCACGGCTTCATGGCCTATCTCTTCGGCTATGATCTGGGAGTGCTGAATCTGGGTTTTGGGTCTTGGGCGCAGTGGATTCTTGGCTATCCTGACCAAGCTCTCCGACAACTTGAGGAGGCGATGAACATCGCTCGAAAATTAGGTCATCCGCACACGCTGGCCTTTATCATACTCGGGGCTTGTGAGCTGAATTGGTTCCTCCGGAACTTTCCGCGGATCGACAAGGATACAGAAGAAGTGGTTCCACTCTGCGAAAAAAATGGGTTCATCTATATTGGAGCGCATGGCTATTTTTATCGGGGTGAGAGAGCTGTTCTCGAGGGAAAGGTCAAAGAAGGAATAGCCCAAATGCGCCAAAGCTTGGCGATTATGGAAGGAACAGGGACCCTGACCTGTTTCTCGCGTCTGAGGGCGAGGATCGCTGATGCTTGCCGAAAAGCAGGAGCTCTGGAGGAGGGTCTTTCCGCCGTGGACTGGGCCCTTGAAGCCGTTGAGAAATATGATGAGAGATATATGGAAGCCGAGATCTACCGGCTCAAGGGTGAATTGTTGCGGATGCGGGGTGCGCCCGAGAATGAAGTCGAGGACTATTTACAGCGGGCGATTGATATCTCTCGCCGGCGGTTGGCCAAGTCATGGGAGCTCAGGGCAACGATGAGCTTGAGCCGCCTGTGGCAAAGCCAAGGGAAACGAGAAGAGGCAAGAAAGGCTCTGGAAGAGGTTTACTCTTGGTTCACCGAAGGGTTCACCACTCCCGACCTTATCGAGGCGAAGGCTCTCCTTGAGACTCTTTAATGCCATCTCAACCGATCCTCCTCATCGACGGCTATAATGTCATCAACCGGCTTCCCGAATTAAAGGCCAGCCTTGACGGAGGACTGGAAAACGCGAGAAACAAGCTCGCTTTTCTGACATCCAGATGGAGCCAGCAACATCCGGCCGTGGAGTGTATCATCATATTTGACGGCGACATCCGCTTCGCGGGTGGCCGCGAACAGAGGCTGGCGGGGATCCGGTGTCTTTTCTCCCAGACCTCTCATGGCGGCGACGAGGCGATCATTCAGTTTGTCAGAGACTACCACGGGAGGACATCTGATATCACCGTGGTGTCAGACGACAACAACGTCCGTAACAATTGTCGTGCCCACGGCGGCTCCGTCCAGCCGTCAAGCTATATCATAAGCGTTAAGACGCGTCCCCCTGGCGGCCGGGCGAAAGCCCGAGATGACGGCAAGGGTATCGACAGGAAAACGGCGACCGAAATTGATAAAGAACTCAAGAAGAAATTCGGGCTGTGAAATGCCAGATTTGAGGCATTCCTACCTTAAGTAACGGTTTAGCCAGCAGGTCTAAGCCACAGGCATTAATCGAGAGCAAACGAGCCCGTCTTCAGAGGTCCCGCGCTGCTCCGGGCGCCTGCATGACTCCATCGAGCGACAAGAAAGTTGTCATTGTCAGTTCAGCCATGAGGTCCTCCCGACCCTTCCCATCACAAGATGATTATATTCTCGGCCAGAGGTATGGGTCAATGACTCAGTTGACTATCCTCCCCTTTCCTTGATAACCTTTAGCCACACCTGATAGAAGGACGATAAGTGGCCATCAAGTGCCCGAAATGCCAGTCTGAAAATCCTGAGACCAAGCCGTTCTGCGCTGACTGCGGGACACCGCTCCCTTCCTCAAAAGATATCCAGCCAAAGTCTACCGAAACCCTTCAAATGCCCGTCCACGAACTGACCACTGGCTCAACTTTTGCCCGGCGGTACCAGGTCATCGAGGACCTCGGTCACGGCGGGATGGGCCGGGTTTACAAGGTCTTCGACACGGAGGTCCGCGAAAAGCTCGCCCTCAAGATCCTCAACCCCGAGATCGCCTCCGACGAGGCGACGATCCAGCGCTTTCGAAACGAACTGAGGCTGGCAAGGACGATCTCCCACAGGAACATCTGCCGGATGCACGACCTCGGTCGGGAGGAAGGCACGTATTACATCACTATGGAATACGTCCGCGGCGAGGACCTCAAGGGCTTCATCCACCGGGTCGGCGCTCTGCCGGTTGGCAAGGCCGTCAGCATCGCGAGGCAGGTCTGCGCAGGCCTGGCTGAAGCCCATCGCGTCGGCGTCGTTCACCGGGACCTGAAGCCCCAGAATGTCATGATCGACAGCGACGGCAACGCCCGGATCATGGATTTCGGAATCGCCCGCTCGGTCAAGGGGAAAGGCATCACCGGCGCCAACATGATGATCGGGACGCCGGATTACATGTCGCCGGAACAGGTGGATGGGAAGGAAGCTGACCGGCGCTCGGACATCTATTCCCTCGGGATCGTCCTTTTCGAGATGCTGACAGGCCGCCTGCCCTTCGAGGGCGAGACCCCTCTGAGCGTCGCCGTCAAGCAGAAAAGCGAGGCCCCTCCAGATCTGCGGAAGTTCAACCCCCAGATCCCCGAGGAGTTGACGCATATCGTTCTGAAATGCCTGGACAAGTCTAAAGAAAGTCGGTATCAAAGCGCGGACGACCTCTCGACCGAATTGGCCGAGATCGAAAAATCAGTCCCGACATCGATCCAGCCGCTGCCGATCCGCAAGGCGGTGACTTCCAAACAGATCACAGTCCGGCTCCCGTCCAAGAGAATCTGGATTCCCGCCATCATCCTGCTCATCGCGGTCATTTCCTTCATCGTCTGGCAGCTCATCCCTCAAAGCGCGGCTGCCAAGAGGTCCGTCGCGGTCGTTGGGTTCAAAAATCAGACTGGGGATAAGGCCTTCGATTATCTGCAAGAGGCCATTCCCAACCTTCTCATCACCAGCCTCGAGCAATCGGGCCATTTCCGGGTGACGTCTTGGCAGAGATTAAAGGACCTCCTCCGGCAATCGGGCAGGGATGAAACGGGCGCCTTCGACGAAGAGGCCGGGTTCGAGGTCTGTCGAAAAGAAGGCATCGAAGCGCTTGTGACAGGGAGTTATGTCAAGGCCGGCGAGACCTTTGCCACCGACCTCAAGGTCCTGGACGCCGCCACCAAACAGCTCCTGAAAACCGCCTCTTCCAGAGGAGAAGGCGCGGCCAGCATTCTCAAGACCCAGATCGACGAGCTCAGCCGGTCCATTTCCCGGGGCATCGGGCTGCCGATCCTGAAGATTGAAAAGTCTCAGTCGAGGATCGCCGACCTCACGACGAATTCCATCGAAGCCTACAATAATTTCCTCCGTGGCCGGGACGAACAGGAAAGGTTCTATGCCGCCGACGCCCGGAGGTCCCTGGAGAAGGCCGTCACCCTTGACCCCACGTTCGCCGCCGCCTACCTATACCTGGCCAAGGCAGCCACTGACCTCAACGATATTAGGGCCAGGGATGAGGCTCTGGAAAAGGCCAAAAAGCATGCCGGGAAAGCGACCGAGAAAGAAAGGCTCTTCATTGAAGCCCTTTATGCCGGGTGGATTGAACGGAATCAGGACAAACGACTGCTCCTGCTCAAAGAGCTGACCGGGAAGTATCCGGCGGAAAAATACGCCCACTTTGAGCTGGGATTTTTTTACTTCTCTCGCCGGCTCTATCCCGAAGCTCTTGAGAAGCTTGAACAGACCCTTGCCCTGGACCCGAATTTCGGCCCAGCTTTAAATTTAATCGCCTATATCTATGCCCGGATGGGGAATTTTGACAAGGCAATCCGCTATTTCGAGAGTTATGCCGCCGCCAATCCCGGGGACGCCAACCCCCTGGATTCCATCGCCGAGCTGTATGTGCGCATGGGAAAGCTGGATATATCTGTGGCAAAGTACAAAGAGCTCCTCGTTGCGAAGCCGGATTTTTACCTTTCTTTCATGGGTCTGGCCTACGCGTCCGCCCTGCAGGAGAACTACGGCGAAGTGAACAGGGCGGTGGAGGAGTTCATCGCCCGCGCGCCTTCGCCAAGCGCTAAGATGGACGGGGAATGGCTGAAAGCTTTTTACGGCTATTTGCAGGGGCGCTGGGATGAATCGCTGACGGCGTATCTGTCTCTGAAGCGGCAAGCGGAAGAGGCCGGAATAGGGCAATCCGCCGCCGCGGTCAACCGGGTCTTGGGCTTCGTCCTTTGCGATAGGGGCGAGTTCGAGGCCGCGCGGCAGGCTTTCAAGGAGTTCGTCGCGTGGAGCACGGAGTCGAATCCTTCGAGCCGGACTTTTTCTGCCGCCGCCCAGGCCTTCTTCAACGGCTGGGTCGATCTCAAGCAAGGCCGGGTGGAGGGCGCCAGATCCGGTCTGCGAACGATGGAAGGACATCTCCCGGACGTGGATTCGGTCAATCAGGAGCAGGCCACCTTTCTTTTTCAGCTGTTGGCTGCGGAAATCGCGCTGGCCGAGAATTCGCTCGACGAAGCGGCCGCCATGGCAGAGAAGATTATTCTCAGGGATCTTCCTGATCCACGCCCGCGGCCGCTTGTGTACTACAACCTGCCCCTCCTTAAAGACGTCCTGGCCAGGGTCTGCTGGAAAAAGGGCGATCTCGACAGGGCCGCGGCCGAATACACGAAGCTGATGGCCATCGACCCGGGAAACCAGGTTCGATACCTTATCCACCCCCTCTACCATTACCGGCTGGGCCGGGTGCTGGAGGAGAAGGGAGACAGGGAGGGCGCCGGCCTGCAATACGGGAAATTCCTCGAATGCTGGAAAGACGCCGACCCCGGCCTGCCCGAAGTCGAGGACGCCAGGAAGAGGCTGGCGGGGATGAAGCGGACGTCCTAATAATATCAGAGGATAAAGAGGCTAAAAAATGGGTGTTCTTCAAACCGGGAAAGAAAGGTCTGAAAATCTTATAAGAAAAACCAGGATGGAAAGGAGCGAAGATAAAAAGAGACCACCAAGAAAGCACGGGAAAAATAAGCTTTTATTACAGTTAACGATCCCTTCCCGCCGCGGAACAAGAAAAAAATGATTACAGTCCATGAGCTTGATTGAAAAAAACAATTTAGGCATTGGCAAAGATTACAGTGAAAGAACTCGTTGAATTGATTGCCAAATCATTAGTGGACAATCCGGACCGCATCTTGCTTGTTTTTCTTGCAGTTACCGATCTTGATGGTTTTGTCACGATTAGGCTAGACTGAGTCATTTTGCGCGACCGTTTGCACAATCTTCGCACAATTTTTTTGGGTGACCCACTACTGCTTATTCTTGGGATTTGCCTGGTAATAATCGTGAACAAAAGAGTCCAAGAGTGCTTGAAGCCCATCAACGATATAATTCGGGTTGTCACTGTGCACTCCTGTAACACTATTTAACCAAGTCGCTGCACGGCAATTTATCGATTTGTCTCTCTTTAAAACCACGTTTTCTCTTAATGAGACCTCAACGGAAAAGGCCA
>Ga0153916_10004430_pt1 | contig 10604 bp, 10 predicted proteins | sample Opewatmetagenome_FD_109642 | JGI IMG/M metagenome (GOLD analysis project Ga0153916, IMG submission 109642) | Freshwater wetland microbial communities from Ohio, USA - Open water 3 Core 3 Depth 4 metaG | ecosystem: Environmental > Aquatic > Freshwater > Wetlands | place: USA: Ohio, Lake Erie...
CCCGCCGATGAGCTCAAGGTTAACCATTTGCGCGACGAACTGCTCCTGGGTTGGCGGCAAGATTACCGGGATGCCGGAACGAATGTTGAGCCAGTCCCAGCATGAGCTGCCGGCCGGTTGTGCACGTTGGCTGAGCGCCGGCCACAGCGCAGCGGCGTGCGGTGCGGAGGTGTTGATCTGCCAGCGCGTGGCGCTGATTTTTATTGCGCTGCCTTGTGCGGTGACTATGCAGCCGAACGGGAGTTGTGGCAGTTCGCCGAATTGCGCGCGCAGAATCTCCGGCGCATTTTCGCCGGACAATCCCAGCGAAATGATCTCGTCGCTGGCGTCGGTGATTTTCACCTTGGCGCGCAGCACATACATGGACAGTTTTTTTCGTATTCCTTCGCACAGCACGCGCGGCAGCTGCAGCAGGTAATCGTCGCCTTCACGCAAGATCAGCATCGTCGCCAGAAGCCGTCCCTTGGCAGTATTCAGGCTGCTGAGCTGCGCGCGGGTTGTGCTGACTTCACGTATGTCGTTGCTCAGCAGGTTTTGCAGGAAAGACTGAGATTCTTCGCCGGACACGCGCAGCGTGCCAAACTGGCTTAAGTCGCAAATTGTCGAGCCTTGTTCAGTGGCGTTCAGTTCTGCGGCGGTGTCACCAAAGCGCTGCACTACGCCTGCATCGATGGCCGCGCCGTGTTGTATGAGGAAATCTTGCCAGTCTGGGTTCATGGTTGTTTTTGTGTGCCATTAGGGGGCGTTAATTGTTGCGCACAGTGTTGTTCAATGTATGGGCTTGTGTCAACCTTGACCATGACGTACTTGCGCTATTCCGCTAAACTTCGTGCCATGAAAATCATATTGGCTTTCCTGCTGGCTTTCCTGCTTTCCGCCTGTAACGGCGGGCTGTGGAATAATCCATATCCGGCAGCGGATGATGGCAAGTCCATTTTTTATACCGCATTCACGGAACGTCCCAAGCATCTCGATCCGGCGCAGGCATACAGCGAGAACGAGTATGAATTTCTCGCGCAGATCTACGCGCCGCCGCTGCAATACCATTACCTGAAACGCCCTTATCAACTGGTTCCTCTGGCGGCGGCGCAAATGCCGACGGTTACTTACCTGGATAAGAATCACCGGCCATTGCCGGATACTGCGCCTGCGGAAAAGATCGCCTTCAGCATGTATGAGATCCATATCAAGCCCAACATGCGCTATCAGCCGCATCCTGCCTTTGCGCGCGATGCGCAGGGCAAGCCGGAGTATGACCATCTCACCTCGCACGACCTGCGCGATATCCATGCGCTGAGTGACTTTCCGCACAGCGGTGCACGGACTGTCACGGCAGCGGATTATGCATACCAGATCAAGCGTCTCGTTCATCCGCAATTGCATACGCCGATCTCGGGTGTGATGAGCGAATACATCGTCGGTCTGAAAGATTACGCCGCGACGCTGCAACAGGCGGTCAAGGATAATCCCGACGCGTTTCTCGATCTGAACAAGTACCCGCTGCCGGGCGTGCAGGTGGTGGACGACCAGACCTACCGCATCGAAATCATCGGCAAATATCCGCAGTTCGCATACTGGCTGGCGATGCCGTTCTTCGCACCCATGCCACCGGAGGCCGAGCGGTTCTACGCGCAGCCGGGAATGCATGAACGCAACCTGATGCTGGATTGGTGGCCGGTGGGCAGTGGGCCATATTACCTGTCGGAGAACAATCCCAACCAGCGCATGGTGCTGACGCGCAATCCGTATTACGACAGCGAGACCTATCCGACCGAAGGCGAAGCGGGCGATGCGGCCGCCGGGTTGCTGGCGGATGCGGGCAAGCCGCTGCCGCTGATCGATCAGATTGTGTTCACGCTGGAGAAGGAAACCATCCCTTACTGGAACAAGTTTTTGCAGGGCTATTACGATGCTTCCGGCATCAGCTCGGACAGTTTTGACCAGGCGGTGCAGGTGAATGTCGGTGGAGAAGCAACGGTGACCGATGCAATGAGGGCGCAGGGCATCAAGCTGTCAACTTCGGTTGCGACCTCAACCATGTATACCGGTTTCAACTGGCTTGATCCTGTTGTCGGCGGAAGTTCGGAAAGGGCGCGCAAGCTGAGGCAAGCGATCGCGATTGCGGTGGACTTCGAAGAGTTTGTCTCGATTTTTGCCAACGGGCGCGGTATCGCAGCACAGTCGCCGATACCGCCAGGCATCTTCGGCTACCGCGAAGGCGAAGCGGGAATCAATCACTATGTGTATGACTGGGAAAATGGTGCTCCTAAGCGCAAATCCATCGAAACAGCCAAGCGGCTGCTCGCCGAAGCGGGCTACCCCAACGGCGTCGATGAACAAACCCACCAGCCGCTGGTGATCAATCTGGATACCACTGCGAGCGGAGTAGGGGACAAGTCGCGGATCGACTGGCTGCGCAAACAATTCGACAAGATCAACGTGCAACTGGTCGCACGCAGCACCGACTACAACCGCTTTCAGGACAAGATACGCAAGGGCGATACGCAGATGTTTTACTTCGGCTGGAATGCCGACTATCCCGATCCGGAAAACTTTCTGTTTCTGCTGAGTGCAGCCCAAGTCAAGGTGGACAAGGGAGGCGAGAACGCCGCAAATTACAACAACCCGGAATTTGAGCAGTTGTTCGAGCAAATGAAGAACATGGAAAATAGCCCGGCGCGTCAGGCCATCATCGACCGCATGCTGGAAATCGTGCGCCGCGATTCGCCTTGGTTATGGGGCTATCATCCGAAAAACTATGTGTTACAGCACGGCTGGCTGAGCAATGTCAAAGCCAATGTGATGGCAAACAACAAACTCAAATACTGGCGCGTGGATGCCATGCAGCGCGATATGATGCGACGCGAATGGAATCAGCCCGCTCTTTGGCCGTTGGAGCTGGCTGCGTTGGTGTTGCTGCTGTCAGGTGTTTGGCTGTGGCGTGTGATGCGTCAGCATGAAGAGGCAAAATAGCTTTTGCATACCGCACTCGGCAAGAGGTGCGCGATTTATCTGTTGCGATAAATGTAGGCCAGAGACCAGGATCCCGCAGTGGCCAGCCATGCGATGACCTTATATACGGTTGCGTTGAATATCAGTATGTCCATTTGCAGTACTACCGCAAAGGCGGTGATATTGAAGGCAATCATGGAAAAAAGAACGAAGAACGGATAAGGCAAAAGTTTGTTCATGGACATGAGCTCTCTCTGGGTATTCGCAACGAAGAAACGGCTGAATTATACCCGCAATGCCTGTCTGGAATAGCCCTGTGAACCCACCATTCCCAGACTGTTCCGCCACAAACAAACACGCCACCTTGCGGTGGCGTGCATTGTGTATATCGTGCCGGACAGTTACTTTTTATCCTCTTGCACCGGTTCTGGCGTGTTCATTATGTTGCCTGTGGCCAACCCTACTATGGTGATGCCGACGAATACGCAAACCATTCCGATTGCATGGTTGAATACAAATCCACCCAGCAGCCACAAGATAGCGGCTACGGCTACCGATAGTACAAGAGTGCGAGTTTTTGAATCCATGATGAACCTTTCAAATTAAATGTTTGCCCAGACCATCCCTTTGTCCACGCTGGCGAAATGATAGCTCAATGTCCTGAAAAAGTGTGAGCGAAAATCAAAAAATGTGACTGATTTAAGGTCGTGCTCGACATGGGCCGGACCTGGTTATGTTTATTGCTGTGAAAACGATAAAACCGGTGAGAATTGATTGACAGTGCACCGCTCGACTGGGTTACCGCTCAGAAACATATTCCACCAAAGCTTCGATTTCATCATCGGTCAATGAGTTGGCGACCCTGTTCATGATGCCGCCAGGGCTATTAGTGCGTTCGCCTGCCCTGAAATTCATAAGCTGTCGGCGCAGGTAATCCTTGTGCTGGCCGCCGATCACCGGGAACGTCGAAATCTTGGGATCAAGACCTTTGCCGTTCACCCCGTGGCAATTAACGCATGCGAGTATCATCCTGGGCAAGTCACCGTGCAAAAATATTTGCTTTCCGATCGGGTTTTCTGCCAAGCGGTTACCTTGCATCTTTTTCTGGCTGGCAAAATAGGCGGCAACATCGGCCAGGTCTTCATCGGTAAGAAGAGTTGCCGCCATGGCGTTCATGATCTGGTGCGAACGCGTGCCAGCCTGGTAGTTGCGGACTTCTTTTGCGATGTAATTTCCATATTGTCCAGCGAGCTTGGGGATCAACGGCTCTGTGCTAATGCCGAATTCGCCATGGCAACCCTGACATAACTGCGACTTCTCTCTCCCCGCTATTGGATCGCCGCTGCCGCTGCGCAGCTTGATCGACTCAGCGCTGTCTTCATTTGTGCCCTTGACTATATGACCTGTTAGAGGGCTGGTGTCATCTCCTTGCGCCCACGCAGCCATGGGCTCCAGAAAGAAGGCCAAGACCAAGCCAACGGCAAGGATACTTTTAATATAAGACATGCCGTCTCCTCATGTATTCTTGAGGAACGTGGGCAGGAATTGAATTTCAGATTCGTTTAAGGGAGATGTCATGACGTCGAGTCGACCGTGTTTTCACCGGATTGTTTGACTACCGCTCGGATAGATATTCGGCAATTGCATCAATTTCAGCATCAGTCAATAAGCTGGTGACCTTGTTCATGATGCCGTTCGGGCTGTTGGTGCGATCAACATCCCTGAAATTATGCAACTGCTTGCGCAGGTATTCTTTTTGTTGGCCGCCAAGCACAGGGAACATCGAGGTATTGGGAGTCAAGCCCTTCCCAGTGACGCCGTGACAATTGATGCAGGCGATCATTTTTCTGTTGATGTCGCCCTTGGTAAATAATTTTTTACCAAGTTCGTTTTCTGTAGCACCACTGCCTTTCATTTTGGGCTGGCTGGCAAAGTAGGCGGCAATATCCGCCAGATCGTCATCGCTAATGGTGCCAGCCATGGCATTCATGATTTGATGCGTACGGACACCCGCCTGATAGTTGCGGAGTTCCTTGGCTATATATTTCCCATATTGTCCTGCAAGTTTGGGAACCAGAGGTTCGGTGCTGTTGCCGAATTCCCCGTGACATCCTTGGCACAATTGGGATTTTTCCCGTCCGGCTGCCGGATTGCCAGGGCCGCTGCGCATCTTGATTGCTTCCAGGCTGTCATCTTTCGGATCGACTCCGATACGGCCCGTCAGGGGATTTGTATTTTCATCCCGAGCAAACGCCACCGTCGCTGTGAGCAAAGTAATGATAGCCAAGCCGACGGCAATGTTGTTTTTAGTGCAAAACATTTTGTTTTCCTCCGATTGAGTCTGGTGTCGCCATCGTTATTATTTTCGTGGCTGTTGCCGTATTTCGTATTTACTTTTGTAATTACCTAATCAGTCCTGATTATTTTTTTGTTGCTACAGGCGTAACCCTGGATGCAGTGGACAGATATGCTGCAATGTTCGCAATGTCGTCATCGGAAAGTTTCTTGGCGATGCCGCGCATGATGCCTGTCTTGTCTACAACCGGGTCGTTAGTCCTTGTGGCGCCGCGCCAATTATTCAACTGATTAACCAGATATACGAATTTCTGCTGGTTGATTCTGGGGAATCGGGAAGCCCTGCCATTGAACCCGTGGCAGTCCTGGCAGGCAGGCACCTTGCCTTTTATTCCCTGAGTGACGATGGCTTTGCCGAGTTCCGGATTGCCAACCTTGTTGCCGCCGGCTGCCAACCCCTTGAGATCGGAATAGTCGTCAACATATTCAAGGGTATCCAGGTAGGATGCCACATCGAATTTATCTTGATCGGTCAGCGCTTTTGCAAAGCCGTTCATTGCCGCGCCCGCTCCATCAGGGGTGCGCCTGTCAGCTGCAAAATCTTGAAGTTGCTTGTTAACGTAATATTGCCCGATATTGGCTAATCGAGGTGCACCCATGTCATCATTACCCAATGCATGTTCGCCATGGCATCCCTGGCATGCAGCCGCATCTCCTTTTCCCTCGTTGAATATCGTTTCCCCGTTAGTCAGATTGGGTATGTTATCGGCATACGCATTTCCGAATGGGAAAGAAATGATTGTGAATATCAGGCTCGACGACAACATGAAAGTAAATTTACGCATTTTCCCCGCCTTGATTGTTGTGAGATTAATAATGAGTTGCCAATGAATAATGTTGTTTTGCTTGTCTCGCTGGTAACCTGTATTACGATCAATAATTCTCAAAAAAATTGCTGAAATATCGCTAATCGATTCTGTGGTTATGGCTACAGCCCCGACACATAGTTCGCCAGAGCATCAAGTTCCGCATCGGTTAGTTTCTGAGTAATGATATTCATTACCCCGCCAGGACTATTGCCACGATCACCGCTCCTAAAGTTGGTGAGTTGTACACGCAAATAGTCTTTATGCTGTCCACCGAGTACAGGGAATACCGGGTTGGTGGGAGTCTTGCCTTTGCCATTCACCCCATGGCAATTGACGCAGGCGACCATCATCCTGGACATGTCGCCATGCAGGAATAGTTCCTGCCCGACTTTATTGTCCGATCCATTGCCTTTCATTTTTTTGCGGCTGGCGAAGTAAGCGGCAATATCGGGCAGGTCATCTTCGTTGACGGTTTTGGCCACGTCGCTCATGATTTGATGAACACGGAGTCCAGACCGGAAGTCGCGTATCTGCTTGATGATATATCCAGCATACTGTCCAGCCAGCTTGGGTGCGGTCGATTCTGCACTGATACCTTCTTCGCCGTGGCAACCCTGGCAAAGCTCGGATTTGTCTTTTCCTGCTACAGGATCGCCCGAGCCGCTGCGCTGCTTGATTGCCTCAGCGCTGTCGGTATCATCAACTTTTGCGTTGGGAGGAACCGGAGCATTAACCTTGGTCACGGCTACCGGTGGTACTTCAGTTGCAGCAGGAGTAGGCGGGTTGTTGCTTGAGGACGGTGTCGAAGGGGTGCTTTGCGGAGCAGCGGCAACATCACTTTTGGACGGAGCCGAAGCATCGCTTGGCGGAGTGACTGTGTCGGACTTGGACGCAATCGATTCCGGCGCAGCCTTGGAGAGCTTCTTCTTGGTTGGCTTCTTCTTGGTTGGCTTCTTCTGAGTTGATTTGGCCGTATCTGCCTTGGTTGCATCAACTGAACTGTCCCCTTCGGCGAATGCAGCCAAGCTTGTGAGAAATACAACCAAGGCGACACCAGCGGCAATGTTGTTTTTTATTTGAAACATCTCGTTCTCCTCATTTCATCTCAGCTATTGTATTATTTTGATGCTTAATTATGCAACTATTTTACCTAACTGTTGTCGTCTTTATGGATTTTTAATTATATTGGTGTTTCAACAATAATGAAATGTGCCGCAATGACGGGGAGATAATTGATCGATGGAGTCTGCTATATACGATTTCATTACTTACTGGGTGAATGGAATTGCTGCGCCCTATGATTGGTGATTGGTTTAGCGTCCGCGGCTATTGGAAGATTTGCAGTCAAGGTTACCTTTACAGAAACAACACCGGTTGTTATGCTCTCCATTAATCAAACGCTTGTTTGATATATTACATCCACGAAAGGAATGACCATGCACAAGTCCGTTTTTGCTGTTCTTGCCATCAGTGTTGCATTGCCGCTATCGGCTCTGGCTGCCGACAGTTACACGATAGATCCGAATCACACTTTCCCGCATTTCAGTATCAATCATCTGGGCTTCTCGACTATGCAAGGTCGCTTCGACAAGACCAGTGGTAATGTAACCTTGGATCGTGCAGCTAAAACCGGCTCGATAGACATAGCAATTGAAACTGCCTCGATCAGCACCGGCTTTGTCAAACGTGACGACCATTTAAAATCTCCGGATTTTTTCAACGCAGCGGAATTCCCCAACATTGCCTACAAATCTACTGCGATACATTTCAAGGGTGATGCTCCGGCCAGTGTGGATGGTAACTTGACCATCTCGGGTGTAACCAAACCAGTCACACTGACTATAGATGCGTTCAATTGCGGCACCAATCCGATGAGCAAAAAGGATGAATGTGGCGCGGCAGCCAGCGCACAAATCAAGCGTTCCGACTTCGGCATTAAATACGGCTTGCCGGCAATAGGGGACGATGTAAAGCTGGTATTCGAGATTGAGGCGATCAAGAACTAATTCAGAGAAACCTACAAAAAGGCAGTCCACATGGACTGCCTTTTTGTTTTTATAAGTCAACTCACCAGCCCGACTCGCGTTCCGGAGTCGCAGTAATTTTATGGACGCTCAAATCTGTGCCATTGAATTCTTCCTCGGCGCTCAAGCGTATGCCGACCAATTGTTTCAATATCCCATATACCGCATAGCCGCCGGCGAATGCGATCACCACGCCGAGCAATGTGCCGCATAGCTGCGACATGAAGCTTACGCCGCCGATCCCGCCGAATGCCTTGAGGCCGAATATTCCAGCCGCTATTCCACCCCAAGCTCCGCACAGGCCATGCAGGGGCCACACGCCGAGCACGTCGTCGATCTTCCAGCGATTCTGCGTCAGAGTGAACATCGCCACGAACAATGCGCCCGCCACGCCCCCAACGAATAATGCGCCTATCGGGTGCATTAAGTCCGAACCGGCGCACACTGCAACCAGCCCTGCCAACGGGCCGTTATGCACGAAACCCGGATCGTTTTTGCCCATCCACAATGCGGCGAGCGTGCCGCCCACCATCGCCATCAGGGAATTCACCGCGACCAGTCCACTGATCTTGCTGATCTCCTGCGCCGACATCACGTTGAAGCCAAACCAGCCCACCGTGAGTATCCACGCGCCAAGGGCCAGGAATGGAATGCTGGATGGAGGGTGCGCAGAGATGCGCCCGTCCTTGGTGTAACGTCCGCGCCGCGCACCAAGCAAAAGCACTGCTGCCAGCCCGATCCAGCCGCCCACCGCATGCACCACGACTGAACCGGCGAAGTCGTGGAACTCCGCGCCAAAGGTTGCATTCAGCCAGTCCTGAATGCCGAAGCGGTGATTCCATGCGATGCCTTCAAAAAAAGGATAGACAAATCCGACCAGCGTAAAAGTTGCCGCCATTTGCGGGTGGAATTTGGCGCGTTCTGCGATGCCCCCGGAAACAATGGCCGGGATCGCGGCGGCGAAAGTCAGCAGGAAGAAAAATTTCACCAGTTCATAGCCGCTCTTTTGCGCGAGTTCTTCCGCGCCGGTGAAAAAATTCACGCCGTAAGCGATGACATATCCGATAAAAAAATATGCCAAGGTGGAAACTGCGAAGTCGGTCAAAATCTTGACCAGCGCATTCACCTGATTTTTCTTGCGCACCGTGCCCAGTTCCAAAAAGGCGAAGCCTGCATGCATCGCCAGAACCATGATCGCGCCGAGCAAAATAAATAAAGCATCGTCATTGATTTTCAAATTTTCCATACTTGTCTTCCCTATGCTTATCTCAATTGGTGCGAACCGCCACTTGCACGCAAGATGCATTCCACTTTGCTAAACGACTGATAGTTATGGAGTGTGGAATATTCAGCTGACACTTGCAGGTGCTAATAAATCTAAAATGGTGCATAAATTTCATGTTGCACCACTATGTTGCACCAGAGCGGTGCGTTTGATCAGGCTTGCCAGTCCTTGAGGTACTTCTCCAGCCAAAATAATCCAACGATGGTTTTGCTCTCGTTGATTTTGCCCAAGCGTATCCATTCGATTGCCTCCTGCAGGGACAACTCGAACACTTCCAGAAACTCGCCGTCGTCAAGACTTCTTCCCTGATGTGTCAGGCCGCGCGCGAGAAAATATTCCATACGCTCGTCCGCATAGCCGATGCACGGCCATGCTGTGGTGAGATGAATCCACTCGCTGGCCACATAGCCGGTTTCTTCCAGCAACTCGCGTTGTGCACAGATCAGGATGTCTTCACCATGGTCTATTTTACCTGCCGGCAATTCGATGAACTCGCGCTGCGGCGCATAGCGGAATTGCCGCTCCATTACCAGATTGCCGTTATCCAATACCGCCAGTACCGCCACCGCGCCGGGATGATTGATGTATTCGCGGCTGCTTATCTCCCCATCCGGCAGACGCACCTTATCCTTGCGCACATGGATAAAATCACCCTCATAGATCAACTCGGAATCCAGGCGCGTTTCTGTCAGTTTCATTTCTATACCAATCTTGCAGCTGGAGGCACACACCCGCGATATCTCGTTCTTTGTTCTGGCATTCAAACATCAACTCTTTTTTACCACCTGCATCGCGGTGGCTACCATCCCTGCGATGTCTGCGGCGTTGCCGGGGAGGATCATGGTGTTGCCTTGCTTGGCGATGTTGCCGAAGGCATCGACGAAGCGCTCGGCGACTTTGAGGTTGACGGCGATCAGGCCGTTTTCGCTTTGGATCGCATTGGCGACTACCTTGATGGATTCTGCGGTAGCGTTGGCGACCAGCAGCAGGGCTTGTGCTTCGCCTTGGGCGTTGTTGATTGCGGCCTGTTTGGAACCTTCGGATTCGCGAATGGAGGCGGTCATTTTACCTTCGGCGATATTGATCTCTTCCTGCTTCTTGCCTTCCGATTGCGCGATCAGCGCGCGCTTCTCACGCTCTGCGGTGATTTGCTTTTGCATTGAAGCAAGTACCTGCTGC
>Ga0153916_10004431_pt1 | contig 10604 bp, 10 predicted proteins | sample Opewatmetagenome_FD_109642 | JGI IMG/M metagenome (GOLD analysis project Ga0153916, IMG submission 109642) | Freshwater wetland microbial communities from Ohio, USA - Open water 3 Core 3 Depth 4 metaG | ecosystem: Environmental > Aquatic > Freshwater > Wetlands | place: USA: Ohio, Lake Erie...
GTGCATGCCAATAGGCATCGTAGAGTTGATCGAAGCGCCGCCACTCCTCGGCATTGCCGCACAACAGGGCGCGCAGCCCCCAGCGCAGGCGCTGCGACTCCAACGTACCGCAATGCTCGGCCACGCGCACGGCGTCGAGCGTCTCGCCTATCCCGGCCTGGAAACCGTTGTCGCGCGCCAGCCGCACGAATTCAATGATGCGCGCCACCAATGTATCGCCTGCGTCATCCTGCGTTGCGATGTCACGCGCCGTGTTCATACGCTGTTAGCCACCAAACGTGCGGTCACCTCGGGGGTGACGGCATCGCGGTCCTCTTTGGTCTTGAGCAGGCACACCAGCGATTGCATGACCAGCGCCGGATCGCCGTCGATCTTGGCTACATTCAAGCGCAACAGCGCCGCCACCCAATCCAGAGTCTCGGCGATCCCCGGCTTCTTGCGCAAATCAAGCCCGCGCAGTGCGTGCACGAAGGCCACTACCTGTCCGGCCAGTTTCTGACCAATCTGTGGCTCATGACGCTGGATGATGCGCAGCTCCTTGTCCATGGCGGGGTAATCGACATAGTGATAGAGACAGCGCCGCCGCAGGGCGTCGCTCAGCTCGCGCGTACCGTTGGAGGTGAGGATGACATGGGGGATGCTGCTGGCCTTGATGGTGCCCAGCTCGGGGATGGTGATCTGGAAATCGGAGAGCAGCTCCAAGAGATAGGCCTCGAACTCTTCGTCGGCGCGGTCGATCTCGTCAATCAGCAGCACCGGCGGCTCGGGTTGGGTGATGGCCTGCAACAGCGGGCGCTTGAGCAAAAAGGCCTCACTGAAAATATGGCGTTCCTTGTCCTCGGCCGGCGTGTGTTCGCTCTCTTGAATCTTTATCGCCAACAGTTGCCGCTGATAATTCCATTCGTAAACCGCCGTGCCGGCATCCAGCCCCTCATAGCATTGCAAGCGGATCAATGGACAATCGAACACGGCGGCGAGGGCCTTGGCTATCTCGGTCTTACCCACCCCCGCCTCGCCCTCCACCAACAGCGGGCGGCGCATCTCGGTGAACAGCAACAAGGTGGCCGCCAGGCCCGGCTCGGCGATGTAACCGGCCTGTTCGAGGCGGGTTTGCAAATCGGTGACGGTGGTCATACTACCTCTGGCTATTGCTCTAGTGTAGCAAATCATTCTTGAAGGAAATTTAGATAAAAGCAATTTACCGCGAAGGACGCGAAGGAACGCAAAGAAAATCAAGGTAAATATATCAGTTGAACTCCTTCGCGTATCTTTGCGGTAAAGCTTTTAATCGGAAAGCGATCCCAGTTAAGTTTCAAATAGCCTGACTCACTAGCGAATGTGACTTTGCAAACGAGGACTGCACCAGTCTTGGCCCTCACCCCTTTCCCGCGGGGAGAGGGGTTATGAGGCACAATCAGCCATTACACTATTTGGTTGGCATCGCGTAGAAAAGTTCACCGGCCGCGCAGTCAACCGCCTTGGGACTTCCCGCCGCCGAATAGATTCTTGAAGAACCCCAGCAGGGCATGCCAGATCAGCGCCAGGGCATTCAGTTCCTTGGGCTGCTGAGCCACCGCGGCGGCCGCCTGTTCCGCGGCGGCGCCCTCGCCCATGGCGATCACGCGGGTGGCGAAGTTGTCGCCGAATTGCTTGAGTATCTGGTCGGATACCTGGATCATCATGCGGCCGCCGAAATTGGCCATCTTGCCGCTGACGCTGACATCGGAGACGCCGATCAGCTCGCACCGGCCGTCGCCGCTGTCGCGCACCTGCGCGATGAGATTCATGGTGGCGGCGGAGGCACCGGAGGTATCGGTGCCTTTACCGAGCATCTCCATTTTCTTTTCGTTCGGGTCGAGTGACTTGACCTCCAGTTCACCGTTGAAGGTCGCGCTGGCCGGTCCGACGCGCATCTTGACCTGGCCCTTGAAGTGGGTGGAGTCCGTCTGTTCGGTGATCTGCGCGCCGGGCATGCATTCGGCGACGGCCTTGATATCCTGCAACAGCCGCCACGCATTGGCAGCGGGTGCGGCTATGGGAAAGGTCTTTTCGAGTTTAACCTGCATGCACTACTTTCATATGTGGGCGGGGACAAAAAGACGCGGGTGCATGAAGCACCCGCAAGCCCTTGCGACGCCTAAGCCCGTTTGTCCACCCCCAACTCATGTATCGTCTTCCAAACATTGTACGCCGTGTGCGGCATTTCGATCTGTGTAACGCCTAAGTGGGAGAAGGCGTCGTTGACCGCATTGGTGAAACACGGGATGCCGCCGACGTGCGGCGACTCCGCCACACCCTTGGCGCCCAGGGGATGATGCGGCGAGGGCGTAACCGTGAAATCGGTCTCCCACTTGGGCGTCTCCACCGCGGTGGGGACGAAGTAATCCATGAGGCTGTTGCTGAGGTGATTGCCGTCGGCGTCGAAGGCGATCAACTGCCCCATAGCCACGGCGTAGGCCTCGGTAAGACCGCCGTGAATCTGGCCCTCGATGATCATGGGATTGATGCGCGTACCGCAATCGTCCAGTGCATAGAAGCGCCGCACCTTGGTCTCGCCGGTGTAGCGGTCGATGTCCAGCACGCACAGATAGGCGCCGAAGGGATAGGTGAAGTTGGGCGGATCGTAATATTCCACCGCCTCCAGGCCCATCTCCATCCCCGCCGGCACGTTGTTGTAGGCCGCCCAGGCAATCTCCTTCATGGTCTTTTCCTGGCCGGGCACGCCCTTGACCTTGAAGCGGTCGATTTCCCAATCCAGATCGTCGGGGCTGACCTCCAGCAGGTGCGCGGCGATCTTGCGCGCCTTGTCGCGTATTTTGCGCGCGGCATTGGCGGTGGCGGCGCCGCCCACCGGCGTGCTGCGCGAACCGTAGGTGCCGAGGCCGTAAGGCGCGGTGTCGGTATCGCCCTCCTCTACTTGAATGACCTCCGAGGGCAGACCCAGCTCGGTGGCGATGATCTGGGCATATGTCGTTTCATGGGCTTGGCCCGTGGAGATGGTACCCATACGGGCGATGGCGCTGCCGGTGGGATGGACGCGGATCTCGCAGCTGTCGAACATGCCCACGCCCAGCACATCGCAGGCCTTGCTCGGGCCGGCGCCGACGATCTCGGTGAAGGTGCAGATGCCTATACCCATCAACTCGCCGCGCTTGCGCTTCTCCGCCTGTTCCTTGCGCAGGCCCGCGTAATCCACCGCCTCCATCACCTTCTTGAGGGCGGCGGGATAATTGCCGCTGTCGTATTCCCAGCCCAGCGCCGATTTATACGGGAACTGCTCGGGCTTGATGAAATTGCGCAGGCGGATCTCGGCCTTGTCGATGTTGAGCTTCTGCGCCAGGATATCGATCATGCGCTCGATCAGATGCACGGCCTCGGTGACGCGGAACGAACAGCGATAGGCGACACCGCCCGGCGCCTTGTTGGTGTAGACGCCGTCGACCTTTACATAGGCCGTGGGAATATCATAGGAACCCGTGCAGATGCTGAACAGCCCCGCCGGCCACTTGGTGGGCTGGGCGTGGGAGTTGAACGCGCCGTGATCGGCCAGCACGTTGACGCGCAGCGCCTTGATGCGGCCGTTCTTGTCGGCCGCCAGCTCGCCGACCATGTGATAGTCGCGGGCGAAGGCGGTAGTCGATAAATTCTCGATACGGCTCTCGATCCACTTCACCGGCCGGCCGAGCACGATGGAGGCGACGATGGCCGTCACGTAACCGGGATAGACGCCCACCTTGTTGCCGAAGCCGCCGCCGATGTCCGGGGAGATGACGCGTATCTTGCTCTCGGGCAAACCCGACAGCAGCGACACCACGGTGCGCACGATGTGCGGCGCCTGCGAGGTGATGTAGACGGTGAGATCGCCACGCACCTTGTCGAAGGACGCGACACAGCCGCAGGTCTCCAGCGGACAGGGATGCACGCGCGGGTTGAGCATGGCCTGCTTGACGGTAACCTCGGCGCCGGAGAACACCTTATCGGTGCCCGCCTTGTCGCCCACCTCCCAAGTGAAGATGTGATTGTTGTGCTTGCGCTTGCCCTGCCCCGCTTCGTCCTTACCGATCAGGTCCTCGCGGATGATGGGGGCGTCGGCGGTCATCGCCTTGTGCGGATCGACCAGCGCCGGCAGCGGTTCGTATTCCACCTCCACCAGATCGACGCCGTCGGCGGCGATATAGCGGTTGTCGGCGATGACCACGGCCACCTCTTGATATTGGAAGCACACCTTCTCGTCGGCGAGCACGGCCTGCACGTCGCCCGCCAGGGTCGGCATCCAATGCAGTTTCAGCGGCTTGAGATCGTCGGCGGTGAGCACGGCGCGCACGCCGGGCAGCGCCAGGGCCTTGGCCTTGTTGATCGACTTGATGCGGGCATGGGCGTACGGGCTGCGCACCACGGCGCTGAACAGCGTGCCGGGGAGATTGATGTCATCGACGTAATTGCCCTTGCCTTGGATGAAACGGGGGTCCTCCTTGCGCTTGCGGGAACAACCTATGCCTTCCAGCTTCTGATCGCGCTCCATTTTCTCCGCTGTGGTCGCCATGGCTCATTTACCTCCCGTTGTCTGAATTTTCTTGGCCGCGGACTGCACGGCCTTGACGATATTCATGTAACCCGTGCAACGGCACAGGTTGCCCGACATGCCCATGCGCACCTCATCATCGGTGGGCTTGGGATTTTCCTGGAGGAAGCGATAGGAGCGCATCAGCATACCCGGCGTGCAAAAGCCGCATTGCAGGCCGTGTTCCTGCATAAAACCTTCCTGCAGCGGATGCAGCGTGCCGTTCTGCGCCAGGCCCTCGACCGTCAGCACCTTGCCGCCGTCCGCCTGGACCGCGAGCACCGTGCAGGATTTTACCGACTTGCCGTTGAGGTCGACCGTACAGGCGCCGCAATGGCTGGTCTCGCAACCGATGTGGCTGCCGGTCTGGCGAAGCTGTTCGCGCAACACGTGGATCAGCAGTTCGCGCGTCTCCACCAGGGTCTCGACCTGCTCGCCGTTCAAAGTGAATGAAATAGGTTTATTCGCCATGATTATTTCCCCCTCGCCCGTGCCAGCGCCTGCCGAATCGCCCGGCGCGTCATCTCCCCCGCCATGTGGGTTTTGTATTCCCTGTCGCCGCGCTGATCCTCGGCGGGGTCGCAGATCGCCATGGCCTTCTGCGCCGCCTGATCGATGAGCGCCTCGTCAATGACCTTGCCGGTGAGCAGCGCCTCCGCCTCCTTGGCCCTAAGCGCCGTCGGGGCGGCATTGGTCAAGGCGATGTTGATCTTCTTGCAGGTATTGCCGTCGAGTTGCAACTGCACGGCGGCGGCGGCGGTGGCGAAGTCGCCGGTCTTGCGTTTGAGTTTGCAATAGGCGTAGCCGGTGCCCTTAGATATAACGGGGATGCGTATCTCGGTGAGCAACTCGTCGGAGGCGAGTTCGGTGTAGTAAAGGCCGTGAAAGAAACCGTCCGCCGGCACCTGCCGCTCGCCGCCGGGGCCTTGCAGCACGAACACCGCGTCGCTGGCCAGCATCACGGCGGGATGATCGTTGCCCGGATCGCCGTGGGCGATATCGCCGCCGATGGTGCCGCAGTTGCGCACCTGCGGATCGGCGATCAATTTGGCCGCCTCCGGCAGCAACGGGCATTTCTCCTGCAACAGCTTGGAGGCGATCAGATCGTTCTCGGTGGTCATGGCGCCGATGTGGATCATGCCGCCCTGCTCGCGGATGCCGCGCAGTTTGTCGATGCGGTTGAGGTCAATGAGGTATTTGGGATTGGCGAAGCGCATCTTCATCATCGGCAGGAGACTGTGGCCGCCGGCCAAGACCTTGGCCTCGTCGCCCAGTTTGCTCAACAGCCGTATGGCCTCGTCTACGGTGCTTGGTGCATGGTAGTCAAACGTACCTGGTATCATCGCGCGATCCCTCTCGTGATATACGATGCAATTTGTGCGGCTCTGGTAAGCGGCCGGTGTTGCGGCTCTCTCCTGAAATCCATGCCGCGTTCCTTTATATAGAGCATTACCAACAGCAGCGTCAACTTAAACTTCACATACGACGGCACTCATGGAGAAATCCGCCACGTCGGCGTCAAGCATAACGCAAATTACTATGAGCGATCGGCGCGAGTGCGTTTGTCCGCATGGAATGCGCCAATGAGCATGAACATAGTCGCAGGCTACTCAAGAACAATATTTACTGTAACAAACCCCTACCATGGGCGTTCCAAATCGCCGCAAGCGATTTTTACAGTAATCATACGGGTTTGCAGCGCAACCGCTCTTTATGATTACACGCCTTGGTCTGTGCATTGAAAGCACAGGCTTAATAATTAACTATGCCTCGTTTATTATGTGGCTATTCGGCCGGCTTCTTGCGCAGCGCCTTAATCTTGCCGCGTTGTGTTTTCTGCTCGAGACGTTTCCTTCGTGAGCTCTGCGTCGGCTTGGTCGGGGTCCGTTTTTTACGCGGTAACGCAATTTTTTTAATGAGCGCCTGTAGGCGTGCCAAGGCATCCGCCCGATTCTGTTCCTGGCTGCGGCATTGCTGCGCCTTGATCACGACTACGCCCTCGGCGGTGATGCGCCGGTCGTGCAAGGCCAGCAGCCGCTCTTTATAGACATCCGGCAATGAAGAGGCCTTGATGTCGAAGCGCAAATGCACCGCGGAAGAAACCTTATTGACGTTCTGACCGCCCGCCCCTTGAGCGCGCACGGCGCTCATCTCGATCTCGCTATCGGGGATGGTAATTTGGCCGGATATCTTAAGCATCAAGGCTCGCATAATGCGCCAACGCGGCCTCGGTCCTGTGCCGGCCGATCTCGATCAACTCCCGCGCGCGATGAAACTCATAAAAATTACACACATTCCTCGGTATCTCGATCACGATATCCGGCGCATACCTTTTGAGTTGCTCCTGCGCGATGGTGTTCTCCATGATGCCCATCGCTTTTATGATAATGTCGAGCATACTCAGCGTGCTTTCCGAATGCCGTCCCAAACGATGCATGAGGTCGTCGACGAATTGAGCGATGCGCTGCCGCCGATGCGCGTATTGATGATTCTCGGGCTCCGGGCGTTCCAAATTGACTTCGACGGCAGGCTCCGGTTTCCCGCTGAGACTGACCGCAATGGTCAGTTCGGCATGATCCTTGATCGTCGCCGCAATGGGGACAGGATCGATCAGACTGCCGTCGAGAAACTGCCTGCCCTGATATTGATGCGGCGTAAAGACGGTGGGGATGGCGATCGAGGCGCGAATGGCGTCGAACAACGGACCGCGGGTGAACCATACCTCTTTTTCATCCTCGAGGTCGGTGGCGACGGCGGTGAAGCGGATCGGCAGGTCTTCGATGTTGACGTCGCCGATCAAGTCCTTCAGCACTATGATGATGCGATCGCCTTTAATCAGTCCGTTGCGCCCGAAGGATAGATCGAGCAAACGGATGACATCGTGACGCTCCAGCGCCGTCACCCACCGCGTGTAGAGTTCGAGTTTTCCCGCGGCGTAGATGCCGCCGATCAAGGCCCCCATCGAGGAACCGGCGATGGCCTTGATCTCGAAACCATTGCGCGTCAAGTGCTCTATGACGCCGATGTGCGCCAGCCCGCGCGCGCCGCCGCCGCCCAACACCAAGGAGACCGTTCTATTGTCCGACATCGCGGCCGCCATATCGATTCGGGAAACATCTCATTATCCAACTCCGCTTCATTGAAATCTCAACCGGGACGACCGTCGGCGCGGGCCTGGACAAGTATGGGCGCGTACACCAGCAGGAACAGCGCAAAGCTGATGATCCACAAGGCACCGGCGGCGGTAATCATGGCCTGCGCGTAGCGCGATGACAATAATGGACCCAGTACGCGCATCACGGCCGCCAGGTTCAATATGACAAACGACATCACCACCGGAGGCGACACCTGCAACGCCCGCCCGGTATGCCCCAAGGCCACGCGGGCCATGATGCCTAAGGTCAAACCGCCGAAGCCCCCCACCATCAATGCGTGAAATGCGATCATAGGCGAAATGAATCCGCCGTAGGCGAAGGCCAACAAGATGAAACCGGCGATCAGCCAGGCATAACCCGCCAACAACACCCATAGCAGCGCCTTTGACCAGGCGGCCATGACCCACCAGCCGCACCAGCGCCACACATGCACCACCGCCGCCAGGCTGGCGCACACCGCCACCGCCTTGACCGAAGGCGAAAAAAGATCGGCCAGCGCCAGGACGATCACGCTCATTACGCTCGCATACTCTATGACCGGCCAGCGCCGCGGCTTTGCCCCTTCAATGCCACGCTCGATAAAGAACGGGACCACCCGCCCGGCGATGATCGTGATCAAAAGCACGACGGCGTAAACGGCCAGCACAATGCCGAGGCGTGCCGTATCTCCCGCGTAATCCAGCCACTCGCCGTGCACCAGGGCGTTGGCGGCGATCAATACGGCCAACACCGGGATGACAAAGTAGTTGTTTCTTTGTCCCGCCCGCAGCAAGGGCACCGCCAGACAAATCAGCAGCGCGGGCAAAAAGGAAAAGTCGACCGCGGCCACCAGCCACGGCGGGATGGACGGCATCAACGGCAGCACGCGGCCCGCCAACCACAACACCGCCAGCAGGGCGAGGGGTATGCCGCTCACCGTCGGCCGATTGGTCCAGTTGCCTACAGCAGTCAGCAAAAAACCTGCAATGACCGCCGTCATGTAACCGAACAGCATCTCGTGGGCATGCCAGCCGCTCGACCCATAATAGGTCAGAAGAGGTTCGCGCCTGGTATACGCCAGAAGCCAAACCGCCATTATCGCTACCGCGGCCAGCCCGGCGCACAGAAAAAACGGCCGAAAGCCCAGAGCGAAAAAGGCCGCACCGGGCCGACCCTGGTCATGCCGCACTTTGCCGGGCGGGAGATTAATGGTCGTCACCGTAGCTTCCTCATTATTTCGAATCATACCATTCCACGATCAATCCCCCTGGCTTGCATCGTGCAATGATCGCCTCGAAGCGATGGTTCGAAACGAAATTCGTATTCTCGCAGACGTATTTGAACGCCCCTTCTCCCTCTGCTGTAAGAAGGGCAGGATGAGGGGGGATGTTGCCGTTCGTGCTCGATCCCCTCACCCCCGCCCTCTCCCGGGGGGAGAGGGGGCAAGCTCTGATAAGCACCGGCAATTTCGGCGCACTACACTAGGCTTTCTGATTTTTGACTCATTACCGAGTTAATCGCACGGCAAGACCGGCTCGGCAATGACGGTCACCTTAGACGAGGTCCTCGAACAATACGCTGGAGAGATAGCGCTCGCCGGAATCGGGAAGAATCACCACAATGGTCTTGCCCGCAAACTCCGGCAAACGCACCAGACGCGCCGCAACCGCCGCCGCCGCACCGCAGGAAATCCCCGACAAGATGCCTTCCTCCGTGCAAAGGCGGCGCGCATAGTCGATCGCCTCCTCATTGCTGACCTGTTCCACGCGATCCACGACCGAGAGGTCCAGGGTCTCCGGGATAAATCCGGCGCCGATGCCCTGAATCTTGTGCGGCGCGGGCTGTAGCGCCTGGCCGGACAGCTTCTGCGAAATCACCGGGCTGGCGGCAGGCTCCACCGCCACCGAGACGATCTTCTTCCCGCATGTGTTCTTTATATAGCGCGATACGCCCGTAATCGTGCCGCCGGTCCCCACGCCGGAGATCAATACATCGATCCCGCCCTCCGTCGCCTCCCAAATCTCGGGGCCGGTGGTCTGCTCGTGGATGGCGGGATTGGCCGCATTGCGGAACTGCTGCGGGAGGTAATAGCGATCCGGCTCCTCGGCGGCGATCTCCTCCGCCTTGGCGATGGCGCCCGGCATGCCCTTGGGCCCCTCCGTCAGCACCAGCTTGGCCCCGAATGCCTTGAGGACCTTGCGCCGTTCCAGGCTCATGGTCTCCGGCATGGTGAGCGTCACCTTGTAGCCGCGCGCGGCGCATACAAAGGCCAGCGCGATGCCGGTGTTGCCGCTGGTCGGCTCGATGACCTCCATACCGGGCTTCAGGAGACCGCGGCGTTCCGCATCCCAGATCATCGCCGCACCGATGCGGCACTTCACCGAATAGGCGGGATTGCGCCCCTCCACCTTGGCCAGGACCAGCGCCCGGCTTGCGTCAACGACATGGCTGAGCTTGACGAGCGGAGTGTTGCCGATGGATAAAGAATTGTCGTTATAGTAGTTCATCGCCATATCCCCCTTCAGAATCCCCGCGAAAACTATAAAGCAATGGGAACAGCCGAATCAAAGGATTTTGGGGACCTGCACCTTAAATACTGCGCGCCCTTCAGATAGCCAGACACCTCGTATTCTTGTTAAAATTTCGCTCACAAGTATCTGCCTGCAAAGGGCCTATGCCCGACTGGGCGCTGTCCATGATGAATTAATGATGAGCGATGACAAAACGCACATAAGCGCCTTGAAAAACCAAGGGATTTCCCTGATGAACAGCAACCGCCTCAACGAGGCGAAGGCCTTGTTCACGCAGCTGTGCATAACTAATCCGGACGATGCCGAGGCCTGGTATGTGCTGAGCAGCATCAACGGCATGCTCGGCAATATCGACGAGGCCGGCGACTGTTGCCGCAA
>Ga0153916_10004432_pt1 | contig 10603 bp, 8 predicted proteins | sample Opewatmetagenome_FD_109642 | JGI IMG/M metagenome (GOLD analysis project Ga0153916, IMG submission 109642) | Freshwater wetland microbial communities from Ohio, USA - Open water 3 Core 3 Depth 4 metaG | ecosystem: Environmental > Aquatic > Freshwater > Wetlands | place: USA: Ohio, Lake Erie, Old...
CGTACATTGCGGCAAGGCTGAACATCCCTGTACCAAAAACCCTCATATAGGTAAGGCTGAGAGGTCTTGCGAGTTTTTTTATGTAATCACCCAAATCAATAACAGCCTCCTTGATTCTTTCGTCACCTGTCATATAATAATAAAGCGGCATTCCATACCAATGCTGATGTTCCCATTCAAAAACCACCTTGGCAAGATTTGCTTTATCATTATTCTCTTTTGGCCAAAACTCGTTTTTACTATAGTCATAATCATCAGAATGATAAACAGCCCAATCTGCATAATAATTGAACATTGCCTCAGATAGGAGAAAGGACTCACCTGCTTTTATCTGGGATCTGTCATCCCTTAAGAAATTTACGAGTGCTATCCTTGCGAAATCATGCTGGTTCAGAAATGCTCCATGGCCCCAGTAGTGATATCGCCATACGCTAAATCTTGGTTTTCTCCAGCCGACTTTATATTGAATACCGAGCTTTTGAGCGAGTTTTTTTTCATCATTGAAACTTATGAAATGGTAGAGCGGATAAATACCTTTCACATTGCTGTTATACCACTCGATTGGCGCTCTTGCTATTAAGGGATATTGAAACCGCTTTATTTCATCCACAGGTTTAGTTGTCATGTCATTATGAAAGGAATACAAGATCTCAAATGTAGTATGACTTCCGTAGCGAATCCAGTAACCAACACTATTTTCTTCAGGCCAAAGTGATACATTAGTTTCCCCTGAAGCATCTACTTTTATGGCCTTCGGCCAGTAACCAGCCATATATCTAATACCAATCGTTACTCCCCTTCCATTCCGGTTTGAAATGTCCATGAAGCCAAAATCAGCGTATTCATTCCGTTTACCACTAATCAAAAGGTTTTCATTAACCCATATCCAATAACCCTCTTGTTTGTAACCACGCTGACCTTCTCTCTTGTAGTCAGGAGGAATGGGTCCATGATAGTAAAAACTGTCTCCATCGCTCATCCAGGGGAAATCGGATACTACTTGATAGTATCTGACCGTTCCCTTTTGAAGTTCTATATCTTTCGGCCCTTTATGTGTTGAGACGATAACTTTATTCCCATTCATAACAAGATTGACTTTTGTTTCGAGGTTAAGTGCCTTGATGAAGGCATGTTTCACCGATTTCATACTTGCATTTCTCAATGTATATTGAACTTTCACCCCACTTTTATTTTTGTAAAAAAATAGACGCATCGTATAATCAAGCAATTTGCTTTCCTTGTTACAATGAGAACCATCTGCCCTTATAGTGGACTTAATGGGACCATTTTCCTCAATGACAACCCTTGTATCTTTACATTGAGATGCAAGAAATTCCTTTCCATCACCATCAATCAGTACTATCCCTACTGCATCTCCTTCTCGTATGATCTCTTTGCCATCGAGTATCGCCTTATTAAATATGTTAAAACCTTTTTTCTTTACCTCCACTTGTAAGGAGCCAGTATCTACCCAGATACTATGGCCTCTGTCTGTCGCGAGGAATTTATTCGAACTCACACCTGTTCCTTCTTTGACGAATACCTCATTATTTCCGCCTTTTTTAATATTGGTAAGAAACTCTACAAGTGCCCACTTTACTGAACCATCAGGCCATCTTTTTAAAACTCTGGTCTGAAAATCTGCATATTCAACCGATAGCGCTGCCCTTCCCCCAAGATCCTTCACCATTCCCTGTGGAAAAGGAATGCCAGTTCTTACATATTCATTGTTCATTTCTACTCCCTCTACTCCCTGTCTCAGTGCTTGAAAAACCTCAATTTTAAGGTCAAGATTCTCTTCGCTTCTGACATCCATTCCGATTGCAAGATGAGTGAATAGAAAAATTAAGGTGCTAATCAATAATATCTTTGCTCTCATGGTTAGCATGTTAGAGAACTGTAAAGCTCTTCATACTTCTGGATCATAGTCGTAAGAGAAAACTTTTCCTTTATTCTTAATCTTCCCATTGAGCCATGTTCTCGCAAAAGTGAAGAATTTCTCAAGTAAATAACTAACATATCAGCTAGTTCTTTATAATTACCTGGGGTAAAGAGAAAACCAGTTTGGCTATGTTCCACAAGTTCAACATTTCCACCTATCTTGGTCGCGATAACAGGCAATCCACTGGCCATTGCTTCGAGGACTGTATTCGAAATTCCCTCTGCTACTGAAGGTAAAACAAATACATCCATCGAATGTAACAACCGAGGAATGTCAAATCGTTTACCCAAGAAGAAGATTTTATCAATAATTTTATATTCTTCAGCTAAGGTCTTTAGTTTTTGTTCTTCTGGACCAAAACCGATTATTAATAGTTTTATTTTATTTGTCATAATAGTATTAACCGATACATTGGCGAGAAGTGTAAATGCTCTTATGAGGGTCTGATAGTCCTTTACCGGATCCAGTCTTCCGACAGTGCCAATCATAAATGAATCGGGATCAAATCCAAGTTGTGATTTCGAAAACTTTTTGTCATCAGGAATACTGTACTTTTCGATATCTACACCGTTTATGATTTGTATTATTTTGCTCTCAGGAATACCCACGTCATCGATGAGCCAGTTTCTGAGTTCAGCTGATACCACTACAAATATTGACACATAAGGACTTAGGATTTTGCGGACTGTTTTCCTAAGTTTGTTTCTCCCTGATGGATCTGTTACTTCTCTCCCGTGTTCACTGTGAATAATATTCTTGACGCCAGCAAGTCTTGCTCCGATAACACCATCAATAGCAGCCCAGTTTCTGGTATGAACTAAATCTGGTTTGACCAGTCTAATCAATTTCATCAATCTTAATGGCATAAAATAGTCTTTCCCATTCTTGTGCAGTTCGTAAATCTGGATATCTTTGAAAATTATTTTATCTGCCATTGGGCCTGAGGATTTTACACAGCATATTATGTGTTCAAATTTTTCTCTGCTAAGAAGATTGACAATGTTTACCACTCCATTCTCCAAACCACCAATCTGTAAAGAATGCAGGATATGCATTATTTTTATCTTCATTTTACTCGGTTAACTGAATTACTGATACAAAATATCCACCAACCTGATTAATTGGAATATCCTCACTTCTCCATCCCCCAGGAGGTCTTTTCTGCTCTGGAAAGCCTGGAGGTGGAAGGTGATTTCCATCGTCAGCATTAGAAGGAAATACCTTTATATGCTCTATCTCTCTGACTGTCTTATCATAGGGATCCCATATAATAACTGATGTAGTAAGGGTATCTCTTCGTACAAGAAAAATATAATTCTCATATCCTATCCTTCTCACGGGCCCGATCATCTCTGGTCTTATATGATGGATAAGTTTTCCCTTCCAGATACCTCGAGCAGGTATAAATATCTCTTTTTGCTTTTGAATTATAGAATCTCCCCTTTCATCTATCAATTCAACTACACCCGTTCCTCCTTCACCACCTGCTTCTGCCTGCATCATTCTTGGTGGGCTAAAGCTATCTGTTAAAGTATGTGCACCATAAAGGACATTTCTGTGAACACCGAGAAAGCTGCTAATAAAGACTCTATACCTTCTATCCCTGTCCATTGGATTCTTAATAACAACTGGAATTTCAAAATCACCTATATCTTTTGATACCTTAGTATTAAAGAAGTCCTCCTCAAAAATTGCTGTCGGCGGGAGATATACAAGCTTTAATTGATCAATTTGTATTTCCTGCTCTTTAGTTATCTTAGGAAAAATATGAAACTGTAACTGTCTAAGAGATGGGAAAAACTTTAGATTGCCTGTTGTCCCTCTGGCTGCATAGAAGTGATAATAATACCTGCTTTGCTGGAATGCAGAGGGCGTAAGAATAACCTTAACCCATTTTCCTGCTGCTTTTTCAGAAAAGCTAAAATTAGAATATCCATGCATCATAGAATCAGTAGCAAGTCCTTTATTTGATTTTCCGCCTACATATGGATCTCCAAATTCCCAGTGATAAGTCCACACACCAAAAGTATTATTTTCCCCTTTATGGTCTATTAATACACTATCAGGTTTTAGCTTGACCCAGAAAGAGAGCGCATTCGGTCCGTCTTCAGCATACATAGTACTCCTTGTAGCTAAGTATAACCTCCTCACTTTACCCTGGAAAAATATATCTTTTTCCACAGAGGTATCATTCCTCGAAGGGCGAATCTTGAACAAAGAACTCTTTGTTGTACCTTCTGCTCCTCCCTCAACAGTAGTTGCCCTTAACCAGTCCTTTTCCCTGAATCCTATGGTATTACCTGCATCACTACACGGCACCCTTGTTTCAAAATCTGCAAGAATGATCTCCCTTTCTTCCGAAAAGAGTTCGCCTCTGCAGATGCACAATAAAAGCACAATCACGATTATCTCAACGGATTTGGGAAAGAGAAACCTCTTACGATGCAAATCCTGCTTCATGCTTGCTCTGTTGAGCTTTTTCAAAAAGTGTATGGAGTATGACGACCATCGCTACGACATGATAGAAAAGGTCAAAATACGCTCTCCCAAGGAAAACCCCACCCATCATATATGCGAGGATGCTGATTTGTAACATACTTGAATAATTCTGGAACCATTTGAGCTCTGGATTCGCTCGAGAAATTTTCCCGATTCTGTGTGTCTTCAAAAGTGTACTCAGCATCAAAGCAATAAATAAACCAAATGCAACAAACCCATGCTCACCGAGAACTTCAAAATACACACTGTGGACATCGTGCACATCGTTAGGATTCGGCGCATAACGGGCAAATACCTGCCATGTGAATGTTTCGAAACCGCCTCCCGTGAGTGGTCTGTCTTTCGCGATATTCAATGCAGTCCGCCACGCATTTATTCTCCCCATAGCAGAGCGGTCTTGCTCGTAGGACTTTATTGTTTCGATTCTCTCAAACCATTTTCCAGGGATATATGACATACCGATAATCAGGGCTGCGGAGATGAATAACACTCCAAAGGTTTTGTACTTTGCCCTTAAAAGTAACAGTGTGCTGACGCCAGCCAGCGTCAGAAAGCCCCCTCTTGAATAGGTAAATATCACCGAGACTATACCAAATATAAAAGTCAACCAAAAGAACATCTTCAGTTTCCTGTTCGTCTCTTCCTTTGCAAGAAAGAAGAGCAGCGGAAGCGTCATATTAAGGGCAAGTGCCATATCATTGTTGTCCTGAAAAAATGATGCCGCGGGGCCAAATACTCTATATTCTCCACCTGTCATAAAACTAAAAATTCCTCCTTTTATTCCAAGAAAACCTATCGAGAAAGCCACAACCATTACAAAATATTTCATTTTTTTAGGGTTATTAATAAGCATCATAGTCACAAGAGTCATGACAAGTATCTTTATCACTTTTTCCCACTGATCCCATGCAGCATAAGGATTAAACGCAAAGAAATTCGTGGCAGTAAAATATAAACCCAGAAGAATTATTAATATTGTTTCTCTTGTTTTTGGCAATGGCATTCTGTCTCTGGTGATAAGAAGTCCCAGTATCGTAACCACTGCAACAATCTTTGCAAAAGGAAACTCATATGCTGTTCCCCACGTAAATCTGTGAGGATTCATATAACCAAGCCATGAAAATATGAGCACTCCTATCCATGGTTTTATGAAACAAATAGGGAGACTGACAAAAATTATTGCAAATAAGAGTATAATGCGCACTCTATCCTCGAATTCTCTTAATTATTCAGATTCCCAGCATTTCTTCATAAAGCTCAATATATTTTTCTGCGATGCTATCAAGGGAATAGGGATTAGATATTTAATTCTGAATATAAGAGACTGTTCATTTCAAGCATGGTTTGTGTCCTATTAGATTTTCAAAGTCAGATTCAATTTTTATTGATTTTTTTAAAAACAAAAATCAAGTTATTTGCATATCTTGACAAAATAATTGCTAAAACCCTGTTTAACTTTAGATACAATTTTGATTTTCTTAATGCAGTTCTTAACTTCCATGATGGAATAGGAAGATGTATGTGGATAGGAATCATATGAAGAAGTTCAAAATTTGATCTTCTGCCTAACTCCTTTAGAGTTTCTATTTCATATACATGCCGATGACTATCATCTTTTACTTTCACATCTTGACAAACTATAAAATGACTACCGTCTTTCAGCAACCTATTAACTTCATAAAAGACTTTCTGTGGGCTTATCACATGATCAAGTGTGTCTTTTGTCATTACAAAATCAAATGAATTACTTTTAAAAGGTAAATTTTCTCCTACAGAGCTAAACAGTAAATCTGTAACCAGATTGTAAACGTTTTTATGAGATAAAGGGTCAACCCCTATTACGATTCGCTTATTTTCTTTAAGAAATTTACACGTTCTTCCCGCACCGCTTCCTATCTCGAGACCCATAGCTCCTATAGTACTATATTTCATTATTGTTTCATTATAAATCTTTTCTTTATAAATCCATAGATTCTCTGTAGAACTCCTGATTGCTCCTTCTTCTATCCCTTTTGCCCAATCAGCATATTCTTCTTGTTCTTTATACCATTCTTCCATCGCGTTTCCTCCTTAATCCAAAAATTCTTCTGCTTCATCAATAAGCATAATGGGGATATTATCTGTTAACGGATATATCAGCTTGCAGTTTTCGCAAAGAATACCTTTTTTCTCTTCGAAATACTTTAGATCACCATTGCACTTCGGACAGACAAGAATTTCGAGTAACTCCTTCTTTATTGTCATGGTAACCTCTATTATTGAGACATCGTCACTTCTTCATACAGACGAAGATATTGATCAGCAACACTGTCAAGAGAATAATATTTGGTTATCACATCTCGAGCCTTTTTCCCCATTGCATATCTGAAAGCAACGTCCTTTAGTTTCATTAAGCAATGAAAAAGGGTATGAGGCTCCTGGATATCAAAGAGCAAGCCATTCTCTCCGTTTATGATGTCTTCTGCACCACTTACTTTGTTTGCAATGCAGGGAATACCTGAAGACATAGCCTCAAGAACAACATTGGGCATTCCCTCATTGGTCGAAGGCAAAACAAATATATCAGCCATTCTGTAGAAATCTTGAACAACGTCACTGTATTGAATCAAGAAGAGTCTATTTCTTAACTTCTTCTCATATTCCTTAAGACTGTTATAGAGCTTCATGTCTCTGTCTTCGCGACTCATGGGTCCCACAACCACGAGAAAACCTTGGTAGTAATGACTGAGTTTATCCCACAATTCAATGAGCCATCGCACATTCTTTCTCACATCAATCACACCCACGTAGAGTAACATCAAATCATCCTCAGGAAACCCAAACTTTCTTCTCAGTGCTATCTTCTGCCCTTGCGATACCGGACAGAATCTTTCCGTGTTGACTCCGTTGGGTATTTCTTTGATCCTTTCTTCTGGAAATCCATATTTTCTTAATTCCTTCGTAATCCCCTTGCTGATAGAAATATATCTGTCAACCATTGTAATAAATTTTTTATGTAACCATCCACTCTTGCCCTTTCCGAGACCATAAAGGTCATCGCCTGCAAGGCTCACTTTTATGAGGCTCTTCTTTCCGAGCAGTTTTGAGAGAGGCCCCACAAAGCTATTTCGAAGATACGCACCATGGGAATGGATTATGTCAAATTCGCTTCTCCGTTTTATGAGAAAATTCCACATATTTTTCCATAACAGGGATTCGCCGTATTTTCCCTTCCCTTCTCTTGTCCGGAATACTCTGAAGCCCTCTACTTCATCAATTTCCGATATTTCATCATGATTCACCGTCAGAAAAGCAACATTCACACCTTTCTCTCTCAGTTTCATGGATAGATTTATTGCCTGCAACGCCGATCCACTATATTGAGGGGGGAAATAATACGAGAACATCAAGACATTGACATGCTTTGTTATAATATTTTCTATGAATCTCTCCAGAAGGGACCTTTGCATTTTGATAGGTAATGAAACCTTAAGGATCCAATTCTCAAGATAAGTAATTTATGTTCAATTCTAAATCTAAATTTAGAAAAAAATCTAATTGAAACTCCATTGTACATATATACGACTGCAGTGGCTTTTTTTATGTCTTCTTTATTTATAATCTGCAAAATATTTTGTATTAATTTCGAGGCAATCCCCTTACCCCTAAATTGAGGCAGTACAAAGACCTTGGTGATATTCGCTGTATCTTTCAATACTAATTTAACTTTTTTGAATTCGGAAAATGAATAATATTTTGTGGTAATCCAGAGACTCCCAACAATTTTTTCATCATTCATAGCTAATAAACACATATTTCCCACTGAAAGCCATTCTAAAACCTCGCTCTTTTTCACTTCATCTCTGAATTTCATATATTGATTAAGCAGGTCATCAGAAGATAATGTTAAACGTCTAATGGAAAAATTATTTGAATCATTTTTGGTAATCCCTGACGACATACCATCTGATTTAAATGGCAAGGATCGCTCAAATATATAAAATCTTTGCAAGCTAATATTCTCATATATTATTTTTCCTAAAAATCGCCTTAAATCAAGGATAATCATTTTTTAAATCTTATAATGTCTTAGATACCATGCCTGGAAAACAACCAATGCCCAAATTTTAAACTTTACTGTATCATCACTGTTTAAAAATCTCTGAAGATATTCTTCCACGATTAAAGGATCAAAAAAACCATGTATACTAATAGCATCGTTTGAAAGAAAAGTTTTTGGAAGATTATAATCGTTATACTTTAGTAAGTTTTCAAATGGATAATTAAACCCCTGTTTTGGTTTTTCCCATATATTTCGTGGGATAAATTCTTCTAAAAGGTTTTTGTATAAAATCTTGTGAACACCGTTATTATATTTATATTTTGTAGGCAGATTTCTTACAAATTCCTGAACACTTTGATCAAAAAAAGGAAAGACGACTTCTCTGTCAAATATTGCAGATGTTTGATGTATTCTATCATCTGGCAATGTACCAATTAATATACTATATAACTCATACGGTTCCTTTGAAGAGTTCTTTTTAAAGATTTTATAAAACCTTGTATGAGATAAATCACAGTCTCCTCCACAAAGTTGAGATATCTCACTTTTAGTCCACCCATTCCATCTAATAAGTAACTCTTCTACTTCATCAAAGTCAAAAAGGTCAGAATAAAATGATATCTTTTTATTTCTATTCATTAAAAATACAAAAAGGCGTCTTAATTTAGAAGGTATATGGCGGGAATATTTCAGTATAAATCTTATATGTCTTGCAGGCATAATGCCGATTAAAGTATCTGCTCCTGTTCCGTCCAATACTATATCCACATTATCCGATATATGTTTAAAACACTGAACTGTTGGGATTGCAGCAGGGTCAGCAAAGGGTGAAGGAATAATAGATACAAAATCGTTAAAAGCATTAAAATCTTCTTCTATAGTAAATTTAAATACTGTATGCTCTATACCAAGATAATTAGCAACATTTTTAGCAATCATTGATTCATCATATAAAGGGTCTTCAAACCCTATGGTATATGTTTTTATGTTGTTCTTTCCTTTCGATGCTATAGCACATATGAGCGTAGAGTCAATACCACCGCTGAGAAAAACTCCTACTTTATTAGCATTTCTCATTCTTGCATCAATACTTTTACAGAGAAACTTCTTAAATTCAAACACTGCGTCTTTAAAAGATATGGCTTTATTCTGAATAATTGATCGGGACGAAATATCTTTTAGTACAATCCCATTTTGATCTGCAATTAAAATTTTCTCAGGTTCAAGAAAATAGACATTTTCATAGATTGTATACGGAGGTGATATATCTAAAAATCTGAGATATTCGTGCAATGCTTTATGGGAAATGTCTTTTTTACCTGTAATCCTTAGAAGGATGTCTAAATTATTTGAAAAAATAAGCCCATCTTCTGGAGCAAAATAGTAATACAGTAATTTCGTTCCATAAATGTCTCTATGTAGATAAAGTCTCTTTTTATTCCCGTCCCATAAAATAATTATATAAGAGCCATCAAGCTTTGAAAATACCGCTTCTCCATATTTTATGTAACTTTTTATAATACATTCACATAATATTTTTGTATTTTCTTTATATGAATTACCTTTTTCTTCTCTTATATCTTCTATATTCGTTATATTGCCTATTATAAATAAGTGGATGTTATTGTAGTATGAAAAATTGAAGTCTTTATAAGGATTTATAGTATTTCTAAAAAGATAAAACTCTTTGTCCTGGACGAGACAATTAAAACCCCGGTTATAAAGTTTCAATATATCTTTGTCAGTATTTAAAAGGCCTACTAATTGCATAATGCAACCTGTTATCCGACCTTTTTATCTTCTCATTCTCTCACTTGCTGGATCACTTTAACAAACAACGCTCCTAAAAAAGTACTCAGCCAGTAAAACAAGGTTCTGATCTGAAAACCTCTTAAAAGACTTCTTATAAAACATTGCCTAGCCAGGAGTCTGTTATAAGTTAGAAAAAAGTATCCGATATTTCTATAAGCATCACGTATTGTAGAATTGATATCAATGTTAAGCTTTAATAAAATATCTTTAAATTCTCTCTCGTGTTTCTCTAAGGTACTAATATTAGATAGGTACACTGCCTCGAGATTTTTAGACCCGCTGCCCTCACGATCTCTCTCCAATTCCCA
>Ga0153916_10004433_pt1 | contig 10602 bp, 9 predicted proteins | sample Opewatmetagenome_FD_109642 | JGI IMG/M metagenome (GOLD analysis project Ga0153916, IMG submission 109642) | Freshwater wetland microbial communities from Ohio, USA - Open water 3 Core 3 Depth 4 metaG | ecosystem: Environmental > Aquatic > Freshwater > Wetlands | place: USA: Ohio, Lake Erie, Old...
TCAGGATCCTGCCGCGCGCGGCGAAGGCCCTCGCGATCCTGAGGAAGAAAGGGTATCTCCTCATTGTCGTCACCAACCAGCCCGCCGCCGCGAAAGGCAAGGCGACGCTCGAACAGCTGGCGGCGATCAACGGCGCCGTGCGCGAGAAGCTCGCCTCGGCCGGAGCTCTTTTGAACGATCTCTTGATGTGCCCGCACCATCCCGCGGGGAGCCCCAGGACGCGGCATCCGTACCTGATCGGCCGGTGCCGGTGTCGCAAGCCTTCGCCGGGACTCCTGCGCCTTGCGGCGCGGAAATGGCGCATCGATATCGGCCGGTCGTACATGGTCGGCGATTCTCCTACCGATGTTGTCGCGGCCGGCCGTTTCGGCGTCCGGAGCGTCTTCGTCGGGAACTACCGGTGCGATGGGTGCCGCCCGCTCGCCGGCCGGAAGCCGGATATGATCGCGGCCGACCTCTATGAGTTTGCCAAAAGGGCGAGGTGAGATGAAGAAGATCGAAGACCTCAGGATCAAGATATTCTGCGACGGCGCGAGCAGCGCCGATTTTAAGGAGCTCGGCAAGCTCCCGTACATTAAAGGGTTCACGACCAACCCGTCGTTGATGAAGAAGGCCGGGGTGACGGACTATGAACGTTTCCTGAAAGAGATCATGCCGCTCACGGGCGGCAAACCGGTTTCGTTCGAGGTGGTCGGCGACGACTTCGCCTCGATGAAGGACCAGGCGCTCAAGCTGCGTACCTACGGCGAGAACGTCTATGTGAAGATCCCGATCACCAACACGAGCTCCGAGCCGTCGAAGCCTCTCATCGCGGAGCTCCTCCGGGCCGGGGTGCGGCTGAATATCACCGCTGTCACCGACCTCGCCCAAGTCGAGGACCTGGCCGGGGCGCTGGTCGGGGTGACGCCTTGTATCGTCTCGATCTTTGCCGGGCGCATCGCGGATACGGGCATCGACCCGGTGCCGGTCATGAAGAAGGCGAAGAAGGCCCTGCGCCGCTCGCCGCATGTCGAGCTCCTCTGGGCCAGCCCCCGGGAGCTTCTCAATATCTTCCAGGCGGAAGAGGCCAAGTGCGACATCATCACCGTCCTTCCCGATATCCTGAAGAAACTCCACCTCGTTGGTTACGACCTTAAGCGGTGCTCGCTCGACACGGTGAAGATGTTCTATAACGATGGCGTTTCGTCGGGACTGAAGCTTTAAAGGAGCAGACCATGGGGACATTCATCGATACGTATCTGGAAGAGACCAAGCGGATCATCGAGACGATCGACCGGAAAGCGATCGGGGAGGTCATCGGGTGCCTCGCCCCGCTGACGCGCTCGCGCGGGCGCCTCTTCATCATCGGCGTCGGCGGATCGGCGGCGAACGCTTCCCACGCCGTCAACGATTTCAGGAAGATTGCCGAAATCGAATGCTACACCCCTGTCGATAATGTCGCGGAGCTGACCGCCTGGACCAACGACAAGGGGTTCGAGCATATATTCTCCGAATGGCTCGCGACGTCGCGGCTCGCCAAAGGCGACGTCGTGATGGTCCTCTCGGTCGGCGGCGGCACCGGGAAGACCTCGAAGAACCTTGTCCTCGCGATGCAGGCGGCCCGTTCGGCCGGGGCGAAGGTCGTCTCGATCGTGAGCCGCGGCGGCGGGATGGCGCGGAAGCTCTCGGACGCCTGTGTGCTGGTGCCGGTCGTTGCCGGCGAGCGGATCACACCCCACGCCGAAGGATGGCAAGCCGTTATTCTGCATCTTGTCGTCAATGCGCTGGTCGAGGGGGCGAAATGAAGACGTATTTTATCGCCGGCGGCGCCGGTTTCATCGGCAGCCATCTCGTTGCGGCGCTTCGCCGGGAAGAGCCGCGCGCGCGGATCGTCATTTACGATAATTTCTCATCGGGGCGGGCGTGGCATCTCGACGCCTTCCGCAACGACAGGCGGGTCAGGATAGTCCGGGCCGATATCAAAACGTTCGGCGTGCTCCGAAAGGCGATGAAGGGCGCCAATGTCGTCTACCACTTTGCGGCGAACCCGGATATCGCCGCCGCCGTGAAGACACCCGACATCGACTTCTGGGAGGGGACGTATCTGGCGAACAATATCCTCGAGGCGATGCGGCAGAACGGAGTGCCGAAGCTTCTCTACACCTCGGGCAGCGGCGTCTACGGTGACGCGGGGCATACGCCCCTCTTCGAGGACTATGCGCCGATGCTGCCGGTCTCGACCTACGGAGCGAGCAAGCTTGCCTGCGAGGCTCTCATTTCGTCTTATTGCCATATGTTCGGCCTGACGGCCGCCGCATTCCGGATGGCGAACGTCGTCGGCCCCCGCCAGACGCACGGCGTCGCCTACGACTTCATCCGCCGTCTCCTCAAAGAGCCGGATGAGCTCGCGATCCTCGGCGATGGGCGCCAGAGCAAGTCGTATATCCATGTGGCCGACGTCATCGGCGCCATGCGCCGTATCGAGAAGCGGATGTCAGGAGGATATTCGTACTTTAACGTCGCGACGAACGATTACGTGACCGTGACCCAGATCGCCGAACTCGTTCGCAAAGAGATGGGGCTCGGGAAGGTGCGGTACCGCTATACCGGCGGACGGAAGGGGTGGCGTGGCGATGTTCCGGTCGTCAGGTTCGATACGCGGAAGCTGCGCCGGCTCGGCTGGAAGAACGCCTATACCTCCCGCGAAGCGCTTACGGATTCGATTCGCTCGATGCGCGCGGAGGCGCTCGCGGGCAGGTTCTCAAAGAGGAGACGATAACGATGATCACTTCGCGCGCGCCGGTGCGGCTGCCGATGGGTGGGGGCGGGACGGATCTGCCGTCCTATTACCTGAAGCATGGGGGATTCCTGATGGCCGCGGCCATCAACAAGTACGTCTACATCATGCTGAACAAGCGGTTCTACAAGTCGATCCGCCTCTCCTATTCGAAGACGGAGATCGTCGATACGCCCGATAAGATCGAGCATCCGATCTTCAAAGCGGCGCTCGTAATGACCGATGTTGTCTCGCAGGTCGAACTCGTTTCGGTCGCGGACGTGCCGTCGAACTGCGGGCTCGGGACCTCGTCCGCGTTCACTGTCGCGCTCCTGAACGCCCTCTACTCCTACAAAAAGAACTATATGAGCCTCGAGGAGCTCGCCGAAGCGGCGTGCCATCTCGAGATCGGGATCCTCAAAGAGCCGATCGGCAAACAGGACCAGTACGCCGCCTCGTTTGGAGGATTCAGGGCGTACTGGTTCAATAAGGACGGCAGCGTCTTCACCGAGCCGGTCGCGATCAAAGAGGAGGACCTGACCAAGCTCCAGAGCAATATCATCCTCTTCCACGTCAAGAAGGAACGCTCGGCCAGCTCGATCCTTGCGGCGCAGGACAAGAAGAGCAGGGACGGCGACAAGGATACGATCGAGCGCCTTCACAAGATCAAAACGTTGGGCTTGCGGACGAAGAAAGTCTTCGAGGGCGGCGCGATCGATGAGTTTGGCGAGATCTTGCACGAGCACTGGCTGACCAAGAAGAAGCTCTCGCGCGGCGTCTCCGATAGCTTTATCGACGAGGTCTACGCTGAAGCGTGCCGGAAGGGCGCCCTCGGCGGCAAGGTCGTCGGCGCGGGCGGCGGCGGGTTCCTCCTTGTCTACTGTCCTGAGAACCGGACGCGACTGATCGCGGCGCTAGGGAAGATGGGGCTGCAACCGACCTGGTTCCGCTTCGAAGAAGAAGGCGCCAAGATCATCTTCCACAGTTAAGGGCAGTACGATGACCGGAATAAGCGTCGTGATGATTACGAAGAATGAGGAGCGCGCGGTCGGCGGGGTCGTCCGTGATATCCAGGCCGCCTGTCCCGGCGCCGAGATCCTGATCGTCGATTCGAGCGACGACCGGACGCCCGCGATCGCCGCGTCGCTCGGTGCGCGGGTCATCCGCCAGTATCCGCCGCGGGGTTACGGCCGCGCGATGAATCTTGCCCTGCGCTCGGCCACCGGAGAGGTCGTCGTGACGCTCGACTGCGACGACACCTATCCGGTCGGGATGATCGGGGTCTTCGCGCGGGCGGTGACCGGCGATGGGTACGATCTCGTCGACGGATGCCGTCTCGGCAACCGGCCTGAGGCGATGCCGCTGGTCAACTATATCGCCAATGCCGGTTTCGCCCTCTTCGCGTCGGTCCTCTTCCTGAGACGGATACGAGATCTCCACAGTGGGATGCGCGCCTACCGGAAGAAGATGATCGAGAAGATCGCCTGCGATCCGACGAACGCGGCGCTGCCGGTCGAGCTGTTGCTCGTGCCGCTGCGGCTCGGCTACAAGGTCAAGACCGTCAATATCGATTACCGCGAGCGGCTCGGCAGCTCCACGATGCGCCCGCTCGCGAGCGCGTGGTGGACGCTCGTGCGCATCTTGCGCTCCCGGTTCGCACCACGGGAACGTTTTCTGAAGGTCTCCGGAGAGAATCTGATATGATCGGTATAGTCGGCGGGGGATTGAGCGGGCTCTGCCTTAAATATTTTCTGAAGCGGCCGAGCGAGATACTCGAGAAAGAGCTTCGCGTCGGGGGGCTCTGCCGGACGTTCCGGAAAGACGGCTTCTCGTACGATATCGGTGGCCACATCCTCTATTCGAAAGACGAAGCGGCCGCACGCTTCTGGCGCTTGATCCTTGGATCAAACGTCGCCCGACGCCGGCGGAACAATAAGGTCCTCTTCAAGGGGCGTTATGTCAAATATCCTTTCGAGAACGACCTCGGCTCGCTCGATGCCCGGGACGCCTACGAGTGCCTGGTCGGCTACCTCAAGAACACCCACCCGAAACCGGCGAATTTCCGCGAGTGGATCTACCATACCTTCGGCGACGGTATCGCCGAGAAGTACCTTCTTCCCTATAACGCGAAGATCTGGAAATTCCCGCTCGCGCGGATGGGTGTTGAATGGGTCGAGCGTGTGCCGCGCCCCCCCGTCGAGGATGTCGTGAAGTCGGCGCTCGGCATTCCGACCGAAGGATATACCCACCAGCTCTATTTCGACTATCCGAAGCGGGGCGGTATCGAGAGCCTGATTGCGGGCCTGGCGAAAGGGCAGGATGGTATCGAGACCGGCTTCGACGTCGCTTCGATCGAGCGGCAGGGGAGGGAGTTTATCGTCGCCGGCGAGGCGGGCGCGCGGCGCTACCGGGAGCTCGTCCTCACGATGCCTCTCGATCGTGCCGTCAGGTGCCTCGGGCGCAAAGCCCCCGCGAGCGTCGTCCGCGCGGCGTCGGGCCTCGGCCACAGCGCCGTCAGGATCGTCCTCATCGGCCTGAAGAACGCCTCGCTCCTCGACAAGAGCGCGATCTATATTCCCGACGGAAAGATCCTGCCGCACCGCGTCTGCTTCATGGGGTATTTCAGCCCGAACAATGTCCCTCGCGGGAAGTCTTCACTCATTGCGGAGGTCTCGACGCGCCGGGGGCACGGGCTCTATCGGCTATCGGCGGCGTCTCTGACCGAGCGCGTCGTCAAGGACCTCGACCGCGCAGGCATCATCCGCAAGAAGGACGTCGCGGTCACCGAGGTACAGGATATCGAATACGGCTACGTCATCTACGACCGCGACTATCGCCGGAACGTAGAGCGGGTGAAGTCCTTCTTCAGGTCGCTCGGCATCCGTCTGCTCGGCAGGTTCGGCGAATTCGAGTATATCAATATGGACGAGGTCATCCGCCGCTCGGCCTCGCTCGCAAAAGAGCTGAATCGTGGCAGATAATCCCGCCACCCAACTCGCACGCTTTCTCGTTTCCGGCGCCCTTTCGGCCGCCATCAATCTCGCCGCCGGGGTGATCGCCCGCCGTTTCGGCGTCCCCTATGGTGTGAGCATCGTCGTTGGTTTTGTCGTCGGCACCTTCTCCAGCTTCGTCCTGAACAGGAACTTCACGTTCAGGGCGCGCGACGAGCGGCAGGCGGTCCAAGCGGTAAAGTTCACGCTCGTCGCGGCTATCAGCATAGTGCTGGCGTACGCGGTGGGCCATGCGGCCAGGAGCGTGCTCGAGGCGCTCGGGTTTGGCGCAGCGGGAATCGGCCTCGCCGACGCTGCCCATATCATTACCATCGGCATCATTACGGTCTATAATTTTCTGACGATGAAGTACTTTGCGTTCATGCGGGTGGGTGGACAGGGGCGGGAGAAGGTGGGATAATCGCTTTTCGAAGACGCGGCGAAGGATTATTACTCATTTTGATAGCATAAATTATTCCCCTTGAGAAGGTGCTCGGGCTTAATCCCGGGCTGCTTCTGAGGATGAAATTTCAGAGAAGTAATTATTCTCCGTCGGCGCCCTTTCAAATTTTGGCCTTGCATCGCAAGCCAAAATTTATTGAATCGCCTTCGGAGGGAACATTACGGTTGTAATAGGACTGAACTTTTTACGGAGAGATGGCTGAGCGGTTTAGGGCGCCCCGCTCTCCCCAGCCGCCCTTAACATGCTCTGAGCCTCAATTCTTGCTTCCCTAGAGTGGCGAGATGGGATTATCGATGCGAAAAGCCTCCTGCGGCCAACTCAGCAGAAAACAAAATACCTATAAAGTTCGTGAAAGGGGCTCTGCTGTGGAAAGATCCTCATTGTCTTAATCCGTTTCCTCGGCCTGTTGACATCGCCGGATGGCCGGCGATATATTGCCGGCGGAGTCGGAAGGAACGGCCACAATGAAAAGGGCATCCATCCAGTTTTTGTTGACGACGATCCTAGTTGTTTCCGCCGTCCTCCTCACCGCCGGAGGGCAGCGCTCGGGAAAAGCAACGACGGCACCGGACAGTGAAAAAAACCTCGCTGGCCAATTGAAAATCGTCGGGTTTCACATCGACATGAATATCGCGCAGTTCAGAGGCGAATATCTGAAGGAACGACTGAAGTTCCTGGCGGATCTGGGATACAACACGATTGTCTGGGAAGTCGAGAACAACATCCGGTGGGAAACGTGTCCGGAATGTGTGGTGCCGGACGCCTTTACGAAGGAGGAGTTCAAAGACATCCTGGCCTACGGCCGAACGCTCGGGCTTGAACCGATCCCCCTGCTCCAGACGATCGGACATTGCGAATACGTGTTGAAGAACGAAAAATACAAGCGTCTGGCGGAGCTCGCGGAGAGGATCGATCAGTATTGCCCGCGGAATCCGGAGGTCGTGCCGTTCTTGCGAAAGTGGGCCGACGAATACCTGGAGGTTTTCGGAAACATCAGATATTTCCACCTCGGCGCGGATGAAGCCTATGCACTGGGACAGTGCACCCGGTGCCGCGCCTACGCCGAAGAACATTCCCTTTCGGAACTCTACGTCGGCCATATCAACGCGGTGAGCCGGTCCTTGGCGGACAAAGGGATCCGGCCGATCATTTGGGGCGACATGATCCTCCATCACCCCGAGGCCCTGGACAATCTCTCCAGGAAGATCATGATCTTCGACTGGCTGTATGATCGCTATTACGGCCGCGGGGAAGTCCACGTCTGGGGTCAAGGGAACCGGGGAAGGGATGACCTCGATGCCGTGACCAGGGAGCGGTTCGGCGCGTATCTCTACCCGTTCGGTGATGAACCCGGGCGGGACCCGGATCCGTTTTATACAGCGGATTTTCTCGAGTCCCGCGGATTCGGTGTTGTCATATGTCCCAGTTCGAGCTGCTATGGTGACAGCGTTTACGCGCCGCGCACATTTTTCCACATGAGGAATACGTACGATTCGTTCCGCAAGGGATTGTCTGGAATGCGGAAAGGGGCTGTTCTGACGAGCTGGACCGTCCACCTGTTCCCGTGGGAGCTTCAGGAAACATCGATGGATCTGCCGTCATTCATCCTCCATCATCCGGAAGGCGATTTGGAGGCCTACGAAAAGTCCTATGTGCGGGAACATTTTGGGGTCGATGACAGGCGTTTTTTCGTCGCCGCGGGCCTGCTCACGAAACGAGGCCTGTTCAATTACGCCGCAGACCTCGGGTTTTTCAAGGACGCCAGGCCGGCGCCAAAGGATTATGTCGTCAACCGGCTTGACGAAATCGCGAAAAACGGGACGCTCGAGAAGGAGGCCAAGGCTTGCGAGGCCAGGCTCGAAGAATATCGCCAGGGTTTAGCGGCGTTCCGCGAGTACTCAAAAGCCGTCAAAAAAGGACGGAAGGAACTCGCATTCTGGGACCTCGCGGCCAGGAATCTCGTCAACAGGGCGGAAGCCGGACGGATCCTCCTCAAGGACAAGATGGAAGGGAATCATGACGAGATCAGGGCGGAGGCCGGACGGATCCTCACAAGGCTCCGGGCGATTCGAGAGGAAACGGAAGCGGCTTACTTGACCCGGATCAAGCGCCAGAGAACGAAAGAGATCATGCAGTGGATGTATGATTCTATGGAGACGGCCTTGGAAAAAGTGGCGGGCCGCACGGGCAGCGACGCCGAATAGGGAAACGCAAAAGAGAAGACCCGCATATGAAAAGCGACACAAGGACATCGCTGGGCGGCCGCGTGGCATCGCTCGATGCTTTGAGGGGATTTGACATGTTCTGGATCATCGGCGGGGACGCGATATGCCGAAGCCTGCCGGCGATCAAGGATAGCCCCGTAACGCGGTTTCTCGCCCGTCAGGTCGAACATCGCCCCTGGGCGGGGTTTACTTTTTATGATCTGATTTTCCCGCTGTTTTTTTTCATCATCGGCGCCGTCATGCCGTTTTCGCTCTTGAAGCGGGCCGAAAAAGGGGAAAGCCGGAAACGTCTGTATCTTCATATCGTCAGGCGGTCTTTGATCCTGATCCTGCTGGGTCTTGTCGCGGGTGGGGTGCTGGAGTTCGATTTCGCGAATATGCGGTGGATGGGCGTTCTCCAGCGGATCGGCTTGTGCTATCTCCTCGTTTCGATCCTCGTCCTCAACACGAAAAGACGGACGCAGTTCGGAGTCTTCGCCGCGATTTTGCTGCTCTATTGGGCGGCACTGGCGCTCATTCCCGTTCCTCATTTTGGGGCGGGCAGCATGACACCGGAGGGATCTCTTCACACGTTCATCGACCAGAAGGTGCTGCCGGGGCGGTTTTCCGCCGAATTCTACGGACCCGGTGACAGCCTCGGCGTCCTGTCGACTCTGACGGCGGCGTGTTCTGTATTGCTGGGGGTCTTTGCCGGATACTGGTTGAAATCGGAAAGAAGAGCCGAGACAAAAACGCTCGGCCTGCTCAGCGGCGGAATCTTATGCCTGGGAATAGGGTACCTGTGGGGATTGGTCTTCCCGATCATCAAGCATATCTGGACCAGCTCGTATGTGCTCTGGGCGGGCGGGTGGTGCCTGCTCCTGATGGCGGCGTTTTACTGGGTCATTGATGTCAAGGGCCGCACCCGCTGGGCGTTTTTCTTCATCGTCATCGGGATGAACGCGATCCTGATTTATTTCGGACAGCAGGTGATAGATTTTGATAAAATCGCAGGGTTTTTTCTGTCCGGCGTCGTTGCTCAGGCGGGAGCTATCAGCCTCATCATCCTTCCCCTCGGGGCCTTGGTTGTCAAATGGCTGGGGCTGCGGTTCCTCCACCGCCATAAGTTGTTCTTCAGTATTTAAGGGCTATCGTCTGGCCTAAAACTCAGAGCCCCGGGCGGCTTCTCCACCCGCACCCAGGCTCCCCCCCTATACGTTCTCTCTTCATGATTCTCGGACGAGACAAACCTTTGATCGAAAGGGCTTACAGCAATAACGGAAGACGAATCTGCAAAGCCAAAGAGACATCACTTTTGCTTTTTCACGTGGCGCAGAATTTAAGGACAAGTACAGCCTGCTTCGGAGTGTTGGCAAGGTGTCAAAACACGTAAAAATAAAAAATCTAAAGGACATCAGCGAAGGGGAGAAAGCGGACGTCCCTACTTTTTGGGATCGGAGGGAGGAGTCGGTTTTCTCTTGGGCCGCGTGTCCACCCAGTTCTCCATGAACCGCCCCTCAGCGCCCGCCTGGCCGCCCTCTGCAAGAAGCGACTCGAAGATGGCCCTGAGATGGGCATAGGGAAGAGTGCCGATGATCATCCGGTTGTTGACGATCAGGGTCGGCGTCGAACGGACGCCGTGGGCATACTTATCCGAAGTCTTCTCGTACTCGGCCCCCGTATTGATGATCCGCTGGACGAGGTCCTTGACCGCCGGATCGGTGAGGGCCGCTTCGACCCCGTATTTTTCGCCCAGCCGGGTCCGCCATTCGGGGCTTTTGGCCTGCTGGAAATTCTCGAAGATCTCGTCATGGATGGCCTTGAACTTGGCCGGGTCGTAGGCGGCTATGAGAGTGAGATCGCAGGCCCCCGGGTGCAGATCTTTCTCGACCACGGTGTTGCACTTGGCCTCGAGGGGGAAGAACTGGAAGGCGATGGTGACCTTGCCCTCGTATTCCTTTTCGAGCTGTTTGAGTTGCTTGTAGAGGAATAAGCAATCGGGGCAGAGAAAATCCACGTACTCGATGACCCGGATGGGCGCGTCCTCGAAACGGTCGCCTGCCCGGGCTGTCCAGAACGGAGAGACGAAGCTTGGCGCCTGGACCTTCTCCAGGCTGTAGTATTCCTTGACAACCTTCATGGCCACGCCTCCAAGCTGGGCCTCTTTCTTGGCCTCATAAAAAAGCCGGA
>Ga0153916_10004434_pt1 | contig 10602 bp, 9 predicted proteins | sample Opewatmetagenome_FD_109642 | JGI IMG/M metagenome (GOLD analysis project Ga0153916, IMG submission 109642) | Freshwater wetland microbial communities from Ohio, USA - Open water 3 Core 3 Depth 4 metaG | ecosystem: Environmental > Aquatic > Freshwater > Wetlands | place: USA: Ohio, Lake Erie, Old...
ATTGCAATTGGCATCAATGATACGAAGCGTCTGGAGAGGCATTTTGCAGGTCCTTTACCGGTTCGGGTAGTTCACCCTCTCTGGCAGCTTGAATTTTCTGTTTGATTTCGCCGGGCATCTCCATACCCATATCCTGGAATTTCTTCTCCGCCCATCTGCCGATATTCCTCGGGTCTTTATAATAGTCAGGGCTTTCAAACTTGCCTGGTTCGCCACTTTCCTCGTATATGCTCTTGAGTGATTTATGATGGGCAAATGTAGAAATAACACGTGATACTTCATTACTGCCGCATATTGAGCACTTCGGCTCGAACGAAGACGAACTCCTTATCAGAAAGCTGCTTTTCTTGCGGCAAGCGGGACAGAAAAACTCATAAACAGGCATATCGTGAAACCTCAATCAGTCTCTTCGGAGACATTTGTGCCAGCTACCTCGGAAGGCATTTCTCCCTTTTCCATTTTGCCAATCATGTCTTCGTATTCCGGGGCTACTTCTTCGCCCTGGCTCATTCGCCGGTTCCATTCCGCTAAAGCTCTGGGGTCGTCATCTATCATGCCCCGTGTCAACTGTGGATCGGAAAGTATATCTTCGTAAACATCTTTGTATGTTTTGCTGCGCACTGAAAACGTGGATAACAAGCGCTTTAAGGAATTGTTACCGCATTGCGGGCAAGAAGGCGTGTCGCTGGAGACAGTGGGTGAATATAACACCATTTTGCGCTGACACTGCTGACACCAGTATTCATAAAGCGGCATTAATTATCTCCTAATATTCGGAATTTTAGCACAATTGAGCAGAACTTAGAAACGGAAATAGCATAATCTCCGATAGACGCATTGACACTGAAGCATTACTTCATTAAAATCCACACAGGTGATAAATAATGAATAGTGATCAGATTAGGAAGGCTTTTTTAGGCTTTTTCGAGGAAAAACAACATCACATTATTCTCAGCTCGTCTCTAATACCTCAGGGCGACCCAACACTGTTATTGACTACCGCCGGTATGGTACAAGTCAAGCCGTATTTTCTGGGATTGGCCGTGCCGCCGAGCCCGCGGCTGGCCTCGTGCCAAAAGTGCTTTCGCACTACAGATATCAATTCGGTCGGTGATGCCAGGCACCTGACTTTCTTTGAGATGCTGGGTAACTTCAGCGTTGGTGATTACTTTAAAAAAGAGGCTATTGCCTGGGCATGGGAATTTATCATCGAGAGGTTGAAGCTCAAGCCAGAGCACCTGTGGGTATCAATATATTTCAACGATAATGAATCTTATGAATACTGGCGTAAAATTGGTTTTCCGGAAGATAAAATAGTGCGGCTCGGAGAGGCGGATAATTTCTGGGGTCCGGCTGGCGATTCAGGCCCATGCGGGCCTTGCAGCGAGATTCATTACGATTTTGGCCAGGAGGCCGGCTGTGGCAAACCTGACTGCAAGCCTGGCTGTGATTGCGGACGTTTTTCCGAAATATGGAACCTGGTTTTTACCCAGTACAACCAGGACCGCGATGGCAAGCGAACGCCTTTACCTAAGCCGAACATCGATACCGGAATGGGGCTGGAAAGAACCGCTGCTATGATGCAGGGTGTGTCTTCGGTTTATGACACAGACCTTTTCGTTCCCCTGCGAAACAAGATAAGCGAATTAACGGGCGTGAAGTATGGTAAAAGCCGAAGCAACGACCAGTCCATTAGGATTATCGCTGAACACTGTCGAGGCATTACTTTCCTTATTGCCGACGGTGTGATGCCATCCAACGAAGGCAGAGGCTACGTTCTGCGCAGGGTACTTCGGCGAGCCTGTTTTTTCGGCAGAAAGTTGAACACAGGTGAGCCATTCCTCAGCCCGATAGCAGAAACCGTTATCGCCGGTTTGGGACATGTTTATCCTGAGCTGAAAAAAAACCACAGCCTAATACTCGAGGTGGTCAAGGTAGAAGAGGAAAAATTCACCAGCACACTGGATGCCGGCATTAATCTGGTAGATAAAGCTGTCGATGAAGCACTGAGACAGGGAAGGAACCGTATTACGGGTGAGGAAGTCTTCAAATTTTGGGATACCTATGGTTTTCACCCGGAGTTAACCGCCGAAATTGCCCAGGAGAAAGGATTAACTGTTGACCTCGACGGTTTCGAGTCTGAGATGGAGAAGCAGCGGGAAAGGGCCAGAGCCGGTCAGAAATTTAGCCTTACGCCCACTGATAAGATTGCAATTAAGGATAAAGCCGAGAAAAAACTTACTTCTGAGCCAACTAAATTTGTCGGACACGAAAGATTAAAAAGCAGTTCCAAGGTGCGTCGCATATTAGATCAAGATTCTAGGCACATTATTTCGTCTGCTAGTAAAGACCAGAAGGTTGCTGTTGACCTCGAGGAAACCCCTTTCTACGGCGAGATGGGTGGACAGGTGGGCGATACCGGTAAAATTACCACTGGTTCAGGTCAAATCGATGTCACCGATACAGTTTGGTCTCCCTACGGTATCCTGGCAGAAGGCGCCATCATCCACCTGGGTCAAGTTGTTAAGGGAACCATCTCGGTTGGCGATACCACTGAGGCCGAGGTAGATGTTGCCCGTCGCCTTGATATTGCCCGTAATCATACGGCAACTCACCTGCTTCAGGCAGCGCTGCGCCAGGTGCTGGGCAGCCACGTGCAACAGAGAGGCTCTCTGGTACGTCCCGACGGCTTTCGATTTGATTTCTCTCAACTGAACCCAATTAGTAGACAGCTGCTTGATGAAATACAGAACATCGTCAATGAGAGGGTAAGGGAAAATTTGCCGGTTAGAAGCAAGGTTATTCCCTGCAAGCAAGCTATCCAGGAGGGCGCCATTGCCCTTTTTGAAGAGAAATACGGTGAAACTGTTCGCGTACTTGAGATAGGCGACCCACCCATGAGCGCCGAGCTGTGCGGTGGCACTCACGTCAAATCAACGGGTGAAATAGGCCTCTTCATCGTGACCAGCGAAAGCAGCATCGGCACTGGTTTGCGTCGAATCGAAGCTGTTACCGGCAGAAAAGCCGAGGAGTTCGTTCGGGATTCCTTGTCCACCATGGCTAAAGTAGCCGGAGAACTGAAAAGTTCACCTTCGGAAATTACAGAAAAAGTAAAAGCTTTAGTTAATGAACTAGCCGCGGAACGCAAGCGTTTGGCATCACTGGAAAGGGAGCTGTCACGATATACAGTCGAGTCATTGCTGGGTAAAGCGGAGAAAGTCAAGGGGATTACGGTGTTATCGGCTAAAGTTCCGTCGACTTCATTCGAGATACTCAGGGAGATGGGCGATTTATTGAAAGAGCGGTTGAATAGCGGCGTAATCGTGCTGGGGACGGTCTATGACAGCAAACCGGGCTTCGTAGCTATGGTCACCCCGGATTTGGTGAAAAGAGGGCTTCATGCCGGCGACATAGTCAAACAGGTCGCCGCGGTCACCGGGGGAGGTGGTGGCGGCAAGGCAAACATGGCGCAAGCCGGAGGTAAGGACAAGAATAAGCTCGATAAAGCCCTGGAACTGGTAAAACAGTTAGTTCAGAAGGTCGGATGATAGCTGAAGATGCGTATATTGGGTTTGGATATAGGAGATAAAAGGATAGGGGTCGCCATCAGCGACCCCGTTGAAATCATAGCCAGCCCGCTGACGGTTATTAACCGAGATAACGACAACTCAGCTATAGGCGCTATATTGCAGCTCGTCGGCCAGTACGACGTAAAGCGAATTGTAGTTGGCCTGCCTTACTCTTTAGATGGCAGCCTGGGCTGGCAGGCAGGCAAGGTAAAAGATTTTGTCGATAGACTCTCACAGAGCACAAGCGCCGGCATTGAGCTTCGGGACGAGCGACTGTCTACGGTGGCCGCCGGGCGTTTGCTTCGAGGGGCCGGAAATAAGAAGGCTAAGGCAAGATCGTCTCTTGATGCCGCCGCCGCGGCTTTTATCCTGCAGGGGTACCTTGATAGCCTGAAGGTCTGTGAACAGTGACACGGTTTATCGGCGTTATCGGTTACCCGTTAAAGCACTCGATATCTCCCGACTTTCAGCAGGCAGCTTTGGATTACTATAAGCTCGATATACGTTACGAAGCCCGGGAGATAAAGGCTGGAGATCTGCCATCGGCCATTAATAAACTGAGACAACCTAAGAGTCTGGGCGCGAATATAACCGTACCTTACAAAGAGACGGTGATAAGCCTGTTAGACAAGATTGATGACTTTGCCGGACTCGTCGGAGCCGTGAACACGGTGGTCAACAACAATGGCAAGCTGACGGGTTTTAATACGGATGCGCCTGGTTTTCTTAAGGCCTTGCGTGAGGATGCTGGTTTTGAGCCAAGTGAAAAGAAGGTGCTCATTCTCGGTGCCGGCGGTGCCGCTCACGCGGTTGGCTTTAGCCTGGTTCAGGAAAAGGTAAGGACTTTGATTTTCACTGATCTCTTTCTGGAGAAAGCAAAGAATTTAGCCGGCGCACTGGTTAAATTTGCCGCTAATAGCCAGACCAAAATTGACGTAGAGGCTGTCCAGTTGTCAAGCGCGAATTTAGCCAAGGTCGTGGTTCAATGTCAGTTGATTGTCAACTGCACCACGGTTGGAATGAAGAATACGTCCGAAGAGAGCATGTCGCCATTAACATCAGAGCTTATACCCAAAGATGCTCTGGTTTACGACTTGGTGTATAATCCTTCAGAAACGCCATTGCTGAGGATGGCTAAAGCAGCAGGTGCTAAAACCATCGGCGGCTTGCCCATGCTGGTTTATCAGGGAGCTGCGTCGTTTAAGCTGTGGACGGGCAGGGAAGCACCGCTTGACATAATGTTAACAGCCGCCAGGAAAGCTTTAATTGGAGCGGGAGGTTAACCCATGAAGAAAATTGTGACAATCGTTCTCGTGATGACTTTGTTAGTCGTATTTGCTATATCGACTTCATGCAATATCGCCCAGAATAAGGTCGCAGTCATCTCGCTTAGCGGGCCAATACAGTCAGAAAGCTCCAGTTTTTTCTTCGGCGGTACGGCTATTACTCCTGAGTCAGTTAGATCAGAGCTGGAACGGGCTAATAACGATGTTGGTGTCAAAGCAATCGTTCTTCAAGTAAACAGCCCCGGCGGCAGTGTTGCTGCCTCTCAGGAAATTGTGAATCTACTGGAACAGGTGAAAAAGCCCGTCGTGGTCAGCATGAGTGACCTGGCTGCTTCCGGCGGGTATTATATCTCAGCGGGAGCCGACAAAATCGTGGCTCTGCCAGGCACTTTGACAGGCAGTATAGGTGTTATTTCTGAAATGCCCAATCTAAAGGGGCTGTTTGATAAGCTCGGTATAGGTATGCAGGTTTTCATAGCCGGCAAACATAAAGATATGTACGCCGGATTCAGAGAGCTAACTCCCGAAGAAGAAGTGATTATGCAGAACATGACCGATCAGCTCTATGATCAATTCATACAAGTGGTGGCTAAGGGCAGGAATCTGAGCGAGGACAAAGTCAGAGAATTAGCCACGGGACAGCTTTATACCGGGATACAGGCCAAGGAACTGGGGCTGGTGGATGAGCTGGGTGGACTTCAGACGGCCATAGACGCGGCAGCCAGTCTGGCCGGCATCTCCAAGCCGGAAGTGGAATACTATAAACCTCAGACTCCATCTCTTTTGAATAGTTTGCTGGGTATGGGCTGGCAGAAGCTGAGCGGCCTGATTCAGCAAACGCCGTTGAATGCCGAAGATATTATATTACTGGAGACGTTGACTAATCCTTACCCGCAACCGGAATATCGATAACTGGTTTCATAGGAAGTAGAAATAATGGGACAGTTTTGTTTTCTTACTGCCGGTGAGTCACACGGCAAGGGCTTGGTGGCTATTGTTGAGGGCATGGTCGCCGGCTTGCCAATTAGCGAAGATGATATAGCCCAAGACCTTAAGCGTCGGCAGTCCGGCTATGGGCGCAGCTCCCGCATGAAAATCGAGCAGGACAAAGCTGAGATTATCTCGGGAGTGCGCCACGGCCTTACTATCGGCAGCCCCATAAGCCTGCTTGTCTGGAATCGTGTCTGGGAAAATTGGCGGGAGGAGATGAGCATTACTCCTGTGGGTAAGAAGCTACCGCCTGTAACTACGCCTCGACCGGGGCATGCCGACCTAGCAGGATTAATTAAATACGGCGTTGATGACATTCGGCTCATTTTGGAACGTGCCAGCGCCCGTGAAACAGCGGCTAGAGTTGCTGTCGGCGCTGTAGCCCGAAGGTTTCTCCATGAATTCGATATCTATATAAATAGCCATACGGTGAGCATCGGTAAGCGCCAGGCCAAACAGCTCAAGTCGATAGACTGGCGGCGGGTTGAGAAATCACCCGTCCGCTGTGCCGATGCCGGAGCCGAAAAGGCGATGATGGCGGCTATCGATGAAGCCAGGGGTGGGGGAGATACCCTCGGCGGCGTATTCGAGGTAATTGCTTCCGGCATACCTGTGGGGCTGGGCAGCCATGTTCAATGCGACCGCCGACTTAATGGCCAAATCGCTCAAGCCATCATGGGCATACCCGCCGTCAAAGGCGTCGAAATAGGCGCCGGCTTTTCGATGGCCAATATAAAGGGCTCCGAAGCACAGGATGTCATTAAGGCTGGCCTTAAAGGAGCCGTGTTACCCTGGCGCCGGATGACCAATAAGGCTGGCGGCGTTGAAGGCGGCATGAGCAATGGAGAACCGATTGTGGTTCGCGCTGCGGTGAAGCCCATTGCCACCCTGGGTAAACCGTTGCCAACGGTTGACCTGAAGACCGGAAAGAGCGCTGAGGCTCATTATGAGCGCAGCGACATCTGTGTCGTCCCCGCTGCCGGAGTCATCGGCGAAGCCATGCTGGCAGTCGTCTTGGCCGATGCCATGTTGGAGAAATTCGGCGGCGACCACTTGAAAGAGACACTGGCCAACTATAAAAACTATATTAGCTCAGCTTATTCAAACAACCGTTATGCGGCGTCGAGAAGAAAATAAAAATATTGCCCTCATCGGTTTCTCAGCTACCGGCAAAACAGTCGTTGCCCAAAAAATAGCTGAGTTATTGAACTGGACGTTCATTGACACTGATGATGAAATAGTCAAGCTAAGCGGCAAGGCTATCCCCGAAATCTTCAAGCAGGATGGCGAGGATAAGTTCCGGCGGCTGGAGAGCCAGGTATTAAAGCAGGCCTGTCGCCAAGAGCATGCGGTCATAGCCACCGGAGGGGGTGCTATCATTGACCCCAAGAACCAGCACCTGCTTCTTCGAACCAGTGTGGTTGTTTGCCTGGAAGCCAGGCCGGAGATTGCATATCAGCGCTTACTCCATGACACTCTTTACTCGAAAAATCCTGTGGTCCGGCCTCTGCTTGCCGGCGATAATCCGTTGGAGCGCATTAAGCAGCTTAAGGCTAAACGTCAGCTCTACTATGCTATGGCCGATTGGACGGTTCACACAGATAACCTGACCGTTGATGAAGTCGGCAGGGAGGTAATAAGAGGCTGGCAGCTTACGAATCAAGGTAAACGGTCCGCTGAAGCTGATTTGGCCTGCAGAGTCCAGACCCCGACAGCTAATTACCCTGTATTTGTTGGTTGGGGCATACTAGATAAGCTGGCAGTAAGGATGAAAACAGTCGGCTTATCGGGCACGGCCAATGTCATCAGCGATGAAGCTGTCTTTCAAATTTATGGTTCTAAAGTTAAGAAGATACTGGAAAAATCCGGCTTTGCCGCCAATTCCTTCGTGGTTTCACCGGGTGAAACCTCCAAGAACATTTCTCAGGCAGTTAGAATTTATGATTATCTCATCAAGCGCCGGACAGAAAGGAATGACTTCATAGTGGCTCTGGGCGGCGGCATGATTGGCGACCTGGCAGGGTTCGTTGCCGCCACCTTCTTAAGAGGTGTGTCCTGGCTGCAGGTGCCGACAAGCCTCATCGCCATGACCGATGCCAGCATCGGTGGTAAGGTAGCGGTTGATCACCCAAAGGGAAAAAACCTGATAGGTGCTTTTTATCATCCGCGCCTTGTCCTGGCTGACGTTAAGACATTAACCACATTGCCAGCGCGTGAGCTTACCTCGGGCTGGGCCGAGGTCATCAAGCACGGGCTGATACTCGATGCTGGGTTGCTAAAGCTACTTGAGGATAATGTAACAGACCTGGTCAAGCTAAAGCCGGATATTACTTCTAAAGTCATTGCTCGCAGCGCGACCATCAAATGCCGGGTTGTCTCTGAAGATGAAAAGGAAACAGGAATCCGCACCGTTCTAAACTACGGCCACACTGTTGCCCACGGATTGGAAGCGGCTACCGACTACGGCCGTTTTCTGCACGGTGAAGCCGTGGCCATAGGCATGATGGCTGCTGCCAGGCTGAGCCATCGATTAAAGCTTCTATCTAAAAAAATTGTAGACCGCCAAAGAATCATTTTGCAAAGATTCGGTTTACCTATCGATTGTTCTGGAGTTTCCGTAGACGACGTGCTGGCAGCTATGGAGATGGATAAAAAGGTGCGTGGTAAGGCTATCAGATGGGTCTTGCTTGAAGACATCGGCCAGGTCATAATACGCAGCAACGTGCCGGAAAAAGATGTATTGACTGTGCTTCGAGAGGTGATAAGACCTTGACCATAGCCCTGAGCAAGCGGACAACATTTCTGGACTATATAAACGTCCTGAAACCGGTCGAGACCAGCCTGCTTACCTTTATAAGCATTGCCTCAGCTGTTATTGCTGCCGGCGGCTACCCACCGGTAAGGATCTTTTTTCTGGTTCTGGTTGCCGTATTTCTGGGCAGCGCCGGCTCCAACGGGCTGACCAACTACCTCGACCGTGAGGTCGACGCTAAAATGACTAGAACACAGGATCGCGCTCTACCTTCGAGGCGAATAGACCCTCCACAGAAAGCTCTACCGCTTGTTGCCGGTCTAATTATAGCTGGACTAGCCTTAGCCTGGGTGCTGAATCCGCTCTGTTTCATCGTCGGAGCTATCGGCGTTATAGCTTCGTCGGTATGGCGTAAGACCATCTCGTGCACTTTTCTGGGCATGGTCGCTGGCTGCAGCCCAGTGCTTATCGGCTGGCTGGCCATAAATCCGATGTTTGACATTAGAATCCTTTTATTATGTGTTTTGGTGGCCATCTGGACGCCTATTCATGTCTGGACTTTAATGATCGCCAATCGAGAAGATTATTTAGGTGCCGGTTTACATTACTTCCCACTTAGCTGGCGGGTCAAAGATGTAGTCAGAATACTTTTCGGCCTGTCCATAGTTCTATACGCGGTTTCTATGCTTATTTATGTAGCCGCAGGGTTCCATCTGCTGTATCTGATTTTAGCTAATATACTTGGGGCCTTGATGATCTATGCCAATGCCCGCCTGCTGTTTTACACGACGTCTACGGCTGCCTGGCGGGCATACAAGCTATCTGCGTTCCCCTATCTGGGCATCATTTTCCTGACCATGTGCCTGGATATGTGGTTAATTTAAATATGGATGCCAGTCTAAAAGACATTCTTGAAACTGCTTTTCATCCGGCATCTATTGCCGTGGCTGGTGCCTCGGAAGACCCTTTGTCTTTCGGCCACCAGTTTTTCCGGCACCTGCGGGACTACGGTTATGCGGGACAAATTTATCCAGTAAACCCTAACAAAGAGTCCATTTTCGGCTTGAAAGCTTACCCCAACCTGGCCAGCATTCCGGGAAAAGTAGACTACGTTATCTGCTGCCTACCGGCATCTGTAGTCTTGGATATGCTTGCCGAGTGCCCGGCCAAAGGAGTTAAAATCGTTCATCTAGTCACGGCTCGGCTAAGCGAGACCGGTCGACGGGAAGCGGTAGAGCTTGAAGCCGAGATGCTTAAGGCGGCCCGCAGGTTGGACATACGTCTCATCGGCCCCAACTGCATGGGCATTTATTACCCGCGGGGCAGAATAGCCAACGGTTATAATTTGCCCAGGAAGGCGGGGAATATCGGTGCTGTGTTTCAGAGCGGCGGCTCGTCAACGATGCTCATACGTTACGGAGAGCTGCGCGGTCTCCGTTTCAGCAAAGTCATTAGCTACGGCAATGCACTCGATATAGACGAAAGCGATTTCCTGGACTACTTAGCTCAAGACGACGAGACCGATATAATCGCTGCTTACTTTGAAGGTGTCAAGGACGGTCGGAAATTCCTAAATGCACTAAGTAATGCGTCACGTGCCAAACCGGTTATTGCCATAAAAGGAGGGCGTGGCTCAGCCGGCTCCAGGGCCGTGACCTCGCACACAGCCGCCATTGCCGGCTCTATGTCTGTCTGGGAAACGGTTTTTAAAAAAGCTGGAGTAATACCAGCTCAGGACCTAAGCGAGCTCGTTGACTTGCTGGTTGCCTTTTCTTGCCTGCCACCGATTACAGGTTACAATGTCGGCATATTGAGCGCCGGCGGCGGGCTATCGGTAATGTCTGCCGACATCTGTGAAGAGGCTGGACTTGAGGTGCCGCCAATGCCCGCTAAAATCAGGGATGAACTGAAGATTAAAGCACCCGAAATATGGGACTGGGTAGGAAATCCCATAGACATGTCCATAATGGGCGCGGTATCAGTCGGTTTTGCTGAAATACTCAGG
>Ga0153916_10004435_pt1 | contig 10601 bp, 10 predicted proteins | sample Opewatmetagenome_FD_109642 | JGI IMG/M metagenome (GOLD analysis project Ga0153916, IMG submission 109642) | Freshwater wetland microbial communities from Ohio, USA - Open water 3 Core 3 Depth 4 metaG | ecosystem: Environmental > Aquatic > Freshwater > Wetlands | place: USA: Ohio, Lake Erie...
ATCGAGAGATCGGACACCTATCTCTCTGCCTTCACCCTCACATGCTTGTTTTTAATAATCCTATTATTTTTCCCTCTTTCCTAACCGGAAACGGTCTATGGAGATGCTTACACTCCCACAATCCCTCCCGCCATCCTCATAGATCCATTTCGAACCGCAGCCGGGGCATTTCAACCGCTCTCGAGAGGAAATTACTGGATTGAGAGAAGGAGACAGCGATAATGTCGTGGGGAAAGGAGTAAACGTGCCACAGTCTACTGCTGCATTGGGAATATATTAAAGATCATTATTCTCTCATTAACTGAACTTTTTTTGGTTGGACTACTGGTAAAAAGTATTAAAATACATATTAAAATGAGTATATTCACTTCATTTTATCTTTGAAAAATAGGGCTAACATCAAGGTCATAAGTGGAAATACCACATCCCAGACTATGAGGCCCGGTAGCAAAGTCATTGGGTTATCGATAATTGCGAAACCAATAATGCCTCCAATACCCAGAACACCGTTTGCGATAAAGAGCCATCTGATTACAAACTCCATCTTTCCCTTCGAGAAAATTATTGCAGGAAATAGTGTCGCTAATCCCATGAAACCATAGCCGAGCACTTCAATTGCCCACATGATCGAATGCGGATTGCTTATGGCTAACAGAGGTATAGAAGTCCATCTCACTACGGTGATCTGCAGGTAATAGTTGATCCCAAGAAGTGTCGCACAGACAACAGCAAAGGCAACACCGAGTAATGTCAGTATCTTCCTGTCATCTGGTGCACAATAATGAACGCTGGCCATCAATAGGACAAAAATAGAAGTAACAAAGAGCCCCAATGCCATGGATAGCATTGGGAATGAAGCTATTCTTGAAAAAGTTGAACTTACATTAAGTACTGTAATAAGTATTGCTGACCAAAATCCAAGTTGAAACACTAGATTCCTCATATTATTGCCTTATATTTACTCGTATCTCCCACCGATAAAAGGATATTTGATATCTTATATGACTGCAGCGTCGTAAATGAATAATACGACTAATTAGGTCGCTGCCATCTCCCCTCAATCACCTTGATGCTCGTCCTGCACCTGGAGCATTGCACTCAAACTGAATTCCTCACTTTCCCAATGAGATTCAACTTCGTCTCCATGTACGCCCACCTATGACCGCACCGGTGGCAGATAACGAAAATATCGGTTATCATTTGGTTTCACTTCCCATATCCACTTTAAAAAGGCAGGAGCAGTACCGGCATTCCCACAATCCCTCCCGCCATGACTTGTTGATCCATTTCGAACCGCAACCGGGGCAAATCAACCTTTCGTGAGGAGCTATCGTTGGAATGAAGGAATTGGGGGGGTGATAAGGCCATGGAGTGGGGAGAGTGAAAGTAGGGTGAATGTGTTTGGAATATAAAATGACGAAAGTGGGTGATCTGGTAGAGTGATTGTTGTATTGGCTGGTTTTAAACTGATTAAATTGCGTATTTCGCTAAAAAAATGAATGTAGCGATAATCCTGGAGATAAGGCCGAAAAACCCGCGAAACAGGCCGGTCCGGGCTGGATTCCGATTTAGTGGTTTTGGCAATCCGGGCCCGATACGAGCTCCGTTTCCATCCCGCTCCTGGTCATATCAGTTCAGCAGGTAATGGACAGTCCACTGGGTCTTCCTGATGAGTTCAATGTGTTTCAGTACTCTGAGCCAACCCAGTTTTTCTTCTTCAGAATCAAAGTAACTCCATTCGTCAAGGAACTGTATCCCGCTATGCCATTGTTCCATCTCCCGGCTGTCATGGATACCGGACCGGAACATGGCATCCCTTCCGATGTGCAGCTCCCACTGCAACTTGAAATCCAGGATTTTTTTTAAGGGAAATCTGAGCCATACTGAATTCACCACTTCACAGACAAGTTCGGAGCCCGGGAACTTTTCCTGGATCTTCAGCACCAGCGATCGGACATCCTTCCCGTCCAAGTACATGAATACTCCTTCTGCCAGGAACAGGAACGGCCCTTTGTGCTGCTGGACAGCAGCCATCCAGTCAAAATCCAGTACCGAGGAGGCGATCAGGTGATACCGTTCCGTCTCTTTGAAAAAGTCTTTTTTAATCGCTATTATTTCAGGCAGGTCAAGATCATAAAAGACCACGTGTCCGTTATCGATTCGCAGGAACCGGGAATCGAGCCCGCAACCGATATTGACAACAACACCATCCGGAAACCTCTGTAAGAAATCCCTTACATAGTCATCGTATTTTTTTGCACGGATTACAATATGGACAACGAGGCTCTTTTGCAGCTTGCCTGAGACAAGGATCCTGTCCAACGTATGGGCCGAGACGGAGAGCGTTTTATTCAGTTCGGTGGTGATCTCAATAGATTTCGGGTCGGATAATATGGGATTCTCCGAAATGGTTTCAATTGCATGACAGTAGAGTGTGACAAATGAGGTAGCTGCAATATCGCCGATTCCTGTCTGCATTTTCCCCCCTTCCGGGTTTAATCCTCGGAATAGACCATATATTGGGACTGGTGAGATTTAATCTTTCTAAAAAAGGTTCAGAAGAAGCCGGTGTCGTAAAAAAACCATTAATAGGCCCTGTAGAAAACCAGGATAACGGCAATCTTCCTCTTATCGACCGAATCAATCTCCGACAATACTGTCACTCCCACAAATCCGGCTCCCGTTCCTCCGTCCACTGGGAACCTCAACCGGGATACCGGACCCAGACAATAAATTGTAACAAGACGAAAGAGTAACATCGCATTACTTCATTACCGTAAATATGCATATGGATCAGTTTATGAAAAAGTGGGGTCTTATTGGAAAGGCGCTGGTTCTCACTGCCGTACTCCTCGTTATCCGACTTGTTATTGATATTTCAAATCTTGACATCCTCGGATTGACCAATCTGATTACGGCATTCATCGGTGGTGCAATATTCACCATCGCGATTATTTTTACAGGCACCCTGACCGATTACAAGGAAAGCGAGAGAATACCAACGAGATTGCGATATCACTATTGACATTGTACTAGGATAGTAAACTGATAAGGCCTTCAGAAGGTCTGGTGTCAACACATCTTCAAGAGCACATACGCTCTCTGTACCGGGTCATTGTTGATAATTTTAAAAACAATACCCATTCAACTGAACGGATACGAGAGGTTATCGATGAGATCAACCATGACCCCTATGCCCTTGTCGAACAGAACAATCCCCCGCAATATGTAATGAGACTCCGCACGGAACTGTCGAATATTGATAAATTGACTAGCCGCGTCAAAATCATTGCTGAAACCTCATTTATTCCCGCTGCCTATGCTATCGCGGAGATTGCCTTGGCTGGGGTTGTCTTGATCCTATTCTTCGTCAAGCTCGATCCCTACTATGAAGGGATAGTCATCTTTACCATCATCACCTCGTTGCTTATCTCGATTATCCTGTTGATCAAGGATATGGACAATCCCTTTGAATATGGCCATAGAACGTTCGCTGACGTTGATTACACCCCGTTATTTGACCTAGAAAAAGTGATAACCTGATTGAAACCGGTGGCATCAGCTCGCCCGATGGCAGCACTCTTTTGAGGGCTTTTGCGATTTTATTATTTTTTTTCCAGTTTTATTGGTAAAAACAGAGTGTTTCACCGATAGGTGGCAGAAGTCTTTTCTCCATTTTACTCCGTAATTAGGGAACCGCACTACGGGGACTTCTCTCTATCCCCGCCAACTTCTCTTTCGTACCCCACAAATCATGGAAAATACCTTCCTAATAATAAAAACAAGTTCGAACTATATCCCGACTCCGCTATTTACCAGTGTGGTTGAACGTCAGAAATGATCCAGTATTGCAGGAGAATCTTCCCCTACACTATTGACAGAAAAAGAGGGGTTGCTCAAGCCTGAGCTGGCTTCTGGATCAGGTTCCAGTCTTTCCTGATGGTAAAAAGAAAGGCCCCGAATCCCAGGCTCTCGGCAATGACCAGTATGATGAACCCTGCAAAGGGAATTAAAAAGATCAGGCTCAGGACGATGAACCCCGCGGTGAACATAATCCAGGGGCTGGTTTCTTTCTTGAGATACTGGAAAATGACCCGGCCGAAGGCCATGGACACGAACAAGGTGGCGAGGATCAGGGCGATAAAGAATACCATCCACAGGACAAGGGCAATCGGCAACAGTAGGACGGTAATCGAGGCAATAATCAGGACAATAAAGGAGACAATGAGGGACACGAATCCGACCACCGTCTTGAGGAAGGGAGCGGTACGCACCTCTTCTTCGACGTGCAGGAAGTGGGCTGGTACGACTCGCAGGAGAACGAGCCCCAGAATGAACATCCCGATGGTGAAGAGAACACCAAAGATGGCGAAGATGCGGGAGAAATCACCACGGGGTTCGCTCAGCCGGACATCAAGGTTCCCCGCAGTCCCGGTGTTGGTGAAGGATTGGGCCCGGACCGTCAGGTTTCCCTTCACCTCGCCGGCATTGGTCACGGTGCCACCGGAGATCAGGGCATCGCGGGATATCCGGGCACTTTTCCCGATGGTCACGGTACCTCCGGTGACGACCACGTTGGTTCCCACCTCCTTGTTGATGTCCACGGTACCACCGGCAGCAACGACCTTGCCGCCGATATTTGCATTGACGGTCACCGTGCCTCCGGCCACGATCACATCCCCGTTCACCGGGGCATTGATAGTCACCATTCCTCCGGCCGCAATTAGGCTGGCAATGGGGGCGTCAATGGTCACCGTACCGCCAGTGGCAAAGATATCGTCCTGCACCGGACGATCGATGAGCACATCACCACCGTTGTAGGTCACCAGGGCAGAGACTCCTGCAGGAAGGAGAATGGCCAAAATAACGGCCAAAATGAGCATTTTTGGTAGAACGTGCATGCCTAATAGTAGATGATCGGGGATATATTGGTTTCTCAGATCACCAACGATACGACGATCCCACACCGCCGGCTATCCGATCGTGTTTCGGTGCCTGGGAAATACCTTTGAGGTTTTTTATTCCTCTTTTCCCTTCTTTGATACCTTCTGTTCACATGCATCGCATTTCATAAACCTACCTTGTACGAAATCATAGAACATAACCTTTCTTCCAGTTCATCTTCATGGTCCAGCAAGGATACGGCAGACAGTGATTCATGCCGATAATGGTGAGGAGTGCACAGGTCATGAATAGGGAACACCGAGCCCGATCCTCTCTCAAAAATTGGTTATTCGCAGTATACAGAATCCCATATTTTGATACAGACTGATTGACACCCAGGAACAATACCTGATTACCATGATCCATGAGATTTCTTTAACTGGATTACTTCGTGAAAAAACTCCATATATTGTTGATTATCCCGTTCCTTGTCATCGCAGGTACGAGTCCCGTTATGGCAGCAAGCCTTCCGTCAGTGGTCAGTTCACGGTGGACGTTCGGTCACAATTCGCTCCACTGGATTCCACCGAGAGATCCCTCTCGAAACGTAATACCGAAAAGGAGGCTGGGATGGATCACACCCATGGCCAGCCCTGGTTGTAGTCGGCATCGTGGGTATAGACAAGCCCTTTACAACAGCAGGTACCGCACCCCTCCGCAGAACACGATTGCAGGTTCCAGTTCAGGTTATAGGTCGTGGGATGGGTTTGACAGGCATAGGTATGCTCCCAATCCATGCACCCAAACAGCCACCAGTCACAATAGGAGATATGGGGGCCCCACCGCCAGTTGGTGATGGTGTACTCTTGGCTCTGGTATCGATAGATGGATCCGATGTGATCCGCGAGCATCCATGGTTCCGCATCCCCTCGAAGGCTGACCAGGTTCTCATTAGTATTGTACCAGATGGTATCGCTGTGCGGATTTCGGTAATCGGCGTATTCACAGCAGTGACTGGGAGTTCCCGCCATCCAGCCGCTGATCTCGTTGCTGTGATAGTTTCCGTGCCCGATCTTCCCCACATAAACGACGGGGCGGTCCCCGCTCATCTCAAATCCCCCGTAACGCCGGGTATACCAGTCTCCATGGAATTCGTAGGTGACAGCATCAGCCCTGGTTCTGTTTGGATTGGTGGTCACGATCACCTTCTCCCAGTCGCCGTGGTGAGAACCGTCGCTGCTCACATCCCAGCTGTTGCAGTAGCTCTGGAATCCATAAAACCACCAGTATGCGATGCGCAGCCGGCCATCCCCGGTCGTCTCGAGATCCGAGATTGCCATGTAGTAGGTCGGTACCTCTCCACTGGTGAGAGTGGAGAAATTGGAATTCTGCATCCCGCAGTTGCACTCGTCCCGGCTGCAGACCTTGATTCGTCCCTCCACATTGCAGGGAGATGGGCCGTCCCACGGAACAGTCCAGGTGATCTGCCCCGTTGTAGGATTGGCGGTGAGAGTGAGCATACTCTGGAAATAGGCCTGGGCAGACATAGGGAGACCGGTATACGATCCATCAAACTTCAGCACCGGTGAGAATCTCTGGATACTCCCCCGGGCGGTGAAATCGATGAATTCTGCGGAGAGGTAACCGGCGGTATACAAGATCTCCTCGATCTCGACCTCATTCTGGATATCAAACACCTGCATCAGAACGTCATAGGTCTCCCGTGCGGTATACCCTCTCGATTTGAGGAAGATGGCGCCATCCTGGGCATCCATTTTGTAGGTGACAAGAATTGCCTCTCCAACCTCATCCCTTTCAAAGTTTTCACCGAAGAGGATGGTAGCTGTGTCCCCTGCACTCAGATTAAACTCATTTTTCAACACCAGGGCAATCTCCATGGCGGAAGCACCCTGCTCGTGCATCACCCTCACCCGGATCTGCGGAACTGGATCGACCTGGAATTTGATGGGAACGGTGCGGTTGGAGCCCACCGAATAGTTAAGGTAGCCTATCTCTAAGCCGGCCACAGAAAAATGAATCCAGTAGATAATCGCCGTATCGTTCTTGGCCACGTTCCAGTTCACATGGTAGTGGTGATTCTGGAGCCGGAGGGAATCCATCCCACCGTTTCCCTCATCCGAGATGAAGTGAGCGACGGAGAGGCACTCGCTGTTGGTGAATTCGCAGATGGTCACGTTGAGGAAATCGATGAGATGCCGGTCAAAGGAGCTCTGGTTCTCCACACTCTCGCCGAGGGGAGGTAAGAGATGGAGGGCAGCAGCGAAGGGGCCCTGTACCTCCGATGCTCTTCCCGGAATTTCAGGTAGGATGGGTTCTTTGGTGTCACCCGCCTGGTTCTGTCCGGAACCGGATGAGCTGTGGTTGTCATCGGGTGGAGCAGGGGTCACGGATGGTTTGTCCTGCCCCTTATGTTACCGGGATCATCAATAGGACCTCCATCGCCGGGATGCTGATTACTACCCCCGTTTGGGGTGTCGGACTTCCCTGGAGATGTCGGGGGACCCGACGATCTATCCACCCCGCCTGAACCAGGTGGATCACCTTGGACATCGGTGCCCTGGTGACCGTTGACCGGTTTCGTTTCAGGTTTCACCGCCAGAATCGGGACGGAGATCATGAATACGATGAAAAGAACAGTAACGACTGGTACAATGACTTTTCTCATTTTATCACTCTATGTTCCTAGTTAATAGCAATCCCCACTTCCTCTCCGGCATAATAAATCTTTCTTTTAATTTTAAATCTGAAGTTATTAATAAATTATTTTACAAAATGAACCAAATTTTAAGGTTATTTTAATGCTTACTGACAACTTCTCCCGGACCCAATCCGCAATTGATGCAATCGTAACGTAATAAAAAATGAGACAAATACATAAAAATTTGAAAAAACAAGAGTTGGGCACAGGATTCCTCTCTTTATGCCCTTCTCAATCTTACTAGGAATACGGGTGCCTGTCAGGATATCCCTTTCACCAAACCAAACAGCTGAATAACATCGATATCGGCATACGTTTCCCGCCCATATTCAAAGGGAGTGTCCTTTCCTTGCTCCTTTCGGATTTGCGTTCAAGACGCATGGCTCCCAGTTTATCAGTAGCGCTGACGTGGAATATTTCTGGAACGACGAGCATCTCGTCATCCATACCCAAGGAATTGTCAATCACGTGATCGAACCGATTAATCTTGACCTTGAATCACGGCGGGAGAGAAGACTGGTGCCTGTCCCAGACTGGTTCCGAATCCAGTATTTTGGGATTCTGTCAATAGCCACGACAAACAACTGGGATACCCCACCCAACACGTCCGTTCTATCTATCGACTAAGGCTGGAGAGGAGTGATTATAGGATGATAGGGAAAGGTGAAAGTATCATGGCGGTGGATCGATATGAGAAAATGGTTATCGAGATTGTTAGAATGGATTAACCTATCTCTCCATGAATCAAATCAGGGAATGTACAGTGATGTGGGGTATAACAAGGACGTAGGATGACGCCGGTTGTAAAGGAAATTCGCGCAAAAACCATTCTCTCTGTATCGAAAGTCTACCCCTACGTTATCAATCCATACACGGGTTGTCAGCATGGCTGCTCGTACTGCTATGCACGCTTCATGAAGAGGGTAACCGGGCACAAGGAACCCTGGGGCGAGTTTGTCGATGTCAAAATCAACGCCGCGGATTTACTTCGAAGGGAACTAAAAAAGAAGAAGCGGGGAAGAGTCTGGGTAAGCGGGGTGTGCGATCCCTACCAACCTCTGGAGGTAACATATAAACTAACTAGGCAATGTCTGGAATTACTGGCTCACCATAACTGGCCTGTGATAATTCAAACACGGTCTCCATTAGTCCTGCGTGACATAGACATTTTTAAGGATGCCCAAGATTTTGAGGTCGGTCTTTCTGTTACGACAGCGGACGAAAGCATCAGGAGATTGTTCGAACCCAATGCACCACCAATAACCGAGAGGATACGGGCATTAGATGAGTTACACAAGGCCGGTATCAGGACGTATGCCATGATTGCCCCGATGCTCCCTGGAGCGGAGGGACTTGCAGAACTGCTCAAAGGGAAGGTTGACTATATCTTGATTGACCGAATGAACTATCACTATGCCGACTGGGTATACCGAAAATATGGGCTGGAGGATAAGCTCACGGATGATTTCTTTTACCAAACGAAGCAGGAACTTGCTTCTATGAGGTAAATAAAGGATAGGGACGGCAAAAACAGGTATGAAAGTTAGAGCTGACGTTCTGGAACTTCAGAAAATGTTCTACTTGATAAAGCCAATCTAGGGCTGTATATCAAATTGGAGGAATAATGACTCGTGGTTGGAGACGACAAGGTTCTGACCACGAGACAAACATCACGGCCGGGGCGTCTTTTTTAGTGTTGAACGCCCGGAAAAGGAACGATGCGGGATTCCTTCCAAAAAGACAATGGCAATAAAAGTTCTCACCCCGGACCCTGGCATAGGTGCCTGGCCGGCGCCTGCAGGACCCTATTCCCAAAAAAAGGCGATACTGGTCACTATTATAATGATGGGCGCACTAGGTTCATCTGTACCAATCAGTGTTGCCATACAGGGTGAAGATATTCTATGAAAGATGCAGGGTATTTTATCGTCGTATTGTTAGTCGTTTTGGGTTTTGCAGTCACGTGTGGTTGCACCATGCAGCAGCCGGCAGCGGATACCAGGAAAAGTGCGGCAGATGCAGGCCCGGCAACAGATGCCGGCCTCCGGATCATCACGGAGGAACTTCCCCCGTTCAATTATGCCGGTGTAGATGGGAAGGCAGCCGGGCAGGCAACGGAAGTGGTAAACGGCATTCTCACCCGGCTGAACCAGAAGGCTGCAATCGAGATCCTGCCGTGGAGCGAGGGATACAGCCTCGCCCGTGCCGGGCCACGCGTGGCCCTGTATTCAACCGGCCGGACTGATGAGCGCGAAAAGCTCTTCAAGTGGGTTGGCCCGGTTGCTTCTATCGACTACACGCTGTATGCACGAAAGGGTTCCAACCTGCAGATAAACAGCCTCGAAGCGGCAAAAAAAGCCGGGCTTATTGGTGTCGTGAAAGATGATGCCCGGCACCAGTTCCTGCTGGAGAACCGGTTTGACAATATCACAACCTGCGGTAGCGATATCGAATGCATCCGTAACCTGACGGCAGGAGCAACAGACCTCTGGCTCGGGAGCAGCGTAAATTCGGCCGATATTGCCCAGAAAGGAGGGATCGATCCATCCGCATTTAAAGCGGTATACACGATAAGGACGATTCAGATGTACATCGCATTCAGCACTGACACGCTTGACAGCACAATCGCAAGCTGGCAGGACGCCCTGGATGGGATGAAACGGGACGGGACGTTTGATGCCATCCGGATGAAGTACGGGATGATTCCGTCTGCTATACCGGCGGTTCCGGCATCTGAAGAAGCGAAGGCCGACCTTGCCCTGGAGATCGTGGCTGCGGAAACAGACGGACAGCTGAAAGCCGTTCTCCGGCCGCTGGAGGTGCTGGCTGCAACAACTGAGGCGCAGTCCGGAGCGTGGCAGAACATCAGACCGCTGCTGGCAGTTCTTGAGGAAAAAGAGCCCGCTGCCCGCACGTGGTACGCACTACCGGACGGCTCCTATTATACCGTGGTCGACGGCCTTACGAGCGCCAACCTGAAGAACCGGTCCTATTTCCC
>Ga0153916_10004436_pt1 | contig 10600 bp, 28 predicted proteins | sample Opewatmetagenome_FD_109642 | JGI IMG/M metagenome (GOLD analysis project Ga0153916, IMG submission 109642) | Freshwater wetland microbial communities from Ohio, USA - Open water 3 Core 3 Depth 4 metaG | ecosystem: Environmental > Aquatic > Freshwater > Wetlands | place: USA: Ohio, Lake Erie...
AATGTACATTAACTGAAGGACAGCCCGCTTGTCAAGACCTGGATCAATTCGAACGCCGGATGCTTCTCTCGCATGGCTCGCATCCGATGGATGCTCGCGGCGCATGGTTCACGCTTCACGTCTTATCTTCGTTGTCAACGTACGATTGTTGTTGACAGCCTCACGCATCCATGATTAGATGGACATCGAGGTTAGGACATGAACAACGTTATCGAGGCAGCGCGGGCCGCACTCCAGACCGAATACGCAACGGTGTCGGCAGTCCTTCGGGCGTTCCCGCGTGGCCCGCTTGGTCTGACGCCTGACGCGGTGAAAGCCTCTCCAGAATGGAAGGCCGCGAAGAGTGCCAGCGATGCCGCCTTTGCCGCCTTGCGTCGGTTCAATGCCACGTACAAGCCCGTTTCCATCAGGAAGGACCGCTAACATGCGAAGACTCACTATCGATGCGCATCCTATGGGCGTTGCAGGCGTCTGGCGCATCCGCTCAGGCCGTGCGGTTGTTGCCACGCTTGTGCAGCCAACCTTCGCCGTTGAATTGCATCAGCTCCCTACCGACACTGAAATACGTGATGCCGTGCGCGAAGTCTCGCCTGCCTATGGCGTGACCGACCAGACGCCGGTTCAGTGGGCAGGCGGCACGCTCACGGGTGGATGGTAGATAGTGGCTGGCCAAGGTCCGTCACGCTTCCCTATCGATGTTCTCCCGTGGGCGGAAGAGCGGTTAGCCAATTCGCAGCGTATTGCGCTCACGAAGACAGGCGATGACCATCTAGGATGGCTTGAGGACCTGGCTTACTGGCGTGAGATTGTCGCTCGCCTCAAAGAGCGTTCAGCACTGCTGCGCGAAGCGAACATCCAGCGGCAGCGAAACCGTGAACTAGATGACGCTCACAAGGCTCTCATTCGTCGCTGTAGCGAGAAGTCCTCTCCGATGAAACCTGACTTCGCTAGTGACCATTGGCTATATACCGACTTCATGGGTGACGTCTGGAGATTGGTTCCTCTGCATGACCCATCATCGCCGTTTACCATTCTTGCCGAATCGAAGAATCCGCGCGGATGGCGATGCGAGACGCGAGATTGTGAACACCGAACATGCCAATGTGGGCATGCCGAATGCGGACATGCCGATGAGAATGTCCAGCCGAATTGTAGCGGTTGCCTTTGCGCTGGATTTACACCATGACGACTGCCTTGAGAGCGATAAAGCGTAGTCCGAGAGAGATTGAGCGTGAGATCCGAAGTCATCAGGAGTTTTACGACCATCTCCGCGATCTGGCCGCAGACTTCGCCGCGCTGGATGTGCGTCCGTTCTATTGGCACGATGGCAAAATCACGTACACGCGGGATCTGAATATTCCGCAGAACCTCCGCGACATGCTTCAGGCGGAAGCTGAGAAGATCGCAGAATTGAAGGCTGAATACTATGGCTAAACAGATACGCAAAGGCCCCAGCGTCTCCGAGAAGCTGGAGAGCGCCCGGGCGAACCGCTACAAGGTGATCCACGAGCGCAACATGCTCATCCTCGCCTTGTGGAAACATGCGGGTTTTGAGGCGCATCTTGTGCCATCTGGCACCAACGCACCAGGTAAGTGGGACAAGGTCATCTGTCTCCATACGCCGGCAGGCCAGCTCCATTGGAAGCTAAGCCCGAAAGACGCGGAGGATTTCGAGGGCATCCTGAAGTTCACCAAAAAGAGCGATTGGGATAAGTCACGAGCGGCCGATAAAACGGTACGTCTTGAACGGCTGCACACGCTACCACGCGCCACAAACGCGGTAGATCCCCATGCCCAACCGCAGGAACGCTGACACCGCGCGTATGCTTTGTTTTGCGCCTATTGGGTGGCGCGAAAGGACTAACCCGCCATGGGCGTCAGAATTTTGCACGACAGCAACAGCAATCAGGCCGTGCTTTATTGTTCCACGAGCGATTGGGCCTTCGGGCCAGTCTTTCAGGAGAGCGGCGACCATGACGCCCAGGAACGCGCCGAAGCGTTCTGCCGCTGGCTGGACACCGCGCCGAACTGGAGCGCCTATGATAAGGAATGCGGCGGGATGCTCGCCGGCCGGTTCAAAGACGCACGGGAGCTGACGCAGGGCGGCCTGAGCGCGGCATACAGCGATTGGTTGCGACAGGAAGATCGCCAGTATCAGCGCGAGCGACTGGACGAACTGACGAAATACGGCATGGACGATCTCGAGCCGGAGGAACGCGCCGAAGTCGCTGCGCTGCAAGCCGTTCTCACCAGCCCGATCGATCCGAGAGACTAGCCGGCGGTTAGACTTCGGTCAGGATGATCCCGTGGCAAGCCGTGAACAGCCGCTTACGCAACATGTAGGCGGTTGTTCGCGTCGCAAGGCCGCCTTTCACATCTTCGACCACTAAACGCCCGAGTTCGACGCTGTAATACCTGAAGTCTGGCGTGAAATGCCCGATGATCTCGCCGTTGCTGGCGATTAGCTCATAGCGGGGTTGCAGCTCAAGATCGCGGATAGCCCCGACCTTCTCCCACAACTTCAAGGTTTCATATCGCGCGGCTTCCTTCTTGGAATCGAACAGGATGCCGTCTACGGTCGTTTTAACGGCCTTGTATTTCGAGGGCTTGTCCGGCGTGGCTGGCGTCCCGTTGACGCGCCCTAGCGGCGCCTTGGCCGGTTTCTGAGGCTTCTGGCGCAGCCGGTCGCGTGCCCATTCTTCCGTAAAGCCAAAGGCCACGCTTATTTCTCCTAGCTGGCCCCCGAGGCACGCAGGGCGGCCCAACCTAAAGCCACGAAAGAACTTAACGCCGTGGCGCGTTTCCGCACGGACAGTGGCGCGCTCAAGCGTGAGCAACACGCGAAAACCGCCATTAGCGGCGCTCCGACGGCGGCGCAGGGAGCGGCATCCACAACGTCGCGCCAATCGGTTTGCCGTCGAGCGTGCGATGCACATCCACCGACAGCATCGTCTTGTTCCCGTCGTAGCACCACCAGCACTGCTCAGGAGGTGCGCCTTCGTACGGCATACGCCACCACGCCTCAAACACTGTTCTCGCGTCAGGAAATTCGCTCGGATAGTAGACCAACAAGCGTCTTGAATCTCTCGGCGCTGTCTCGATCGGCTGCCACATCGACGGCGCGCCTGAGGCACGCAAATCGAGTTCCGCAGCGATGCGGTACAGGGCGTCCATCGCGGCGTCTCTCTGGAAGTTTGGATCGTGCAGCGACCCAGCGATCAGCCGTAACGTCTGTTGCGGCTCGATGCTGGCGGGCGGCTCGCTCGGGGCGGCCATGCGCTCCAATTGCTCCGCGATGCGCGTCAACTCGAACCGCTCGTGCTTGTTCGGATGGGTCTGGAGATGCGCGCGTAGCCGGGCGGCAATCCCTGATAAATCGTTCATGGCTACTCCTTCGTCGTGGGGGGCACACCGTTAGAAACAGAAGACGCTTTCTCGCGCGTGGACGGCTCTACGCTATTCGCAAGGACTGGATCTACCGCGTCGCAGGACTGTGCTTGCGCGAGGCGCCGACGAAGACGATTGATCTCGCTCATTGCCACAAGGATGGCGCGATAGTCTCCACGCCAGATGTCTGTCGATTGACGTGACGGATCAGCAAACCGATCCTGTAGCGTCGTCACCAACTTCACAAAGCGCGCTTCGACCTTTTTCTCCATCTAGTTCACTTCACCTCATGGCTGGACGCGGTAGATCCCAACGGTTGATTCGAGGGAACGACGTCCACGCGCGCAAAAGTCTTTTCGTTCGTCACTTTGACTCCTGCGTGTGGCGGGGCCCAGACGCCCGTCCGTCCGCCCGCAGCAGCACCGGTCCAAGTAATGCGCCTGTCCGATCATGGCGTGGCGCGAAAGCGTGAGGACCATCATGTCCAGCGCCACGAAGGCACCCGACCGGTCCAGCCGGTTGTGAGACGTCCACGAAATCACAGAACACGAAGATATTTCCGTTTTCGGGCGGCGTCCCCTCCGGTCGCCCGGCCCGCAGCGCCGCGACAGTTGGACTCTCCCACAGCAACCATTCCATCTGATACCCACATGTATGCCAATCATCTTGGGCCGGATCGTCCTCAACTAAGCGGCGACACTTGCCACACCACCACGTTCCTGACTTCGAGATCCTGTTGACTGGGTCACAGGAATCACAACGTAACGAACGGTCAGCATGCGAGGCGTTAAGACCGGGACAAATAGGCATATGTTCTCCTTAATCAGCGGTGATGCCGGTGCCATCGCAGGCGTGGCACACATGTCCCCTTGAAAGGGGGTTAAACCAGCCGCACTTCCCGCAGATAACATTTTCCGCGCCGTCTGTAGGAGCAGGATACAGATGCCCGCATTTAGGACATGCGCCGTAGATAACAGGGGGCGGCTCCGGTCGCCCGGCCCGCAGCGCCGCATTTCGCATTTCAATTGCTTCGCGAACCCGCTCTGGCAGTTTCGGCCCGAAGTGCTGGATCGCGTCGATGATCTGCTGCGTGTCGGACCATCCGATTTCCTGCGGATCGTGGGGCGGCTCCGGTCGCCCGGCGAGCGCCCCGGCTACTTCAGCATCCGCACGTCCACGCGAATCGTCTGAGCCTGCGTTAGCCAGGCGAGCCTGTGAATCGTGACGCCGTCGATCGGTCGCGGAGGTTCCTTGAGTCGTCTGAGCATCCGGTGGAATTGGCGCGTCCGTCGCTGATCGGCGCTCGGATTCCTTTGGCGGATAACCGATCCACGATGCCCCGCATTGAGGACAGGCATGAGGTACCTCACATTCCTTCTGCGGTCGCCCGGCGAGCGCCGCCTCCACCTCGTCAGCGCACGTGTGAAGCCGCGCCACGTCTCGCTGCGCTAGATAGTTCGTGCCGTAACCATCGATGGCTTTCAGCTCCTCAGCGAGCCGTCGCCATTTTGCTGCTCGCTCTCGCAGCCGCGCGGTCAGGTCGGACGCACTCATCGGCCACCCATTAACTTTGAGCAATACAGCCACGAATGATCGCGGCGACACTCGCGCCACACGGAGACTTCGCAAGCCATCGACAGCGCGAGGATGCTGACGATCACCACAACACCGAGGAACATTCCCGCAGCTCTCATCACGTCACTAACTCCTTCTTCGGGGCGGTCAGGTCGGCCGTCATCGGATCTCCCGACATTAGAAACTCCTTCGTGCGTCAGTCACGATCGACCCATGCCGTCAGCAGCTTCAGAATCAGCGCGCGAATGCTGATGCCCTCGCGCTTGCACTTCCCGCGCACCGCCGCCCATAAACCGGCCGGAATGTCATCAAGGAGATAGCGTTTACCAGTGTCGCCGTGCGGACGGAACTCGCGGGAGTAGCCGCGTTTTGCCATCACTCGCACCGCGAGTAAGTGCCACCAGCAACGCTCTTGCCATCCCAGATGGAGCCGCGATGGCCGTGGCAGCAATCGACGCAGACCGCGCCGACGTGCGTCGTGGTGCCATCCTCGTTCTCCGCATAGCCATCGTCGCAGCAGACGCGCTTATTGCGCCCACACACGCCGCATTCAGCCAGATCGGAGAGATAGGATGGCTGCGTCTCCGGCACCTGACCCGCTCCGTCACACTCACTGCACGCACCAATAAAGCCGTGTTCACACGTCATAGCTGACCTCCGGCTATATCTAACCAAATAACCATATGATTGTCAAATCCTATGGCTTACTCTAGCGCGTCTCCCTGCGGGCGGCCGGCGACTCGGGGGACGCCGGCAGGGGCATCCAGTGCGTCGGGTTCGCGGAGCCACTGACCGTGATGCCGGCGGAATGCGTGCCGCCGCCGCACCAATGCCAATCCGCCTCTTCGACGCGCCCGTCGATAAATTCAACACGTTCCCGCCAATACATCTGGCAGACCGTGCGTGGAAGCGAGAAGTCGCCGTGATTCGACGTGAATTTGTGCTCGCAGCTTCCGAGAATCGCCCTGCCATCCTTCGGCGCGGTCTCGATCGGTTGCCAGCCGGGTGTCTCGGACGGGCGCACGGCCGCGAACTGCCACGCACACAGCGTCTCGATAAACGCCTCGGGGACGCCGTAATCCTCGGCCAGCGCCGCAATGGACTCTCCCGCCAACCGCCGATCGCGGATCGCCTGCCGCGTCCGCTCCTCCAAGAGCGCCGCTGTCTGCCAGCCCTCGGACGGGCGCACGGCCGCCGCCAATCGATCTAAGTCGCTCAAGATGTCATCACAGACCGCCAAGCCGTAGTTCTGGGCCGCCTCACCAACGCCGGGAGACCGCTCGATGTCGCGTCGATGCCGTCGCACGATCGAACTTACGTCTTGCGCGCTCGGCCCCGCCGGCTCGGTGTTCACTTGCGAACGACCTCTTCCCAGAGCAATCGCGCCGAGCCTCGCGCCTGTTCGTGCAACGGTTCCCAGCCGCGAATGCCGTCTTCGGTCGCATAGCGGACGGCTTGCTCCATCGCATACGCGATCTTGCGAAGAACCGGATCGGTCTCCTGCTCGATGCACTCGGCGCGCAGTTGCTTGAGCTGCTGCTGAATCTTTCGCTTTCGAGTCATTTACGCTCGCTTCCTTCCGACGAGATGCGCGGACTCCGCCGCACCGACACGATCTCGGCCTGCTCGCCGTGCTCTGCCATGCGATGCCGGAGCCACGCCAATTCCAATTCGCGCTTCAGCCGCTCCCGGCGATGCGGATCGCCTGCGAAGATGTAGCGACGTGTGCGTGCCGGGAGGTCGGCCGGGTCCGGCAGATCGCGCAGGGCGCAATAAGCGTCGTAGCGCGTGGTGTTCGTCACTTCATGACCTCAAGCGCGGCTTTCTTCACCGCCGCGAACTCTTCGGCGGTGATCTCGCAGGTGAGCACGCGCACGACGTTCACCGGCTCAGGACCGCGCGGCTCGTAGCCAAAGCCGGGCGGTGAATAGCGCCGCTCGTTGTTCCACTTCTGCAACTCGTCCTCATAGTTGGCGTTCGGCTCGAACTGCTCGACGGTCAGTCGGAACTTCATCTAATTGCTCTCCTGTCCGGTTTGGGACGTCCCGCCCCTCGGGTGCTGGGGCAGACTTCCCTGACGAGTGTGTGCGCCCATTAGTCGGCCTCCAGCTCACGCATGACGGGGCTTTCAATGCCGTGCCGCTCGCCCAACCGTGTCCACGTCCGCGCCGCTTCCGTGCAGGGCATGAAATACAACGTGGCTTCCGCGCCCAGTTTCAGGCTGCGATGGAAGGTGATCTCGTGCCGTTGCAGGAAGCCGTGACAGCCGCGCACGCCATCGCCGCAGACCGCAATCGAATTGCTCCGGCTCACGCGACCGCGCAGCGACTTCGGCCGCAGCTCGTGCATCGACTCCGCGCGCCGGAACCGGCAGCAGCGGCATAGGTCGCGCTCGCGGGCAAAGACGTACTGCCGCACTTCCGTGACGTGATCGCGCTGCTCGCGCTTCGCTCGCGCCTTGACGCGCGTGCGCGGTTCCGGCTTGGGCACCGCCACGCCATAGCCGATGGCCATCTACATGCGCTCCTGACAGGACTGGCAGATACCGTGTGATGCTGGCTCAGCACCTTCTTTCAGCACCTTTCCGCACCACGCACAGACGACTTTCGCATTCCAAGTCGGCGCGGGACGCTTCGTAAACCAGCGCTCCATCGCCCGCTGAAATCTCGGCTTCACCGTCTGTGATGCCCGATAGCCATTCAGCCGTTTGTCCGCATCCTGCAACTGGGACTGGCCGCGTGGCGTTGCTGCGCAGGGCACACAGATATTGCTTCCGCCACGGGCCATCTTCATCGGCGTGCCTTCGGGAAACTCCGTGGAGCAGAGGAAACAATACCTCACCGCTGACGCTCCCGTCCGAGTATCCGCGTATAGGACCGCTCCCGCGCATCCGTCGCTGCCTCGCTCGCCATCATGTCTGCCCGCACGGAGGCAATATCCTGATCCGCGTAGATCCACCGCTGGCCGTCGTAGCGGCCGTAGCCGTCGCACCACCGGCACGGCACAAGTGCCCCATTGTGTTCGATGCCGTCCACCGCGATCACTTTCATCGCCACGGAGTCTCGGCAGCATTGCCTGGGCATGGCCTTATCTCCCTTCCGCTTTCGCGATGGCTCTCAACGCCGCGTCATGCGAACAGATGCACTGAAACTGATGGCCGCACGATTTCGCTTGCCAATCAGGACCGCTGTTTGCCATGTAGTCCCTCAGCGCGGCGAGGAGATCCGGCGCGGCGGCCATCAAATAGGCATCCTCTGTCGGCACGATCTGAATCGAATGCTGCGGATGGCTGAATCGCCCATCTTCTGACTTACCGCGCTGTAGCAGCATTCCACCGTGCGCGCATTCCCTAACGGTCCACTCTCCCGGTGTGTGGCTCATCGCGTCCTCCGCGCCTGCCGCTGGCTGAAAAACACGAGGTTGTCGGCCTTGCAGCTGTGAATCTCCACGAGGCCCGGCAGCCGTCGGAGCTCGCGGTCCCACTCGGGGGGATCGGGCGGACTCAGCACGTCAATCGGCGGCACTGAACGAAAGAAAGAGAGAAGAACACCGATGCGCGCGGACAGACGATGGAGATGCGCGCAGGCCGTCGTACCGCATCGAAAGATCGTGGTCATCAGTGCGCTCACAATCCAAAAAGAAACGAGAACGGGTTGAAGTCCATGTCTTCTTCCGGCTCACGCCCGAGCAGTTTCACAATCTGGTCTTGATGCTTCGCCCATAGCGGCACGGTCTGATTCACTTGCTCGTCGCGCCAGCTTTCTTTCATGCCGGTCTGACAGATGCTTCCGTGCGAACAGCCGAACGGCTTCGCGGCGTGAATGCGACAACGGCGGTCCTTTGTGAAGAACACGCACGTGCCCTTCGGATTCGCGGGATATTCCTTACCGGGCTTCTCTCCGACGAGCGCTGGAGCCAAGACGAACACTGGCCCATCTTCCGCGTTGTACCAATTCACGCCGAGATAGCGTCGGAAGAACGTCTTCATTGACAGCCCGAGGAGTTTCGCGGCCTTCTCCGCTTCGCCCGGTCGGAACCATCCCGGCGTGTTTTCGCACGCGCTCTGGCACGTCGCGCAGGCGCATTCAGTGCGTTCCAACTTCGGCTTGGCTTCTGTCAACATCGTTCACCTATCTCCTTCGTTTCGACGCGGTAGGTCAGCCTGCGAACAACCCCATTTGTGTCCGCGCGCAAAAGCATTTTCGTTCTTCGCGTGTGGGGTCAGGAGCCACGACAGAAGCCTCATGCGGGCCTCCGCGTTCGTTCACGATGCTGATCACAGCAACGCCCGCATGCGTCGGCGGCATGCGCCAGAAAGCCGATGCCGCCCGCGCGCTGGATCTGCTGGTACCGCTCACCCAACGGACACGCGGCCTCGTGGGGGCGTCGATACGCGCCACACCACGTGCAGCGCGTGCGACAGGGCGCCGTGTTCGTGATCACGGTCGTCATCAGGCCTCCTTAAACGCGCCCGTCTCATCGTTCAGGCGATACCACGTCTTCGCCTTCAACTTGCCGTCGCTGCCGTCGCCGATGCCGACTTCGGCGCAACGCATTTCCGAGCGCGCGGCCGATCGGTTCCACCATGCGAGCGCGATCACGCCGAAGGGACCCGCCTGCGCTTTCCCGTACAGTCCAGTGACGCCAGCGAGGGAACTCTCGCCCGTCGCGGAGGCCGCACCGCTCGCGCCCGTCGCGGACGCCGCACCCCTCCAGCCCGTCGCGGACGCCACACCCCTCCCGCCCGTCGCGGACGCCGCACCCCTCTCGCCCGTCGCGGACGCCGCACCCCTCCAGCCCGTCGCGGAGGCCGCACCGCTCCAGCCCGTCGCGGACGCCGCACCGCGCGCGCCCGTCGCGGACGCCGCACCCCTCCCGCCCGTCGCGGAGGCCGCACCGCTCCAGCCCGTCGCGGAGGCCGCACCGCTCCAGCCCGTCGCGGACGCCGCACCGCGCGCGGCCTGATGCACCCATGCTATTTGGCCCGCGAGCACAAACGCCGACGCGCCCATCCAGTCGCCCACGTAGCGGATCGTCGCCGTGCGCGTTTTGACTTTGCCGCCGAGATCGATCACATCCGCCGGCAATGCGCCGAACACCAGCCACGTCGCGGCCCAGTCGGGTTCTTTGCCATCACCAATCGAGAAGCCCCACGGCCACCCATGCAAGCCGCCGCCGCATTCTGCGACCGTGGTGAAGTCCGGCGCGGCGATCTCTGCGCCCACCGTCAGCGGCCACTGAAAGTTGCCGTATGTTTTCCCGTCTTTCGCGACGCACTTCAGAATCAGGACTTCCGATCCGTCGTGCGTCCAGAGATGACGCGGAATGATCGGTGCGTCCGCTGCCGCAACTGGCCTCTTCTTCGATTTCGTCGCGGCCTTCTTCGTCGCTCGCTTCTTCTTCATGCGCAGTGGTCCAAGAGCTGCCGAATTTCCGAGACGCGGGATTCAATATCCCGCAGGAGTTGCAAGCCCCGCGCTTTGGGCGACAGGAGCCTCATCGGGATTCCTTCGCAGCAATAATGGTGCGTTTCAGCCCTAGCTTCGCCAGAATGTTTTCAGAGAGGTCCCGCCGCATGTTGATTAGATCGCTCAGATAGGCGGCCTTAATGCCGAGCGCGGAGGCGGCGGCTTTCTGT
>Ga0153916_10004437_pt1 | contig 10599 bp, 9 predicted proteins | sample Opewatmetagenome_FD_109642 | JGI IMG/M metagenome (GOLD analysis project Ga0153916, IMG submission 109642) | Freshwater wetland microbial communities from Ohio, USA - Open water 3 Core 3 Depth 4 metaG | ecosystem: Environmental > Aquatic > Freshwater > Wetlands | place: USA: Ohio, Lake Erie, Old...
GAGCGCCTCGAACAGTCGCCGATCCATGCGCTGCCGATCTATGTTCATGTTCGGCGCTTCGTGGTACTCGTAGAAATAGGTGACGAGATCCAGATTCTTCACGTCGGGCGGCATAGGGTCCTCGTAGCTGCGCAGCACGCGCACGACGTTCTTCATCGCCTGGCCCTTGGCGCGCGCATCGAATGCCGCCAATCCCCTGGCGTTGGCATCGCTCGCATCCTGTGCGTACACGACGCCGGTGGGCCCGACTGCCCGCGCGAGCAGTTCCGTGCTGTAGCCACCGCCCGCACCCATGTCCAGCACCTTCATGCCCGGGCGCACGCCAGCGAATTCAAGCATCTGGACCGGCTTCCTGCGCTGGTCGGTCTTGCGATCGGACTCGCTCCGGTCGGGGGCCGAAACGATGGCCTGGTAGTCGACCCGCTGCTGGGCGGCACTCATCGAAGAGCAGGCCGCGAGGATGGCTACGCCGGCCCATCCCAGGCCCACGCGCCTGCCGCGCCCGAGCCATTGCTTCAAAGGCAGTTCCATGATGATCTCCAGGTTCGGGCGTTCAACAGCCCGGTTGTTGCCTCGCCAGCTCTATTTTGCCATCCAGCGGGCTGTCAAAGGGAAAACGCGGGCAGCCCCGGGGAAGGCCATGGATGAAACGCGTGCGAAATGGCGGCAGGGCCGCCTGTGTATCATTCCCAAGCCATGCCACGCGTTGCCGCCGGCTTCCTGCTCGCTACATTGCTGCTTGCCCCGTTCAAAGCCGCGGGCGAGGAGGCGCTCAAGATCGGCTCAAAGCGTTTCACCGAGTCCTACATTCTCGGCGAGGTGTTGCTGCGCGCCGCTTCCGCGCGCGGGCCGGCGGTACTCAAGGCAGGCCTGGGCAATACCGGAATCGTGTATGCCGCGCTGCGCGCCGGGTCCATCGACGTCTATCCGGAATACACCGGTACCATAGCGCGCGAGATCCTCAAGCTCCAAGGCAATCCGGATCTCGATCATCTGAACCGAGCGCTTGCGCAACGCGGAATGGCCGCCTCGATACCGCTCGGATTCAGCAACAACTATGCGCTCGGCGTGCGCGGGTCGGTTGCGAGCCGCCTGCGGCTTTCCTCGGTTTCGGACCTCGCCCTGCATCCGAGCTTGAGGCTCGGCTTGTCGCAGGAGTTTCTTGCGCGCGCCGACGGATGGCCCGGCCTTTCCCGTGCCTATGGTTTACAGGGCATCACGCCGATCGCGCTGGATCACGGCCTTGCCTATGAGGCGCTGAAAGCCGGACGTGTGGACGTGATTGATCTGTACTCGACCGACCCCAAGATCGCGAGCCACGGCATCAAGACGCTCGCCGATGACCGCGGCTTCTTTCCTCGGTATGAAGCCGTGCTGCTCCATCGTGCGGACACACCCGCGCGCTTTCCGGCGCAGTGGCAAGCGCTCAGTGCACTGGAGAGTACTATTGACGAATCAACCATGATGCGCATGAACGCGGCTGCGGAACTGGAGGGAAGGAGTTTCGCGGATGCGGCGGGCCTCGCTTTTTCGCACGCGGGTGCGAGCCCGGTGCACCGCGACTTCTGGCACGCGATGATCGCGCCCGACCTCGGCCGGCTCACTGTCGAGCATCTTCTGCTCGTGTTCGGCTCCCTGGTCGCAAGCATCCTGGTCGGCATTCCGCTCGGCGCCGCAGCCGCCAAGTCCAGAGCGCTCGCGCAGCCGATCCTCGCCCTGGTAGGCGTCATCCAGACCATACCGTCGCTTGCCCTGCTCGCGTTTCTCATCGCGCTGATGGGCATCATAGGCACGATCCCGGCCCTGATCGCGCTGTTTCTTTATGCGCTGCTCCCCATCGTGCGCAACACTCACGCCGGTCTTGCCGGCGTGGGCGAAGGCTTGATCCAGGCGGCCCGCGCCCTGGGACTCTCGGCGAGAGACCGCCTCTGGCACATCGAGTTGCCGCTGGCGCAGCGTTCCATCCTGGCGGGCGTCAAGACATCGGCCGTCATCAACGTGGGAACCGCGACCATTGCGGCCTTCATCGGCGCAGGCGGCTACGGCGACCGCATTCTGGCAGGCCTCGCGCTAAACGATCACGCCATGCTGCTGGCCGGTGCCGTGCCGGCTGCAGTCATGGCGCTCGCAATCCAGGCGGTGTTCGAGTTGCTGGAACGACATGCCGCCAGGGGGCTTCAGGAAAATTGAGCTCAGCAGTCTCGGGCAAGCCGTATGCCGGAGAATTGCCAGCGTGCCGGGGTTGGAAAAAAATTGCGGTAGCTCGCCCGCACATGGTCGGCGGGAGTGGCGCACGAGCCGCCTCGAAGCACGTACTGGTTCACCATGAACTTGCCGTTGTACTCGCCGATTGCGCCCTCGGGCTGTACGAATCCCGGGTACGGCGAATAACTCGACCGCGTCCATTCCCAGGCGTCTCCGAACATCTGCTGGAGCCCCGCCGCACTCGAAGGTGCGGGATGCAGAAGACCGGATCCCAGGAAATTGCCTTGCACGGTACAGCTGCCCGCCGCGTGCTCCCACTCCTCTTCGGTGGGAAGGCGCGCGCGCGCCCAGCGGGCATAAGCGTCGGCCTCGAAATAGGAGACGTGGACTACCGGCAAGCCGGGCTCGATCGCCCGTGCACCTGCGAGCGTGAACTCGCGCCATTCAGCCTCTTCCCGGAACCAGTACAGCGGCCGCGACAGGCCGTTGTCGCGGATCCAGTTCCAGCCCTCGGATAGCCAGACGGACGGCTGTTCATAGCCCCCCTCCTCGATGAAGCGAAGATACTCCGCGTTGGTGACCAGTCGCGAAGCGATCTGGAACGGCCGCAGCAGAACTGGATGCCTGGGCATCTCGTTGTCGAAAGCGAAGCCGCTGCCGGCGTGGCCGATCTCCGCCACGCCGTCCTCAAAGGCAATCCATTCGAGCGGCCCGGCATGCGGCCGCGCCGCGTCTCGGCCTGCCTGGTTTCGGCCTGCCTGGTTTCCGCCTTCGTTGTAGGCCGGATGCATCGGATTGAGCGAAAAGAGGTGCTTGACGTCGGTGAGCAGGAGTTCCTGGTGCTGCTGCTCGTGGTTGAGACCGAGCACGACCAGATCGTTCAACTCCCGCTCGTCACCCCGGTTGGCAAGAAGGGCCCGCATGCGATCGTCGACCTGGGCGCGATAGTCCAGCACCCGGGCCAGCGAAGGCCGCGTCAGCATGCCGCGACGAGGACGCGGGTACTGTTCGCCAACGCCGTTGTAGTAGGAATTGAACAGAACCCGGAATGCGGCATCGAAAGGCGAGAAACATGGCTCGTATTTTTCCAGCACGAAAGTCTCGAAAAACCAAGTCGTGTGAGCAAGATGCCACTTCGCCGGACTGGCATCGGGCATCGATTGCACGCAAGCATCTTCCTGGGAGAGCGGACCGGCGAGCGCGGTGGTGACGGCTCGCACGTTGGAATAGTCCTGAAGGAGCATGCCACCGAGGCCTTCGGCACGCTCCTGCATGGCGAAGGCCGAGTTCATACCGACGCGTGACAGAGCGCGAACCATTGCCGATCGTCCGTCCATGTGCTTGCCCGGCCAAAGCCCGCTTCGTGCAGCATGCTCTTGAAGTCGCCCAAGAGATACTTGTAGCTGTTTTCCGTGTGGATGCGCTGGCCTTTGCGGAAATGGCGGCTCCCATCGGGCCAGGCAACCAGCAGGTCGCGCTCTGCCTGCAAATACATCTCCATGCGCGAACGCGAAGAATTGAAAAAAGCGCGGTGCGTCCAGTCGCGAACCCTGAAATTGCTGCCGATCAGCGCATTGACATGGTTCAGCACATTGAGGTTGAAGGCCGCCGTGACGCCCAACGGGTCATCGTAGGCATCGTGGAGGACGTCAGCCGATTTCAACAAATCCACCCCGATCAACAGGCCTCCGCCCTGCCCGCAGTTTGCTCGGATGTCCTGCAGGAGGGCGAGAGCCTGGTCCGGATCGAAATTGCCGATGGAGGAGCCCAGGTAAAGGAACAGGCGCCGCTCGTGACGCACTTCATCAGGCAGCCGGATGCCCTCGGTGAGATCCCCGCCCAAGCCGATCATCTCCACGTCCGGATGGGATCGTCGCAACGCCGACAGCTCGGCTTCCAGAAATTGCGCCGAGATATCTATGGCCACGTATTGTGCCGGCCGAAGCGGCTCGAACAGCCTGGCCGCCTTGTCGCAGTTGCCCGCTCCCAGTTCGATGAGCGTGGCACCTTCGCCGGCCGCTTGCGCGATGGCGCCGACGTGCCCCTCGAGCAGGGCGGCTTCAGTCCGGGTGGGATAGTACTCGGGCAACTCGGTGATCGCCTCGAACAGCCTCGAGCCGAGCGGGTCGTAGAGGAACTTCGGCGATATGCAGGCATCCGGCGCGCACAGGCCGTCGATGATCTCGCCAACCGGTGCGCCCGCCCCGGCCGGAAGAACGGCACTCGCGGCAATAGGCGCCGATCCCGGCGCCCGAGATCGCGCGACTTCCCCTTGAAACGGACGAGCCGTATCCATAGTGATCCTTTCCCTGAGCAGTCAAACGGAGCAGGCGCCGCGGCGCCCGATTCAAGCAAGCGCACCTGATCGCCGCGCAATTCTGGAGGCGCCCACGCCGGATTCGACAAGGTCACCGCGCCGAAAATTCTCAGCGAGGGTCAAATAAAGGGTGAACCGGCAGCCGGATTACGGGCAATGCAGGCGGGATCGATCCATTACCCGTTCACGCCGGAAGACTTTTCAGCGCTGATTCAAAAAAAGGGGCGCATGGCCCCTTTTTCAGACATTCCCTGGAGCGCCGGCCCGCGCGGTGCGGGCCCGCCTTCGCTTTACTTCGCGGATGCCGCCTCTATTGCGGCGAGCGCCGTCATGTTCACGAGCCGCCGCACCGTGGCGGTCGGGGTCATGATGTGAACCGGCTTGGCGGCCCCGAGCAGTATCGGACCGATGGTTACGCCCTCCCCTCCGGTGACCTTGAGCAGATTGAACGACACGTTGGCCGCATCCAGGTTGGGCATGACGAGCAGGTTGGCCTCGCCCTTCAGCCGTGAATCCGGATAGGCGCGCGCGCGAATTTCGTCCGACAGCGCGGCATCGCCGTGCATCTCGCCGTCCACCTCGAGGTCCGGCGCGAGCTTCCAGATCAGCGCGCAGGCCTCGCTCATCTTACGCGCCGAGGGACAATCGTCGGTCCCGAAATTGGAATGCGACAGCAGCGCGGCCCTGGGCAGCAGCCCGAAGCGCCTCACTTCCTTGGCCGCCATGATGGTGATCTCGGCCAGTTGCTCCACAGTGGGGTTCTCGTTGACGTAGGTGTCGGTGATGAACACGGTACGCTTGGGCAGCATCAGGACGTTCATGGCGGCGAAAATGCTCGCCCCCTTTTCGAGCCCGATCACGTCGTTGATGTGCTGCAGGTGGTCCTTGTGGCGGCCGTACACCCCGCACAGCATCGCGTCGGCCTCGCCGCGGCGCAGGAGCATCGCGCCGATAAGCGTGGTCGATTGCCGGACCAGCGCACGCGCGTCGTCCGGAGTCACTCCGCGGCGCCCCACGAGCGCGAAATACTCGCTCCACACCTCGCGGTAGCGCGGGTCGCGTTCCGGGTTCACCGCTTCGAAGTCCCGGCCCGCCTCGAGGCGCAAGCCGCATTTCTTGATGCGCATCTCCAGGACATCCGGCCGCCCGATCAGGATCGGGCGCGCGAGCTTCTCGTCCACGACCACCTGGACGGCGCGCAGCACGCGCTCATCCTCGCCTTCGGTGTAGATCACGCGGCGCGGGTTGTCGCGCGCGCTCGCGAACACCGGCTTCATGATGAGGCCCGAGTGATAGACGAAGTTGATCAGCTGGTCCCGATAGGCGTCGAAGTCGACGATCGGCCGGGTGGCCACGCCGCAGTCCATGGCTGCCTTCGCCACCGCCGGCGCGATGCGGATGATGAGCCGCGGGTCGAACGGCTTGGGAATGATGTATTCGGGGCCGAAATTGATGTCCTCGCCGTCATAGGCCATGGCCACCACGTCGGACTGCTCCGCCTGCGCCAGGTCGGCAATCGCCTTGACGCAGGCGAGCTTCATCTCCTCGGTGATCTGCGTGGCGCCCACGTCCAGCGCTCCGCGGAAGATGAAGGGGAAGCAGAGCACGTTGTTCACCTGGTTGGGATAATCGGAGCGGCCCGTGGCGATGATGGAATCGGGCCGCACCGCCTTGACGAGCTCCGGACGGATTTCGGGCTCCGGATTGGCGAGCGCGAGGATCAGCGGCTTGTCGGACATCTTGCGCACCATGTCCTGCGTGAGCACCCCGGGCTGCGAGAGCCCGAGAAAAATGTCCGCGCCCGCCATGACGTCATCGAGCGTCCGGGCGCGTGTCTTGCGCGCGTACCGGGCCTTGTTCGGCTCCATGTCGCGCTCGCGCCCCTCGTAGATGACGCCCTTGCTGTCCAGTACGAAGACGTTTTCCTTTTCGAGCCCGAGGCGCACGAGCAGGTCCAGGCAGGCGATCGCCGCCGCTCCCGCGCCCGAGCACACCAGCGTCACGGCATCCAGGCGCTTGCCCACGATCTTGAGCGCGTTGAGGATCGCCGCCCCCGAGATGATCGCGGTGCCGTGCTGGTCATCGTGGAAAACCGGGATCTTCAGCCGTTCGCGCAGCTTCCTTTCAATGTAGAAGCATTCCGGCGCCTTGATGTCCTCGAGATTGATCCCTCCCAGCGTGGGTTCGAGTGCGGCGATAATGTCCACCAGCTTGACTGGATCGGTCTCGTTCAGTTCGATATCGAACACATCTATGCCGGCGAATTTCTTGAACAGGCAGCCCTTGCCCTCCATCACCGGCTTTCCGGCAAGCGGTCCGATGTTGCCCAGACCGAGCACTGCCGTGCCGTTGGTCACCACGCCCACCAGGTTGGCGCGCGAGGTAAGCTTCGCGGCGAGCGCCGGGTCGGCTTCGATCGCCTTGCATACATAAGCCACCCCGGGCGAGTACGCGAGCGCAAGATCGCGCTGATTGGTCAGCCCCTTGGTGGGCAGGATGGAAATCTTTCCCGGCGTCGGATAACCGTGATATTCCAGCGCTGCCGCTTTGAGTTGTTCTTCCAGCTTGTCGCCTTGTTGCATAATCAGCCTCGGTTCAGATTCGTTTCCGGCACCGTGTCAATGGCGCCGCGGGACATTCAGCCGCGCAGATGCCGCAGCCCTTGCAATAGTCATAATCGATTTGCCAGCGTGCGTCCGCCCCGCCTTCACTACGGCGTCGTCGGGGCACATTCCATGGCAATTATCGCACTCGAAGCAGTTGCCGCACGTGATGCGGCGGCGCACTTCGACAAGGGCGTTGGCTTCGTGAAGGTCGCCTGGAACTTCGTGGAAGCTCGACCGGTGGTGGACGATGTGGAGTTCGACAAACGCGGACAAGACTGCGCACGATGCGGCCCCTTGACTGCCGCGGTCGTGAATGCCCACCTGGAACACTGGCATGACCTCCTGGGGGAAAAGCGGCGGTGCACAGCTCCAGTGCCGCATGTGCGAGATTTTGCTCGCCGCGCGTTCCAGACCGATTGACCCAGATCAAACGACGGGCTGCTGCGGTGCAGCGCTATGGCATGCCGCACGCACAACCGCGTCGTCAGTTGACGACAATCGTGCGCATTGCTCGAGCCCGTTGTGTTGACATCGCCTTCTCGATAGCAGAATAATGCCGCGGGTTCGAGCAGGGATGACATCGCCGCCATGCCTTTGCCGCGGGCTTCAACGCTGTTGCTTCGAAATGTGCCATTGTTCGCCCCGCTCTCCGATGAGCAGCGCGGGATCCTGGCACAACGCCTGGAGCGGCACAGCCACGCTCGCGGCACAGTGATCGTGGCGGCGGGTGAACCGACCGGATCATTGCATATCATCGTCTCGGGTCGCGCCCAGGTCGTAATCGGCGACAACAGGGGCCGGCGTGTCATTCTCGCCATGCTGCGGCCCGGCGATTACTTCGGTGAAATGGGTCTTCTGGACGACCTGCCGCGTTCGGCGAACGTCGTTGCACGCGAGACCAGCGAGATACTCACGCTCGACAAGGAGCACTTCACCCGCTGCCTTCAGGAGAACTTCGAACTCGCCATGACGATGGCGCGCGGCCTCGCGAAACGGCTGCGCGCAGCGGACAAGCGGATCGGCAGCCTCGCTCTTCTGGATGTCTATGGCCGCGTGGCGCAGTTGCTGCTGCAGGAAGCCGAAATCATCGACGGTATACGAACCATCCCAGGTGCATTGTCCCGGCAGGACATTGCGCGCATGATCGGTGCTTCGCGCGAACGCGTCAGCCGCATCATGAAGGACCTTGAGAGCTGCGGCTATATCGAAATGAGGGGCTCATCGATCGTGCTGCTCGATCGCATGAGATCGCTTGAATGATCTGATCAACTTCTGACCTTTGCGGCATCGAACAGGCGGAATTGCGCGCGCACCAGAGCAACCACCTGCCCGTCGGAGTTCGTTATGCGGACGTCATACACCGCGTTTCGCTTGGCCTGGACGGCTTCGACCGCCTCGGCCCGCAGCACGTCTCCAATCCTCGCCGGGGCAACGAAGGTAGTGTGCGCGCTTTGAGTGGCGGCGCGCGGATGGCGGGTCAGACACGCATACGCGGCTGCCGTATCGCCCAATGCAAAGATATAGCCGCCGTGGCAAATGCCGTCGCTGTTGGCCATTGCCGCGCTGACCTCCAAACCGATCGCCGGCTCGCGCCCAGCGGGATCCAGCAGCCGGATGTTGAGGTTGCGCGCTCCAGGACTGGAGGCCAACAGGCGGTGAAATAAGTCCCTTGCGTCTCGCTGCATCGGTTTGGGCCTTCCCTGTATCCATTAGTCCGGCTTGATGCCTGCCTCGCGGATAATGCGCGCGTACTTGTCGTGATCGCGCTGAATCAGCTCCGCCGAGTCCCCGCTGACGGCGTGCGCATCATTCGAGCGAACGCCCCGCGATTCCTTGACTTGGATCAAGTTCCCTCGTGATGCGCCGACACAAGATGCGCGCTTGCGATGACTGCCATAGAGCACGACCGCCGTCCGCCTGCTTTTTGCAATGTTCACGGAAAATCAAACACCATGCGAAAAACCCTCATCGGCACGGTACTGACAGCCGCCGCGCTGGCCTTTGTTCTGCCTGCTCATGCCCAGGACTATCCCGCCAAACCCATCAAGCTGATCGTTCCGAACCCGCCGGGCGGCGGCAACGATTTCACTGCCCGGGTGGTCGCCGACAAGTTGCGCGAGAAATGGGGCCAACCCGCGGTGGTCGAGAATCGCGCGGGCGCCTCGGGCAGCATCGGCGCCGACGCTGTGGCCAAGGCCGCGCCCGATGGCTACACGCTGCTGGTCACGGCGCCGGCGTCGCTCGTCATCAACAAGAGCCTTTATGCGAAGCTCTCCTACGATCCGGACGCCTTTGTTCCGGTTTCAGTAATCCTGGCGGGTCCAGGCGTGCTACTCGTGCACCCGAGCGTCCCCGCCACGAACGTGCAGCAGTTGATTGCGTTCGCAAAGGCCAATCCCGGCAAACTCACCTACGCTTCCCAGGGGAACGGGACGATCGCGCATCTCGCGGGCGCGATGTTCGAGTCGATGAGCGGCATCAAGGGTGTGCATGTGCCCTACAAGGGCAGCGCTCCCGCCATGTCGGATCTGCTCGGCGGACAGGTCAACATGCTGTTCGGGGAACTCTCTCCCGCACTTGCGCACATTCGCTCAGGCAAGTTGCACGTGCTCGCGGTCGGCAGCGAAAAGCGCAATCCGCTTCTTCCCGGCGTGCCTTCCATGTCCGAGGTGCTGCCGGGATTCGCCTTTTCCTACTGGATCGGCATGGTGGCTCCGGCTGGCACGCCCGCTGCCATTGCCAACAAGCTGTCCGCTGCGATCGCGGAGCTCAAGCAGCCCGACGCCGCGAAGAAGCTGCTCGAAATGAGCCTTGAGCCGGTCGGCAGCACACCGGCCGAAATGTCGGCGTTCATGAAACGCGAAAGCGAGCGCTGGGGCAACGTGATTCGCGTGACGGGGACGAAGGGCGAATAGCCGTGCAGAGCGTGCCCGTTGCGGCCGAGGCCGACGTGGTCGTCGTGGGCGGCGGGCCGGGAGGCTTTGCCGCCGCGCTGCGTGCGGCACGGATGGGCGCGAGCACGGTTCTCATCGAAAAGTACGACATGCCAGGCGGAGTCCACACCTCTGGTCTGCAGGGGGCCGCCGGACCGGGCGCAGGCGGCATCCACACCGAGTTGATGCAGAGATTCGCCGAGTCAGGTTGCATCTACACGGTGACGGAAAAAGAGCTTCCCGACTGGGCCGGGAACCCTCTATCCCATTACGAAGCGCGTCTCAAGCCCGGCAGCGCCTTCTCGAGAAGTTCCTTTAACCCTGAAGCGGCCGGATGCGTGATGGTCCGCATGCTGCAGGAAGCCGGGGTGAACGCGCTGTACGGTTCCGCGTTCGTGGATGCGGTAGTGAAGAGCGGCCCGGATTCGAGTTCGATAGCCGAAGTGATTGTCGAAAACGCCTCCGGCAGGCAGGCGATCCGTGGGAAAGTATTCGTGGACGGGTCCGGGACCGCCGAGGTGGTTGCGCGAGCCGGGGC
>Ga0153916_10004438_pt1 | contig 10598 bp, 10 predicted proteins | sample Opewatmetagenome_FD_109642 | JGI IMG/M metagenome (GOLD analysis project Ga0153916, IMG submission 109642) | Freshwater wetland microbial communities from Ohio, USA - Open water 3 Core 3 Depth 4 metaG | ecosystem: Environmental > Aquatic > Freshwater > Wetlands | place: USA: Ohio, Lake Erie...
CGAGACGAAAAGCAGTTACTCCGTGCGCATTCGTACCACCGATAAACGCGGCCTGTTCTTTGAAAAAGCCTTCACGATCACGGTCACAACCACAGCTCAAAATCATAATCCGACTGACATCATGCTTTCCAACAGCAGCCTCGCCGAGGGTCAACCCATCAACACCGTGGTAGGCGCATTCTCTACGGTTGACCCAGATGTTGGTGACACTTTTACCTACAGCCTGGTTCCCGGTGCCGGCGACACTGGCAATGCATCCTTCAATATCTCAGGGAACCAGCTGCGTTCAGCGGCAGTCTTCGATTATGAGACGAAAAACAGCTACTCCATCCGCGTGCGCACGACGGATCTGGGTGGGCTGTTTTTCGAAAAAGCCTTCACCATCACGATCACATCCTCAGGTTGGGAAACACTGGTAAATACAACCTTTGAAGGTGATTTTCCGGGTCCTTGGGATTTCTTCGATAATGATGGGGATACCAATGGAGTATATCATTGGATGGCGCGCGACTGCCGCGCTTACGCGGGCACGAACAGCGGATGGGCGGTTGGGGGTGGTGCCGACGGAACTCTCCTGGGCTGTGGCAGTAATTACCCTGATTACGCCGATTCCTGGATGGTGTATGGACCATTCAGCCTGGTGAATGCGACTGCAGCAGGTCTAGATTTTAAACTTTGGCTGAACACAGAAGTTGGTTATGACAGAATATTTTATGGGGCCTCAATTAATGGAACTAATTTTTACGGTTATATCATCGATAGTACAGGAGGCTGGATTGATAATACCCTCGACCTGAGCAATGTCTATATATTGGGTGACTTGCGCGGCCAGTCTCAGGTATGGGTGGCGATAAATTTTACTTCCGATTTTAGTGAAAATTATTCTGAGGGTGCCTATGTAGATAATATCGTCTTGCGTCGATGCCTCGTCGCCACCTGCCCTGGTCTAGCTGCAAATGGCCTGGGGACAGGCGGAAGTCAGGTAATTAATAAGCCCTGGAGTGCAACTATCAACCGTTGATCTATCTTCGTTGAAATACTCCTGAGAAGGGGAGATAAGCAGGTTTCCGCTATCTCCCCAACTGGCGCCTCCTTGATTAAATTAAAGTTGTGGTAAAATCATCGGCGAATACGTCCCTGTAGCTCAGCGGATCAGAGCATTTGCTTGCGGAGCAAAGGGCCGTGAGTTCGAATCTCACCAGGGACGCCACTAAACATGTATTAAATAGTGATTGACAAGACCCAATAACCCATGTATAGGGGTCTTGTCAACCTTTTTAATAAGGACTGCAAATTAAATGCTTAAGGATGAGGTGGTTTTAATTCGCCCGTTTTTGTATACCCGATCGTTACCATGTCTTCCCAATGTTTAGCCAGGAATTGTTTTACATCTTCTGGATTGACCAGGTATTGTTCGATATCCCGAAAATAGGGGATGCGGTTCCAGACACACAAGAGCTCAATCATACTCGCGGTTAAGAAATCCTCTTTGGCGGCTTCCTCCAAAGTTAAAAATTTACTCAAATTCCTTTCCATTTCCATTCTCCTTGTTCTGGTTGAGCCAATGAATCAAATCTCTTTCAATCATCCTGACGTTTCATTGGAGTCTGATACCGGGCATATTACGCTGATTTACCAGATAATATACCTTACTTTGACATATTATTGTACGGCTCCGGGGATGGTTAATCATCGATCGAATTATGAGCATCGATCTCCTTCCCATACCCTCTTGTCTCACCTGGCATATTAACTTATTGCTTTACACATGCAAAAACCATACCACTTTTCAAGTATTATTTTCGCCAGGGTAATTATCTCATTTAGCTATTCTATCAGTGGTAGAATTCTGACACTTAATGAGGGTGATAGCGAATGGAAAAATCCATCCAAATCTTATTGACCAATGACGATGGCATCCAATCCCCAGGTCTGTGGGCAGCCGCGGGGGCACTTTCGGAGCTGGGTTACGTGCACGTGGTGGCACCGCGCGAGCAATTTTCGGGGGCAGGTCGCAGCCTGCCCTCCACTTCGGATGGGATTATCACCCCGCAGCAGATGCAGGTGAACGGCAAGCTGTGGACGGTGTACAGCGTGGGTGGCACTCCCGCCCAGGCGGTCCTGCATGCCATTTGCGAGATCCTGCCCGAGCCGCCCCGGCTGGTCGTCTCGGGGATCAACTACGGCGAGAACCTGGGGGTGGGGGTGACCGTCTCGGGGACGGTGGGGGCAGCCATGGAGGGGGCGGGCAACGGCATCCGGTCATTGGCGGTCTCTTTGGAGACGGACGAATCGGATCACCTGTCTTACTCGACCGAGATCGATTTCAGCGCCGCGGCGCACTTCACAGCATTGTTCGGGCGTATGCTGCTGGAGCAAGAGCTGCCACCAGACGTAGACCTGCTCAAGGTGGATGTGCCCTGTGATGCTACATCCAGTACCTTATGGGAGGTGACGCGCCTCTCGCACCAGGCATACTTTTACCCCGTCACGCCCAAGCGCAGCTCGTGGGACCTGCCCGAGCGGGTGGGCTACCGGCGGATCGACGACCTGCAGGGGTCGGGGAAGGATACGGATGTCTATACGCTGAGGGTGAAGCGCAGGGTCTCGGTCACGCCGCTCAGCCTGGACCTGACCTCGCGGGTGGACCTGCGAGACTTCGATAGGCTGTTGCGTGGCGGGTGAGGCAGCTCAGCGCGTAAAGTAAGCCAGCATTTGAGAATGGACCTGGGGGTTAGCAGCCAGGATGGATTGAGGCGGGGAGATGAAGTCGGCTTCACCGGCCAGGTTGGTCACCACTGCTCCGGCTTCACGGGCGATGAGGCCACCGGCGGCCACATCCCACGGGTTCAGGCGCAGCTCCCAAAAACCATCCAGGCGGCCACAGGCCACATGGCACAAATCCAGGGCGGCTGAACCCAGGCGCCGCACGCCCTGTGAATGGCGGGCGAAGTGGGCGTAATGGTCCAGGTTGTTGATCGGATTGGTACGGATGTCGTATGGGAAGCCGGTGACGAGCAGGGAATGGTCCAGGTCGGGCGTGGAGGATACGTGGATTGGCTGTCCATCCCGCCAGGCACCCTGGCCGGCCTGAGCGCTGAAACACTCGTCACGTGAGGGGTCGTAAACCACACCCAGGCGCAATTCCCCAGCCTCGGCATAGGCGATGGAGACCGAATAGATGGGCAAGCCATGCACGTAGTTGACCGTGCCGTCCAGCGGGTCGATATACCACTGGTGGTCGGCGCGGCCGGCCAGCTCGCCACTTTCCTCGGCCACGATGGGATCTGCCGGGTAGCGCTGGCGGATGTAGCTGAGCAGGTACTGCTCCGATTGGCGGTCAGCTTCGCTCACCAGGTCGATGACGCCTTTGTGTTCGACTCTCAAGTGTAGCCCGAAGCTCTGGCGTAGGATATCCCCGGCTTGTTTGGCGAGGGTGATGAGATCGGTGAGGGCGGGAGGCATAGTGTGCCTATTTTAACCGGATTATGGCGTGCTAGCCAACAGTAATGACCACTTTGGCACGCGCATGGCCAGTAGCCAGGTAGCGTAGAGCCTCAGCCGTCTCACTGAGCGGGTAGCGTTTCTCGATTACAGGCGTGATTTTCTTGGCTTCAAGCAGCTCGCTTAAAACGAGCAAATCCTCATGGTTAAATTTCGCTATCCCCATGAAACCTAGTTTTTGGCCGTCCGATCTTGAAAGCAAGGGTCCCAGAAGTGCAACTTGAGAAAAAGCCGATATAATATGCTCCTTTGAAACTCCGACCATGACATAAATCCCTTTTGGGCTCAAGGCTCGGCGATAGTCCAAGATTGGGTGATAGCCATTTACGCCCAGGATCAGGTCGTAGCGCTGACCACTGCGTGTGAAATCTTCCCGGGTGTAGTCTATGACAAGGTCGGCGCCTATTGTGCGGGCCTGGTCCAAGTTTTGCGGGCTGGTCACCGCAGTGACTTCAGCACCCAAAGCCTTGGCAATCTGCACGGTGAACGTGCCCACACCCCCCGAAGCGCCGTAGACCAACACCCGTTGGCCGGATTGGACCTGACCTTTGTCGCGCAGAGCCTGAAGGGCGGTGATGGCTGCTACGGGTACGCATGCGGCCTGCTCGAATGAGACATTGCTGGGTTTCAAAGCCAGGTATTTCTCACGCGCAAGGGCATACTCGGCAAAACTACCGGCACAGGCACCGAAGACCTCGTCCCCAGGACGAAATTGGGTGACAGCTTCACCAATGGCTTCCACCCGGCCAGCAATACCCCTGCCTAGGCGCGGGTCTTTGGGCTTGCGCAATCCTTCGAATATGGGGGCGAGTGGCCCGGTAAAGGTCAGGTCGGCGGTATTCACTGAGGCGGCATGGACCTTGACCAACACCTGACCCTCCCCGGGAGTGGGTTTTTCCACCTCTTGGAGCTGAAGGACATCTGGCGGTCCGTATTTATGGCACAAGATGGCTTGCATAGGTTTCCCTCCTATATGATTGAACCACGATTATCGCTGCGATACAGAGTTATCAGGATGAAAATTTGATAAACCTTCCCTGCTGGTCACCATCCTCAATAACACAAGGACTATCCTCTAGAGGAGTAATACGCAGGTCAGGCAGACTCGGATTTAGGAGCCTGGAGAGCTAGCTCCTTGGCCGGATAATTTTGCTAGGTGAGGCTATGCGGATGTTGCAGGGTGAGAACCACTCTTCACAGCACCACCGAGAGCAGAGGCACGATCATTTCATCAGCGGATAATCCACCGTGCTGGCCGATGAGCGGGTTCTCCTTTTGTGCCCACCACAGGTAAGCCTCCTTGCGGGCGGCCACGATCAGGTCACCCAGGCGGTCAGCAAGGTGTGGGGTGGGTTTGCCTGGCCCAAATAAGCCCTTCGCAACCGCTTCCGCGGGGTCGATGAAGATAAACTGCCCAGGCCAGACTTGCTCGAAGTAATCGCGCACCTGCCCCTCTTTCCCCGGGCGGACGAACAGGTACATCAGGCGGTGCTCACCGGTAGGCAGAATGTGCAGTAGCTCAGTCAGTTGGGGATGGTTGCGCAGGTCATAATGCCCTGATTTTTGGGTAGCAATCATGCCGTGGTCAGCGGTCAGCAGCAACAAAGTACCCTGGCGGCTGGCTGGAGAGAGCTTACCCAGGAAGTGCTGATCGAAGGCCTGGCTGAATTCAGCGAACTCGGCCGCGGTGCGCTCATCATCAGGATGGTAATAATGTGAGAAATGGTCGATCTGACCGGTGTAAATCCAAAAGTACTGGCGCAGGTTCGGATTGGATTCCATCAGATGGCGGAGGTTGACCCACATCTCGGCCGGAGTGAAGTAGCCATGTACATTCACGTCTTTGAAAAACATTTGCGAAAGCCCAGAACGGGTAATGCTGCGGTGCTGAAGGGCATAACTGTGGACGCCGTAATATGCTAGATGCGGACCAATGGTGGGCAGGCTGAGGAACTCCTCCGGCTTAAAGCCCGCCCTGGCCAGGCTGCCGGTATCATTCTCGAAGCTGATGGGTGAATGCAGGATCATATTGCTGACCACCCCATATTCCTTCAGCCACAGCTCATAGCCAACGATACCATGTTCGGCCGGGCTGCGCCCCGTCCAGAGTGAGGTGAGGGCAGAGGCAGTGGTGGAAGGGGCGATAGAGGTCAATGCCGATAGGCGCCCTTGCTCGGCCAGCTGATTCCAGATCGGGGCGGTGCCATCAGACATCCAGCGCTGCAAGCGGTGGAGGGAAAGGGCATCCACCAACACCAGGATCACGCGGCGGAGGTCAGTGGCATCCGTGCAAATCAATTCGTTGCGCAATGGAGCAGCCCCGAGGGGCTCGGCGCCCAAGGCACGGCAGATTGTGGAAGGCAGGTTTACGATCGAGCCACCGAGGTAATCGGGCTGGACAAAGCTTCTATCCAGAGATAAGCCAGCCAGGCGCGGGATTTTCAGATGGGGAAGGATTTCAGAGGTGATATCGCCCATGGTGTGTGCATCAAAGAAGCTAAATGTCCGATTTGATATAATGACGGGATTGGAGAGGCGTGTGAGTGAGCAGACCGAGTCCCATCCTATACTGAGGCGTTATCTTACCCCATTTTATGGCTTTACTCTAGGGTTGGCACTAATCTTGGCTATTGTTGCCATCATATTACGACCTATACCAGCTCCCCAGGGCGTCGATTCCCCTCCAGTAACCCCGGCACAAACTGTTATTCCTGGCGGAGGCAACAATCAAGCCATCGGCAACAGCACACCAACTCCGCCGGCTTCAGTGCCTTCCACACCTGATGAGAATATCCCCTCCCCTTTGGGGGTGGCTGTAGCAGAGCTGAATGGATTGCAGGTGACCATGTGGTATCCCTGGTCAGGACCGACCGGTGCGGTGTTCCAGGCATTACTGGATGAGTTCAACCGTAGCAACCGCTGGGGGATCAAGGTCAACGGCAACAGTTTTGAGGATTACGGCAGACTGGACGAGGCGGTGGAATCAGCCTTGAATACAAACCCTCCGCCAGACGCGCCCAGCCCGCTGCCGGATGTGATCGTGGATTATGGTTATGCTGCCCGCCATTGGGATAATAACCAGGCCCTCCTGGACCTGACACCATATGTGAATGACCCAATATGGGGGCTGACGAGCGAGGAACAAGCTGATTTTTTCCAAGGATTCTGGGAGGAGGATTTGATCCCCGACGGAGGAACAGCAACTGTCAGGCGCTTGGGTATCCCATTCTACCGGTCGGCTTACGTGATATTTTACAACCAGGGCTGGGCAAGCGAGCTGGGTTACTCTGCTCCACCTGCCAAGCCAGAAGAATTCCGTGAACAGGCCTGTGCAGCAGCAGATTATTTGGCCCGGCAAGAAGGGAAATCCGAGCCGAGGCGAGGGGGGTACCTGGTCACATCTCAGGGGGGGGCAATGGCCGGATGGATTTATGCCTTCGCGGGAAACATCACCGATCCGGGCATGGAGAAGTACCTCTTCAACACCCCCGAGACCGCATCTGCCCTGCAATTTTTGAAGGATCTACAGGAGAGCGGCTGTGCCTGGGCGGAAACGGGAATAAACCCGCACAGTGAGTTTGCCAGCCGGCACGCTTTATTTATGGTGGGTAGTTTGTACGACATGGCGGCACAGGAACAGGCATTCACCCAGGCAAGCAGCAGCGACAAGTGGGCAGTGATCCCGTTCCCTTCCCATCATCAACCCGTTGTGGATACCTATGGTCCTTCGCTGTTCATAAACCGATCCAGCCCTGCTGAACAGCTGGCAGCGTGGCTGGTGATCAAATGGCTGGTTGAACCCACACACCAAGTGAGATGGAGCGAGGTATTACAGGTCTATCCGGTAAGGCTGAACGCCATGGATCAGCTCAGCAGAGCCTCCAATCCCAACCCGCAATGGGCCGGGGCGCTTGATCTGCTGCCAGACGCTCACGCTGAGCCGAACCTCGTCTCATGGAGCATGATGCGCTGGGTGCTGGAAGATGCCATGACCCAGCTATTCGACCCGCAGTTCGATGGAGCGCAGATCCCTGACATGCTCACGAATCTGGATAGCGTGGCAGCGGAGATCCTCAGCCAGGTGCATTAATGACCGAGCTGCCGCAAGTTACGATCTACACAGATGGAGCGTGTGAACCCAACCCGGGAGCAGGTGGTTGGGCGGCGCTGCTGCTTTTTGGCCAGCATGAGAAAGTGCTCAGCGGGGCTGAACCTTCCACCACCAACAACCGCATGGAGCTTACTGCAGCCGTCAGAGCGCTGAAGTCGCTTGCCCGACCATGCCGGATTGAGTTTCACACCGATTCAGAATACCTGCGGCGGGGCATCACCGAATGGCTGCCCGGGTGGCGTGAGCGAGGTTGGAAGCGCAAGGGAGGCAAACTGGCGAACATCGACCTATGGCAAGAGCTTGAAGCAACCCTGGAAGGGCATGAAATCACCTGGCACTGGGTGCGTGGGCATGCGGGTGACCGGCACAACCTGCGCGTGGACGGCCTGGCTCGCAAAGCCATGCGCAATCCTCCTTGACCTCACGCTGGCTATACAGTATACTCACCCGCGCCGGGGCGTAGCGCAGTTCGGTAGCGCACCGCGTTTGGGACGCGGGGGTCGGCGGTTCGAGTCCGCCCGCCCCGACTTATGATCAAGGTAAATTACGATGGGGTGCTCGAAGCTGTGCATTTTAAACCGAATGGAGAGCTGGATTGGGCCCGGGTTTACCTGCGCATGGGGGCAGCTTTTACCGATCGGATCTTGCTCAGCCGGCAGGTATTTATTGAGCAACTCAAGGCAGGCAAGCGCTTCATGTTGGGTGAGCGTAGGCAATATCTGGGTGGGATCTTCGATGTCACCGAGCCCATCCGCTTGCTGATGCGGGATCACAACCCGGTGATCGTGCTGGATGACAGGCGGGCTACTCAGGACGATCTTTCAGGCGTACCGGTCATATAATTATTCAGCTATATTACATAAGAATGCGACGAACATGCGGCCTTCATGGCCGTTTTTAGTTTATCAGGTGACGTGACAGCAGACTGGTATAATCTTCCCGTGCCAACGCCTTTCTATCACCTTCGCCTGGCTGAAGACTTGCTGGCTCACCCAAGATTAGACGCGGAACTACGTGAATTCCTGCAGCGCTTTGCCTGCGCATTCTTATGAGTAATTCCGGGTGAAATTCATTGGGGAAGGATCAACTAGAAATATAATTGCATAGTAATCCAGATATTGCTGCTGACGCCTTGATAAGGATGAAGGGGAGCTTTTGACCAGACCATTTCTCTCACTAATTATTCCGGCGCACAACGAAGAAACCCGCCTGGCAGGCACACTCACCCGAGTATTGGAGTTCGCCGAGAAACAAGCTTATACCTCAGAGATCCTGGTGGTTGAGAATGGAAGTCTGGATCGCACGCTTCAGATCGCCCGGGATTATGCCGAGAGATTTCCGAGGATGCGCATCCTGCAGAATCCGCTGAGTGGCAAGGGAAGAGCTGTGCAACAAGGCATGCTGGCAGCACAGGGAGAGTATCGCTTCATGTGCGACGTTGACCTATCCATGGCGGTAGATGAAATCAACCGCTTTCTGCCACCAGCCTTACAGGGATATGATATTGCCATTGCCTCGCGCGAAGCCCCAGGTGCCATCCGTTACGGTGAGCCATATTACCGCCATATCGTCGGACGAATTTATAATAGGCTGATCCAACTGCTGGCATTACCTGGATTGCAGGATACGCAATGCGGGTTTAAATGCTTTCGCGGCGAGGTAGCAGGCGACCTTTTCAGTCGCCAGACCCTCACCGGCTGGTCGTTTGATGTAGAGATCCTATTTATCGCCCGCCTATCAGGGTATAAGACAACCGAAATTCCAATCCATTGGTACTACAATCCTCACAGCAAGATCAGCCTCGGCCGTGATGCGTTAAAAATGGGACTGGATCTGTTAACCATTCGCCTGAACGCGTTGCGAGGAGTATATACTCAGCACAATGCCCGCCTTTGATCTCTCCTTGATACCACCCGAACCTGACCTTTCCTTTGAGCTGCTTTTATGGCAGGCAGGGCTCGAGGCGGTCGCTGGAGTAGATGAGGCGGGGCGAGGTGCTCTGGCAGGGCCGGTGGCTGCCGGTGCGGTCATTCTTCCGCCACTGCCAGGGATGGCACAAAACTTGAGAGGTGTGCGTGATTCCAAGCAAATGGCGCCTGAGGCGAGAGAGATAGCCAGGGAGCTCATACTCAATCAGGCCATCGCCTGGGGAGTTGGTTTCGCCTCCCCTGAGGAGATCGATCAGCTGGGTATCGTGCCAGCGACGCGCCTGGCAGCCTGCCGGGCAGTGGAAAGCCTCTCGTTGCAGCCGGGCCACTTGCTACTGGATTACCTGTTTCTGCCCGAGCTGGTTTTACCTCAGACAGCGCTCATCAAGGGGGACTGCCGTTCGCTGAGCATTGCAGCAGCGTCCATCCTGGCAAAAACAAGCCGTGATGCATGGATGCGTGAGCTCGATCAGACCTTTCCGGGCTACGGTTTTGCGACGCACAAGGGTTATGGCACCCGAGCCCATCGGCGAGCTTTAGAACGGTTAGGGCCTAGCCCGGTACACCGGCTCAGTTTCGATCTGTTTGGGGAAACAAGGCTACCAGCAGGCGATGAGCCGCAAGCCTTGGATGAATTAACCAGCGAAGCTGTATGAATGGCCATTGGATTTGGCTATTCGGAAGGAAAAGGGCATGCTATAGCACCTGGACTGCTTGCGAGGCTTAGTAAAACCCCCAATTATCTTCCTTCCAGCCATGCTGCCCACGGAGGGGCACAAATGCCACCGGGGCGATGTGCTCGCGGGTATATTGGCCCGCCTGTTTGCGCCAGCGGTCGAGAATCTGCCCACCCGCGCCTCCCTCAGGCAGCACCAAGCGACCGCCATCCTCCAGCTGGTCGAATAGCGGCTGGGGTACATTTGGGGCAGCCGCGGTGACCATAATGGCTTGGAAGGGGGCATATTTGGGCAATCCCAATGAGCCATCACCTACATGGACCATCACATTGCGATAGCCCAGGCGCAGCAAAATCCGTTCAGCATTTTCTGCCAGCG
>Ga0153916_10004439_pt1 | contig 10598 bp, 8 predicted proteins | sample Opewatmetagenome_FD_109642 | JGI IMG/M metagenome (GOLD analysis project Ga0153916, IMG submission 109642) | Freshwater wetland microbial communities from Ohio, USA - Open water 3 Core 3 Depth 4 metaG | ecosystem: Environmental > Aquatic > Freshwater > Wetlands | place: USA: Ohio, Lake Erie, Old...
CATCACCGCGCGTCCCCAGGCCGACCTCTTCTACAAGCCCCACCTCGCCGCCGACTACGACCCGCTGCAGCTCCCGGGCATGCTAGAAGCGATCAACCGCACCCGCCGTGCGATTGCCGAGCGCGAAACCATCGCCCTCTACGGCGACTTCGACGTCGACGGCGTGACCTCGGTCGCGATCCTCACCCTCGGGCTTCGGCCGCTGGGCGCGGTCACGGTGCCCTACATCCCCGACCGGTTCCGCGAAGGCTATGGGCTGAACAAGGCCGCGATCGCCACCCTCCGCGAGGCCGGCGCCGGGCTTCTCGTGACCGCCGACTGCGGCATCAGCTCCGTCGACGAGGTGGTGTTCGCCAACAGCCTCGGGCTCGACGTGATCATCCTCGACCACCACACGGTCCCGGAGGAGCTGCCGCCGGCCCTGGCCGCGGTCAACCCCAAGCGGCTCGACTCGCCCTACCCGTTCGACGAACTGGCCGCCGTGGGCGTGGCCTATCGCTTCCTCCAGGTGCTCTACGAAGCCTGCGGGCGCACGCTGGCGGAAGATGAGTTTCTCGACCTCGTGGCCCTCGGCACCGTGGTCGACGTCGCCCCCCTTGCGGACGAGAACCGCCGCATCGTTACGGAGGGCCTTGTGCGCATGCAGCGCGGGCTGCGGCCGGGCCTCGAAGCGCTCTCCACCGTTGCCGGGACACCCGCCGAGCGCTTCAACGCGGAGACGCTCGGCTTCGCCATCGGGCCGCGCATGAACGCCGCCGGCCGGCTGGCCCACGCCAACATCGCCCTCGAACTCATGCTCGCATCCGACCTCGCGGCTGCCCGGCCGCTCGCCGAACGTCTCGACCTCCTCAACCGCGAACGCCAGCAGCAGACAGCCGACGCCTACGCGCTCGCCGAGGAACTCTGCGGCACCGCCGACGACCCGCTCGTGATGGTGGGCAGCGACCGCATCCACGCGGGCATTGTCGGCCTCGTGGCCGCCCGCCTGGCCGACCAGCGCCACCGCCCGGCCATTGTCTACGAACTCGGGCCGGAAGACAGCCGCGCCAGCTGCCGCAGCATCCCGGAGTTCGACATCGTCTCGGCCATCCGCAAGGAGAAGGCGTTGCTCGTGCGGCACGGCGGCCACCGCGCGGCGGCGGGCTTCACCGCCCGAAACGAGGACATCCCCCTCTTGCGCGAGCGGCTGATGAACACCGCCGCCGAGATGCTCCGCGGCGAAGCCCTTCGCCGCGTCATCGAGGTCGACGCCGAGGCGCCCCTGGGCGCCCTCACGGGCCTCGAAGTGAAGGGCCTCATGCGCTTCGAGCCCTGCGGCCAGGGCAACCCGAAACCGGTGCTCCTGAGCCGCCGCGTCCGCCTGCTGAACGCGAAAGCCGTGGGCTCCGACCAGAGCCACCTGAAGGTCACCGTGAAGGACGGCGCGGCGACCTGGCCCGCCATCGCTTTCCGCCAGGCCGACGCCGAACTCGCCGCCGAGGTCGACATTGTCTATTCACTCTCGCGGGAATGGCGCAGCGACCGCGTGGAACTCGAAATCCTCGACATCGCGCCGAGCGGGGAAGGCCGGGGCCTGGAGTCCGGGGGGTGACCACCGAGATCACCCTCACGCCAGACGCCGAACGGGCGCTGCGCGAGGCCGAGAACCTCTGCTGGCAAACCAACGTCGCCATCGTGGCGCCCGAACACCTCCTGGGCGCGGCGCTCCTCGTGCTCCATGGGCTTGGCCACGTCGCACTCCCCTCACCGGGACAGGTCCAGGCGGCGGTTGAGGCCGTTTGCGGCACCGGCAGCGAAGGGCTCAGCGACAACGTCCGCTTCGGCTCCGCGGCACGTATGGCACTCAACGAGACAGCACGGGCGGTCATCGAATCCGGCGCCGGCGCCATCGACGCCGCCACCATCGCCCGCGGCGTCATCGCCTCCGGCGAAGTGAACCCCATGCTGTTCTCCAGCCTGGGGACGACGAAGGCGGCACTGCTCGACCTGCTGGTCTGAGACCCAGCCCTACGCTCCCGGCCAGCGCGAAGCCAGCGGCAGACGCCGGTCCCGGCCAAACGCCCGCGGCGTGATCTTCACGCCGGGCGCGGCCTGGCGCCGCTTATACTCGTTCCGGTCGACCATCGCGACGACCCGCCGCACAAGTGCCTCGTCGAAGCCATCCGCCACGATCTCGTCGATCGTCCGGTCGTCCTCAACGTACGCCTCCAGGATCGGGTCGAGGACCTCGTACGGAGGCAGCGTGTCCAGGTCGAGCTGGTTCGGCTTCAACTCGGCGCTCGGGGGCTTCGTGACCACCGACTCCGGGATCAGCGCCCGGCCGGCCTTCTCGTTCCGCCAGCGGGCGAGACGGAAGACGAGCGTCTTGGGCACGTCCTTGATGACCGCGTAGCCGCCCGCCATGTCGCCATACAAAGTTGCGTAACCGGTCGCCAGTTCGCTCTTGTTTCCCGTCGTGAGCACGATCCAGCCGAACTTGTTCGAGAGCGTCATCAGCACGTTGCCGCGCTGGCGCGCCTGCAGGTTCTCCTCGGCGGTGCCCTCCGATGTGCCTTCGAAGGCGTCGGCCAGCATTTCGAGCATCGCCGCATGAGCAGGTTCGATCGGGATCGTCAGGTAGCGGATGCCCAGGTTCTCGGCGAGCGCGCGCGCGTCGGTCTGCGAATGCTCGCTCGAATAGCGGCTGGGCATGGCCACACCGATGACGTTCTCGGCGCCGATCGCGTCGACGGCGGCGGCGGCGACCACGCTGGAGTCTATCCCGCCCGAAAGGCCTATCGCCGCCTTCTTGAAGTTCGTCTTCCCCAGGTAATCCCGCGTGGCCAGAACCAGGGCGTTCCAGACCTCTTCTTCGTCCGCCATCACCGGGGCAACCGGCCTGGACAGCCGCCGGGACCGTTCGAGCGATGGGCTGAAATCGATGTCGACCTCGTCTACGTCGAAGAGGTCACCGCGCTCACGCAACTCCACCCGGCGGCGAGGATCGTGGAGCCGGCGCTGTGCCACTTCGTCGAGGTCGATGTCGGCGACAACGAGAGCGTCCTCGAACTGCGCGCCGCGGACCATGAGCCGGCCTTCGGCGTCGAAAACCATGGAAGCGCCGTCGAACACAAGCTCATCCTGGCCCCCGACCGCATTCACGTAGACCACCGCGATCAGGTTGTCGACCGCCCGCGTCGCGATCATCCGCGAGCGGTCCTGGAGCTTCCCCCGGTGGTAAGGCGACGCGTTGATGTTCACGCAGAGTTCCGCGCCGGCAAGGGCCATCTCGTCGAGCGGCGCCCCCGGATACCAGATGTCCTCGCAGATGCTCACGCCGAACGTGACGTCGCCCGCCCGGTAGACCGCGATCCGCCGCCCCGTGCCGAAGTAGCGCTCTTCGTCGAACACGCCGTAATTCGGCAGGCGGTGCTTGTGGTAGCTGTCCACCCATTCGCCATCGGCAAGCACGGCGGCGGCGTTGTAGGCTTCGTCGCCCTGCCAGTCGACGAAGCCGACGACGGCGATGATGCCTTTTGTGGCGTCGACCAACCCTTCCACCGCGTCCCGCGACGCAGCGCAGAACGAGCGCCGCAACAGGAGGTCTTCGGGCGGGTAGCCGGTCACCGCCAGCTCGGGGAAAGCGACGATGGCGCACCCGGCATCGCGAGCTTCGGCGACGCGGCGCCGGATCGCTGCCGTGTTGCCTTCGAGGTCGCCGACGGTGGTGTTGATCTGCGCCAGTCCGACGCGGCAGGTGCGCATGCGGCGTACCACCCTGGAAAGATGCCCTCAGTATAGCCATGCCCGGCGGCCGGGCCGAACTCGAAATGGATATTGGAGCAGGGTTTCCCCGTAAGCGATGACACCGATTACGCGCGGATCCCCTCCATGCCACACTGAATGTGGCGGGGCTTCGAGGTTAGGGAGATGACTCGACGCCAGAAAGGTGCTGCACCCTGTCCGCTCTGCGGGCGAGTGACGCGAGCGCATTCCAGAATGGTGCTCGCGGACGTTGAACCGGTTGGAAGCGCACGCCGCTCCAGCTTTGCCACCGTGATCTGCCGCGACTGTGCATTCGCCATGGTCGTGCGATCCACAGCGACTGCCGGGTTTGCGGTGTGATGCTCTCACGCTGACACCACGAGGCGACACCACATGCCTGTCCCTGAGTACAATGGTGCGAGGCCATTGCAGGGGCAGGCATGAACAACGTGCTCGCGATGATCCTGGCCGGCGGCCAGGGCGACCGGTTATCGGTGCTCTCCGAGCAGCGGGCAAAGCCTGCCGTGGTGTTCGGCGGCCAGTATCGGATCATCGACTTCGCCCTCAGTAACTGTGCCCACAGTGGCATTCGCAAAGTGGCCGTGCTCACCCAATACCGGCCCCGGTCGCTCATCAACCACATCGGTGCGGGCCGGAGCTGGGGCTTCGACACCATCGACACCAACCTCCAGATGCTCCAGCCCTACCTTGGCCGCGCCGACATCGACTGGTACCAGGGCACGGCCGACGCGGTCTACCAGAACCTCTACGTCATCGAAGAGTCGAGCGTGAACGAGGTCCTCATCCTCGCCGGCGACCACATCTATCTCACCAGCTACCGGAACATGGTCGCCTACCATCGCAGCCAGGGCGCCGACGTCACCGTGGCGGTCACGTCGGTACCGATGGACGAGGCGCACCGCTTTGGCGTACTCGAACTCGACCAGAACGGCCTCGTCGTCGACTTCGAGGAGAAGCCCGTGCATCCCCGCTCGTCGTCGGTGTCGATGGGGATCTACTGCTTCAACAAGGATGTCCTCGTCGAGCAGCTCCAGGCGGACGCCGACCTTGGCGACGCAAGCAGGCACGACTTCGGGCACGACATTGTCCCGCGCATCTTCAAGACCCACCGCGTGTTCGGCTACCCCTACCAGTCGTACTGGCGGGATGTCGGGACGGTCGAATCCTACTGGTCCGCCAACATGGACCTCCTGAGCCCCTCCCCGCCGCTCAACCTCGACGACCGTCACCTGCGGGTACTGACATCGGGCGCGGTGATGCCGCCCGCGTGGGTCGGCCCGCGCGCCACCGTCCACAACACCGTGGTTTCTCCCGGTGCGCGGGTCAGCGGCTCGGTCTACCGTTCGGTACTCTCGCCCGGCGTCGTTGTGGAAGAAGGCGCCGAAGTGCGCGACTCGGTTATCCACCACGGCTGCGTCATCCGGGCCGGCGCGGTCGTCGACCGTTCCATCCTCGACAAGGAGGTCACCGTCGGGCGAGACGCGGTGATTGGCGTTGGCGACGACTACGTCGCCAACTTCGAACGCCCCGACATCGTGAACGCCGGCATCACCATCGTCGGGAAGCGTGTCGTTGTGCCATCGGGCCTCAACATCGGCCGCAACGTCATCATCGGCCCGGGCGTCCAGGACGAACTGTTCGAACGCGGCCCCCTGGAGAGCGGCGCGTCGGTCCACCCCACCCACATGCCGCTCCACCTGTTTGTGTGACGATGCGGTTCTATACCGAAGCCGAGGCGCGCGCGCTACTGCCGGCGGTCATCCCCGTTATCGAAAAGCTCCGCACGTCCTTTGTCGAACTTCGGGCGCTACAGGCCACCATCGCCGCCGAGTCCCGCGGCGCAACCGGCGACGGCAACCTCCTGGCCGACCCCTGGGCCGACGAGGGCGGCGATAACCGTGTCGAGCGCCTCAACCGCGATCTGCGTTCCGCCGCCGGCCACCTCAGCGAACTCGGCATTGAAGTGAAAGACCCGGAAAGAGGCCTCGTCGATTTCTACCACCAGCGCGACGGCCGGGTTGTCTACCTCTGCTACATGCTGGGCGAAACCGACATCGGCTTCTGGCACGAGCTTCAGGCCGGGTTCGCCGGCCGCCAGCCACTCTAGCCGCGGCTGGACTTCCGCGGGCGATCGCCTACAATCCGCGGCACCGAACACGGGGAGGCAACCCATGGCCAGCGGAGCAGCGACGCGCGACATCTTCGTGCAGGCCAACGGCATCCGGCACCACCTGATTGCCCGCGGCAACCCGGCCGCGCCGGCTGTGATGATGATCCATGGCCTCACCCAGCAGGCCCATGTCTTCGACGCCATCGCCGCGCGGCTGGCCACGAAGCTCCACATCTACTGCCTCGACGTGCGCGGGCGAGGAGAGAGCGAGTGGGGCCCCCCCGGCGACTACAACGTCGAGACCTACGTCTCGGACCTCGAAGCGCTCCGCGAGGCGCTTGGGATCGAGCGCTTCGCCCTCGTCGGCACGTCGATGGGGGGACTCATCAGCATGGCCTACACACCACGCTACCCTCGGCGGGTCACGCGCGTGGTCCTCAACGACATCGGCCCCGAGATCGACCCGCGCGGCGGCCAGCGCATCATGACCATGCTGCGCTCGGCCCCCGAAGCCTTCACCGACCTGAAGGCCGTCGTGAAGTACTACCGCGAAGAGAACGCCCAGGTCCTCGGAAAGCGGTCGGATGACGAAGTGCTCGAATACGCGCGCTGGCACGTGCGGCGAAGCGACACCGGGGTCTACGTCTGGAAGATGGACCCGGCTGTACGGGTGCCCGCGCCACCCCCGCCGCAGCCCCAGGACCCGTGGGAGAACCTCCGCGCCATCACCTGCCCGGCGCTTGTGGTCCGCGGCGCCGAAAGCGATGTCCTGAGCGCGGAGACGGCAAGGAAGATGTCGGAAACGACCTCGAAATGCACCGTCGTCGAAGTCCCGGGCATCGGTCACGCGCCCTCACTCGTCGAGCCGGCAGCCGCGAAAGCTCTGGAAGACTTCCTTTCCGCCTGACGGGCAACGCGATCAGTCGCGCCCGAACTGACGCCCGTCATAGCCAGCGGGAGGGCGCCCACTACAGTGGGATCGCTCCAGAATCCCTCGATACTCCCACAGGAGGCGCACCATGCCCGCATCCCAGACCTGCGTGAAGACCGGCCAGGGCCAGGTCGCGATGACCCAGATCCCCTACCCCGATGAACCGGGGCCCGGCCAGGCGCTCATCAAGACCACGCTCAGCACCGTCTGCGGCAGCGACATTCACCTCGTCGACGAAATGCCCATCCCGCCGGGCGTGCCCATGGGCCACGAAGCAACGGGCGTCGTCCAGGCCGTCGGCGCCGGCGTCACCGCGTTCAAGGCGGGCGACCGCGTGGTCGTGAGCTGCCTCCAGTGTTGCGGCACTTGCGCGCGCTGCATGGAGGGACAGCACCAGATCTGCATCACCTTCAACGCCCCCGGCAACCTCCTCTTCGGCGCCCAGGGCGACTACTTCCTGGTCAACGGTGCCCAGACCACCATGGCGCGAATCCCCGACAACCTCGACGACGACCAGGTGCTGTTCGCCTCGGACATCATGTCGACCGGCTTCGCCGCGATCGAACGCGCCGAGATCAAGCTCGGCGACACCGTTGCCGTGTTCGCCCAGGGGCCCGTGGGCCTTTGCGCCACCGCGGGCGCCCGACTGATGGGCGCCGGCCTCGTCATCGCCGTCGAAGGCATCCCCGCCCGCCAAAAGATGGCCAAACAGCTGGGCGCCGACATCGTCGTCGAACCGGGCGAAGCCATAACGAAGATCATGGAACTGACCGCCAACCGTGGCGTCGACATCGCCGTCGAGGCCCTTGGTCAGCAGGCCACCTTCGAAAACTGCTGTGCCGTCACCCGGCTCGGCGGGACCGTGAGTTCCGTCGGCGTCTATGGCGCCTTCCCGACGCTTACCTTCCCGACGACCGGTTCGTTCCTCCACCGCAAGATCGTGACGACCTACTGCCCCGTGGGCACCGGCCGGCTCGGACGGCTGATGGCCGTGGTCGCCTCGGGTCGCGTCGACCTTCGCCCGCTCCTCACCCATTCGAAGAAGATCAGCGAGACGCCCGAAGCGTATGACCTCTTCCGCAAACGCGAAGGCGGCGTCCTCAAGATCGCCCTCCGGCCGTAGCCAGCCGCACGATCGCACCAGGCAGCTTTGACGTCGAAGGCGCCCACGTGGGCGCCTTCGAGTTGATTCTTGGTTCCCGCCGGAAGGGCGGTCGCCGCTACTTCTGCAGGATGTTGATCGTGCAGGCCGAGCCGAGGCCGATGACGTGGGCGAGGCCCACCTTCGACCCCTCGACCTGACGGTTCCCCGCCTGGCCGCGCAGGTGCCACACGATCTCGGCGACATTGGCGACACCGGTTGCGCCCATCGGATGGCCCTTCGAGAGCAGGCCCCCGCTGGCGTTGACCACTGCCTTGGTCTTCGGCTTGTAGGCCTTGTCGACGAAGGGAGCCACGTCCTCTTCGTATTTCGTCGGAATCTTGTTGCCAATCCATGGAGCCCCGCTGGCAATGTGCTTGCCGGCTTCCCCATCGCCGCAAAGACCGAGGTTCTCGTAGTGCACCAGCTCCGCTGTCGCGAAGCAGTCGTGCAACTCCACCTGGCTCAGGTCTTCCGGCCCTACGCCGGCCTGCTCGTAGGCGATCTTCGCCGCGTTGCGGGTGAGCGTATTGATGTCCGGGAGCGTAAGCGCGCGGTCGGTCCAGGGGTCGCTGGTGAGCACGCTCGCAGCGATCTTGATCGGCTTGGTCGTGAACTGCCGCGCCTTCTCCATCGAGCAGACGACCGCCGCCGCAGCGCCGTCGCCCGTCGGGCAGCACATCAGGAGCGTGTTCGGATAGGCGATCATCCGGCTGTTCATCACTTCGTCCAGCGGCGACTCTTTCTGGTACTGGGCCAGGGGATTGTTCACGCTGTGATAGTGGTTCTTCACGCTGGCAAGAGCGAAGTGCTCCTGTTGCGTCCCGTAGGCGCGCGAATGCTCCATGCCCACCATGCTAAAGACCGCGGGCATGAGGAACGAGCCGACGCGCCCTTCAGGGCTGGTTGCGGCATCACCGCGGCCAGCTCCGAGCAAACCGGCCTTGCCCATCTGCTCACTGCCGACGGCCATGACCATCTCATACGCGCCGGATGCAACCGCGAAGAACGCCTCCCGGAGCGCCGTCGAGCCCGTCGCGCAAGCATTGGCGACGTTCACGACCGGGATACCCGTCTGTCCCATCTGCTTGAGGATGCGTTGGCCCGATCCGCTGGTGATACCGAGGTTTCCGCTGTACAGCGCCTCGATGTCTTTCATCTGGGCGCCGGCATCCTTCAGGGCTTCAAGCCCGGCCTGCGCCGCAAGATCGGAAAAGTCGCGGTCGGGATAGCGACCGAACTTGGTCATGGAAACGCCGATGATTGCTACTTCTCGCATGATTCCTCCGTTGTGAGAGCGCCGTGCGCCTAGGCTGGCTTGAAGTGGTAGGCGATGTAGGAGTTGCCCTCGCGGTCCTCCGACACCTTCGCGGATCCCATCTTGACCTTCATCCCGAACTTGAGATTCTCGGGCTTCGGTTCGACGCCAAGGATGTTCGTGTTGACCGACCCGCCGCCCTTCAGGTCGACGATGGCCGCGATGTAGGGCGCCGGAACGTTCGGCGGGGCCTGGTGAACGATAGACCACACGTGGATCTCGCCTTCGTTGCTGAGGCGGACCTTCTCAAATGGACCCTGTGAGCTGCACTTCCCGCAAAATGACCGGGGCCCAACATAAAGGGTGTTGCAGGACTTGCAACGACTGCCGTTGATGTAGTCCTGATCGCGGGTCTCACCCAGGGTGAGGTGGGGGACGAGGGGGCGGGTTTCGGTTGCGGTGGCGGTCTCAGCCAAGCGAACTCCTCCTTCTTCTGCATGACAACCCCTGGCGATGGAGAAGCAGCCCCAACAGCCGCGTCCGGGCCCGGGCCAAATGCGCAGCTATTGTTGTACCGGAAAATAGGCTCGTCAACCGGGCAGCGCGAAGAAACTATCCGGATCTTGCTTGACATGCCACCGCTCCTCTCCCTACCCTTCTCCCCTACAACTGAACATAGTGGCGTTGATCGGGAAGAGTAGCCGGTCAGGCGAGCCTCCAGAGAGCCGGGATAGGTGCGAGCCCGGTGGCGGCGCGGCTGGTGAATGGACCCGGGAGCCCCGGCAGCGAACGGCCTTTCGTCCAAGTAGCCGCCGGCGGAGTGGGCACCGTTATCAGAGCCCGGGTCATCGCTGTTCCCGCGGCCGCGTCGTCGCTGCCCCCAGGGACCAGCCGTGATCTGTAGAGTGTCCCGGCCCTGGCCAGGAAACAAAGGTGGCACCGCGAGTCCCCCTCGTCCTTTGGACCGAGGGGGTTTGTGTTTTTCCGGGGTGTGCGCGCAGGCAGCGCCCCGGGCGAAACCGGTCAATTCACCGAGGAGATCGAACGACATGGCACAGAAAAAGTACTTCCTGCCCGAATCGGAGATGCCCGAAAACTGGTACAACGTGGCGGCCGACCTCAAGACGCCGCCCCCTCCGCCCCTCCACCCCGCCACCCACGAGCCGATCGGCCCCGAAGCGCTCGCGCCGCTCTTCCCGATGGAACTGATCAAGCAGGAAGTCGCGACCGACCGCTACATCCCGATCCCGGAAGAGGTGCGCGAGATCTACAAGATCTGGCGGCCATCGCCGCTCATCCGCGCCACGGCCCTCGAAAAGGCGCTCGATACGCCCGCGAAGATCTACTACAAGTACGAGGGCGTCTCGCCCTCGGGGTCGCATAAGCCGAACAC
>Ga0153916_10004440_pt1 | contig 10597 bp, 6 predicted proteins | sample Opewatmetagenome_FD_109642 | JGI IMG/M metagenome (GOLD analysis project Ga0153916, IMG submission 109642) | Freshwater wetland microbial communities from Ohio, USA - Open water 3 Core 3 Depth 4 metaG | ecosystem: Environmental > Aquatic > Freshwater > Wetlands | place: USA: Ohio, Lake Erie, Old...
CCTTTCTCGACCGCGGGCCAGCAGCCGCCCACGCCTATGACCGTGTGCGGGTTCTTCTTTTTATATCGGGCGAGCGACGTAATGCGCCCCAGCGCCCGGGCCGTCGCCGATTGGCGGACGGCGCAGGTATATACCAGTATCACGTCGGCGACGTCGCCCTCGGCCGCGGCCTCGTAGCCGGCTTTTTCCATGACGCCGGCTAACTTCTCGCCGTCGTAGTCGTTCATCTGGCAGCCGTAGACGATGAGCTCGTACGTCGCCATATCTTTTTTACCGCGCACCGGGTTTGAAGCCGGCCGCCGGCCGCGCATGCGGCACGATTTATTCCCGCATCGCAGGCGTCCTCGGTCGCCGCTAGCGGATGCGGAAATACCACGACGTTATATCGGCGCGGTAGAACGCCATAACCAACGTCGCCGCCAGGACGGCGAAGCCGAATGCGGTTTCGGCGCCCGCGCCGAACGTGCGGCGCGCGACCAACCGGAAGGCCAAAGCCGCGACCGCCGCGGCCGCCAGGACGAACAGCGCGCTCTGCCACCCCAGGAATACGCCGGCCAGCGCCACGACGGCCAGCTGGCGTTCGGTCCCGCGCGCGTTTTCGTAAAACAGCCCGCGCCCCGGCCGGGTTATTAGCAATAACCCTCCGCCCAAAAGGGCCCCGGCGACCGCGCTGGCGGGGGTCGGGGGCCCCGGCAGGAACGATACCGCCAAGCCGGCCGCAAGCGCCGGGAAGTAAAGTTGCGGCACCAGGACGCCGTAGCGAAAATCCAGCCCATAATTCAAAAGAAAGAAAAAACAGAACAGGAGCGTCGTCGCGAAAGCGAAGGAGAAGCCGTAGTAATAGAAAACCAACGCCGAGACGGCGCCGCTCGCCGCCTCTAAAAGCACGAGGTTTTGGCGATAGGGGAAACCGCAGCCCGGGCACCGGCCTCGAAGCAACGGGTACCACAATAGCGGCAGCATCCATATGCGCCGTTCCGCCCGCCCGCAGGAGGGGCAAGCCGGCGGCAACGTAACGCGGAAGCGGCCGCCCGGCGCCCGACGCACGATGAGGTGATAGAAGTTGCCTACGAACGCGCCTACGAAAAACGCCGCCGCGATCCCCGCGATTTGAAGACAGCGCCCCATTACGAACGAATATTAAGAAATGTAGGGCCGGCCGACAAGTCCTTTCGCCCTTTAAAATTCCTGCGTTATCGAGACGTGGATTTTTCCGTCGAGCGGATTGTCGCCGGCGGCCAGGCCGTAGTCGACGCCGTAGGTGCCCACGGCCGTGGCGGCCCTGAAGCCGCCGCCGTAACCGACGCTGAAACCCTCGTCGAACGTCTTCCGGGTTTTGAGGTGGCGATACGCCGCGTCGACGAAGACGACTAAGCGGCTGCCGCGGCCCGTCAGGAAGCGGTATTCGACCGTGGCCAGCGCGTGGCGGTCCGTCAAAAATTGTTCTTCTTTGAAACCGCGGAGGTCGGCGTAGCCGCCCAGCGGGTAGACTTCGTCCAAGCTCGGCCGCTGCGATACGAAGCCCTGCGCCCGGGCGCGCGCGGCGAGGACCTGGCCGCGGCTCGTGGGCCAGAAGCGCCACGCATCCAACTCCAGGCGCGGCACCCGTTCGCGGAAGCCGTCGGCCAGGTATTCCTTTACGCCCAATTCGAGGCGCCCGTACGCCTGCCACCCCCGGCGGGGGTTGTCGAAGTAGTCCCGGCTGTCGTACGTCGCCCAGGTGAAGACCTTATACTTGCGGTTCGCGTTTTCTTTCCATACCCGGTCGTAACCGCCGCCGGCGGCCACCGTCAGGTCCAAAAGGGGATGGGTGCCGAAGGCGAGTTCGCCGCCGGCCTTGCGGTACTCGGCCCGTTCTTGGTAAGCGCCGCCGGGTTGGGCGAATAAGTCGACCCCCGCGATCCAGGGTTCGTAGTACGTCGCCGCGGCGTCCGTGGACGCGACGGCCAGACGGCGGTAGCGCGCGGAGAAGTCGCGGCCGGTGCCGGCGAGGTTGGCGAGGCGCGCGTCCATCTCGCCTATCAGGGCCGCGGCTTTTTCTTCCTCCTCCTTCGGCTCGTACGCCAGCGCGCCGGTTACGCGGTAGGTGGGCCGTTCGACGACCGCTACGCGGAGGCGGCCCGTTTCGGCGTCCACCAGCTCGACGACCGGTTCGGACGCGAAGTACTTGAGGTTATAGATGCGACGCGCGCTCTTACGCAACCGGGCGATGTCGTAGGGTTCGCCGGGTAGGACCAGGAGTTCGCGCCGGATGACGTCGTCGCGGGTGCGGCGGTTTCCGACGACGTCTACGGCGCCGACGGTCACCATCAGGCCGGGTTCGACGATTATGTCGAAATCTATCTCCTTATAGGGTTCGGCTATCTCGAACGCGCGGGGCCGCGCCGACGGCGTCGCGTAACCGCGTTCGCGATAGTAGTCCATCACGGCGAGGAGGTCGCGGGCAAGGGCGCCCTCTTTCAACGGCTTCCCGGCGCGGGTCTCGAGTTTTTCGCGGATGGCCTGCTCGTCGCCGCGGCCGACGCCGGGGAGGCCGATTTCGCCCGCGGTATACCTATCGCCGGCGCGTAGGGCGACGGTTACGTTGACCCGGCCCTCGCCGGCGTCGGTTACGGCGTATTCGGCTTCGGCGTGCAGGTAGCCGCGGGCCGCCAGTTCCGCGAGCAGCGCCGCGAGACCTTCCCTCAGGTCGGGGGGCGACGGCGGCTCGCCCGGGGCGAACGGGATGAACGCCGCCACCTGGCCGCGGCTTAGTGGCGACGCGTTATCCACGTCGAATATCGCGACCCGGTACCGCGTGCCCTCCGAGATAATCAGCGTCGGCGGCCGGCCCTCTTCCGTTATCAGCTCGACGGCGGCGTCCAAATAGCCGGCGCGGAGGTAAAGCTTTTCGACGGCGGCCACGTCGACGGAGCCGTCACTGCTCGCGGCCGCCTTTATTTCCGCGTCGCCGAAGGCGACGTTTCCGTCGATCGCCAGCTCGCCGGCGGTTTGCGCGGCCGCCGTTGACGCGAGCAGGATTACTATCGTCCAGGTTCTCAACGTTAGAAGTAGATATTCACGTCGATTTGGCCCCGGTGCTCGGTTATATCCTCGTCGGGCCTTTTCTCGCCGTCGTACGCGAAGACCAGCGTCACGTATTGCCCCACCCCTTTATTGACGCTCGCCTCCCATTTGTGGGTTACGCCCGGGATGCGCAGGAGGAGGGTTTCGGACCCGACGTAGCCGGAGACGTCGTATCGCAACCATTCGTACCATGCGTTGGCCACGCCGGATTCGGTCAGCCGGTACGTAACTTCGGGTTTCACTTTGGCGCCCTTGAGATGGGTAGGTGCGCCGTTGAAATCTTCGCGCCGCCGCGAGATCTCGCCGCGCGTTTTGAGGTCCACCCGCGGGGTCAGGTTGTAAGTCGGCTCGAGGCCGTATATCATTTCCAAGGCCGTAGTATTCTGGGGATAGCGCGTATTCTCCTCCGTTATCGATTGCCATTCCCGAACGCGCTCGACGTCGGCCTGGACCGTCAGCCGGCGGGCGGGTTCGCCGACGATTTCGGCGTACCGCGACGTGCGCCAACTGCGTCGTTGGCGCGAGGCGACGGTCCGGTCGAGGTCGTCTTTGACGGAATAGCGCACCCGGCCCGTCAGTCGTCGGTTGACGGGTAATATCGTAAAGGTATACCGTTGTTCCAGGCTGCTGTCCAGCGCGTCCGCCGCCAGCAGGTCTTGGAGGGCGGCCACGGCGAGGCGCCGCGGCGACGTGGAGCTGTTCCGCGCGTGGACGTAAAGGTCCGCGGCCGCGGCGTCCAGCCAAGGGTTGCGGTCGCGGCCCTCGCCACGCACGTCGTTGAAGCGATAGGGGCGGAGGTCGGCGGTGGCGGTGAGGTCCGGCTCGAGGACGCGGTAGGAGCGGCCGGTATAACGGTATTTTTTTACGTAGTAGGCCTCCGAGTCGTCCGGGTCGTAAATGTAAATGTAGCGGTTAGGGTTTTTAGGGTCGCGTACGCGGCGGTAGTCGCCGTCGCCGTCCTCGGCGATTTCGAATATTTCTTCGCGCTCGAATTCCCGGAGGCTGTTCAGTTCGTAGCGCGTCCTCAGCGCCAACGCGCGCTCCAGCGGCGTATAGTATAGCTCCACCAGCGAGAGGTCGGAGTCGACGTCGGCCTCGTCCGCCGCGAAGAAATCTTTTTTTATCTTGGTATATTCGGCGTTAAGGTTGAGCAACCCCGGGTCATCGTAGGTGGCGGCGGCGCGCTCTTCGTTCCGGCGGTAGTGGGGGACGAAGGCGCGGTCGACGACCTTTTGGCCGCGCCCGGCGGTATGGCCCAGGTGGACGTTCCACCCGGCCGCGGGTTGCACGCCCGTCCCGACCTCGAGGTCTTGCTCCAGCTTCCCCTCGTCCGCGACGCCGTCTGCGTCGTAGTCGGCGCGGCGCTTTTTATCGTGGACGCGGACGAACGGGCTGAGCCGCCAGAACGAGTACGAGATTTCTCCGTCCTGTTCGCGCCGGGTATTTTCGTCGACCGTGAATACGCTTTTGGGTATCGATTCGCCGTCCCCGAGGGTTGCGCCGGTGTCGCGTTGGCCGCGACGTCGCACGTGGTTGAAATCGTACGTCACGCGCGGCCAGCGTTCGGGCTCCCAGCTGAGGGCGGCCCCGGTTCGTTGGCCGTGCTGGTTCATATAGCCGTTCGCCGAGAGGCCGACGTACCGCTGGCGGATGGAACCGTAGCTCGCCGATAACGCAAGCGGCGCGACGGGCCGCTCCGTGACGGTGGTCTCGTATAGGTTGTATCCGGGCGGGTGGGTGAGGCCGGCGACCTCGTCCTCCAGGTCCCATCGCTTAAGGAAAGCGACGTCGTCCTCGCGCCCCAGGTTGCGGAAGCGGGTGTCCCTCTTCTCGACGACGTGGCGGACGTCGAGCTGGCCCGCCGGTCGGAATAACTCCAGCGCGTCAAGACGGACGGTAGCGGCCGCGGTGCCGGCGAGGCCGGTGTTATCGCCGTCGTTTAGAGCGGAGAAGGTGTTGGGGTCGAGGTCGCTCGTCGCCCCCTCGGCCTCGACGGTCAGGAGGCGCGACGGCGCGAAGAGGGTGTTGGCGTCGAAAAGGCTGTGGCGTTTCGGGAACGGAAGCAGAATCGTCCTCGGCATGTAGTCGCCGTTGCCCGGGCCCACGTAGAGGTAGACGTACTTTCCCAACCCCGGGTCCCATTGCCGGACGTATTCGCCCAGCCCCTGGCCCACGTACTCGTAGATTATTTCGCCGTTTTCGTCGCGCGCGACGACGCGCGCGCGTTCCGGGTCGTCGCCGGCGCCCTCGAGCAACTTGCGGTAGTCGGGGTAAACCGCCAACCCGTAGAAATCGCGGGCGCGGTTGTCTTCCTCGTGCAGGTATAACGCGCCGACGTTGACGGCGTCGTTCAGGAAGCGGCCTTCGGTTTCGCCGCCGAAGAAGTTGCGTTGGTATTCTTCGGTCGTATATTGGAAGTCGACGACGACGCGGTCCTCAGCCGTGACGGGCCGGCGGACGGTGAAGGTAACCGTCGCCAGGTCGTAGTCGACGACGTAGTCGTTGTTTTCGCCCTCTTTCAACTTGACGCCGTTCAGCCATACGGTTTCGGTACCCGGGAGTATTAGAATTTCGTCGTCGTCGCGGGCGGAGAGCTGATAGGGGCCCTGGACGCCGTCGGCGCCGTAGAACTCGTTGGTGGCGAAGCGGCCGCGCGCCCGGGCGCCGTAGGCCGCGGCCTCCCACGTCGGGTAGAACGCTTCGCCCTTGATGCCCGTCAGGCGTCGTTGGTAATCGGCGAAGCGCCGGCCGCCGATCGCGGCGTCGTAATCCCCCAACGTCGCCGCCCAGTGCCGGCCTTCGACCCGGACGCTTATTTTATCCACGGCCTCGATTTCCTCGGTGGCCCCCCCTTCCTCCAGCGGCAAGTCCTGGTCCGAGATTTCCCCCGTGATTTTCACGTCGCCGACGTTTCCCCTGATGGACAGGCGGAGGGACTGGTCGAAGTCGGTTCCTTCGACGTTCCCGCTCGAGACCGTGAAGGTCTTGGACCCGGTTACGTCGAGCTGCGACGGCGCGGCCGCGACCGACTCCAGCCGCTCGAGCGCCTCGGCCTCTTTCTCGCCTTCGAGCGCGGCGCGGTAGTCCTCGGTCTGCAGGAAGGGGAGGTATTCGTACGCCACGACCATGGGGCCGGCGTACGGCGGCGGCGCGATTACGGTGATGGTCCCGGCGTCGTAGTCGACGCGGTAGTCGCGGCCCCGTTCCCAACGTTGGTCGCCGACGCGGACGGTTTCGGAGCCCACGAAGAGGAATTTGTGGGGTAATTTATAAACGGCGTCGGCCGCGACTTCCGGTATGTGGAAAGACTCGCGCGCGGCGGCGAGGGTCTCGTGCCACCGTGGTCCTTCCTCGGCCGCCGCGGCCGGCGCGGCGGCGGCCCATAGGCCGACGAGGAGAAGTCGCCAGCTGTAGTGTCTCGCCATTATATAAAAACGCCCCCTGGCGGGGGTGAGGGCGCTGTTTCGGCCGCGACCGCACCGCGGTTTTCGGATTTACGGTTCGTTGGGCCCCGGCGCCGGAATTCGCGGCGGCTTCTCGAGTCGGCCCGGTTGGCGGTAGAGCACTTCCAATACCTTTATTACGTTATTATACGTATCCGCTACATATAATTTCCCGTCCGGGCCGAAGGCGAGGCCCCCGGGGTGGTCGAAATCCTTTTTGCCGCCCCCTAGTTTTCCGTAGTCGAATAGGTAGCGGCCGTCGGCGTCGAATACGGCTACGCGGTCATTTCCGGTGTCCGATACGAACACGTTGCCGAACCGGTCGAGGCACACGCCGGAGGGATTCCTTAGGTCCTCGCCGCCGGCCTCCGTTATCAAGGCGACGGGATTGCCGAAGCGGTCGAAGCGCTGGAGCCGGGAGTTGCCCGCGTCGGCCACGACGACGCCCCCGCTTTCGTCCACCGCCACGGCCGCCGGCAGGTTGAGTTTCCCCAGCTCGGCCCCGTAGTAACCGACCTCCAACGTTATTTCACCGAGGGCATTTATCCTCTTCACGTTGTGGTTGCCGGTATCCGCGGCCCACAAGTTCCCCAGGTTATCGACGGCCAGCCCCGCGGGGCGTTCGAAGCCCGTCGATATCTTCCGCGTCTGGCCGTACGATTTGAGGTATTTTCCGTAGATATCGTATTGGTGTATCAGCCCCCGCTCGCGGTCGCTCACGTATACGTAGAGTTCCTGGTCGGCCGCGATGCCGTACGGCGAGACGAGCCCTTCCCCTGTCCACCCGAAACGGCCGAACGACATGTCGAAGTCGCCTTCGGCGAAGAACCGCTGGATTCGAATGTTCCGGCTGTCGACGACGTAGAGCCGGCGCGCGCCGTCGAAAGCTACGGCCGTGGGCTCGTTGAATTGGCCGTCGCCGCGGCCCGCTTCGCCGATAACGGCCACGGCCCGTAATCCGTCGGGTATCGTAGGCTGGTCGCCGCCTATAATTACCGCGGCCGCCGGCGACGTTAAGGCCGTCGCCACGACTAAGGTGACGACGGCTTGTGTCCGCTCGATAATGGTCGTTATGGGCCGAACCACGCGTTTTTCGGTCTTTTTAGAATAAGTAGCCGACGGCGAAGCGGCTCCGGTCGCCGAAACCGCCCTCGGGTACGCGGCCGTAATCGAAGCTTAGGCCCTTGTAGGCGAAGCCGAAGCCCAACGTCAAGCCTTTAATTTCGCCCACCCTGTCGCGGTAATATCCGGCCCGCACCGCTACCATTTTGGCGTATATATACTCCGCGCCGCCCGAGTAGACCGCCTGGCCGAGCTCGTCGTCGAGGTGCTCTTTTAAGTTCATCAATAACTTCGACGCGTCTGCGGCCAAGGTGAGGTCGTTGAGGTCGGTAGATAGTATTTTGTATCCCAGGCCTAGGCGGACCGTTCGCGGCGGCGGCCAGCTTGCTTCGACCGGTTGTTTCTCTTTATTGACGCGCGTACCCGACTCGTTGGTCCCGAGTTTGTTGAAAGTCAGGCCGCCGCTTAGACCTTTGAGGGGCGTTTGGTATAATACGCCGGCGTTGAACAACAATTGTTGGTTGACGCCGCCCGGGAGGTCCGTAAGGTGTTCGTAGGCGAACGTCAAACCGGCGCCTACGCCCAGGCCTTTGCGAATTGGGTAGCTCCAATATAGGGAGGGCGCCGCCATATAACTGTGCATGACCCCTATTGTCCGGCCTTCCAGGTCCGTCATGGGGATTTTACCGGCGTCGGTATATATCACGTCCATGCACGCCGTCCCGTATTTGCCGGTCCGGTAGCCGAACGCGACGTAGTCGTAGAACATGTCTTTAAGGTCGCCGGTGCCGCGGGGCTCGTGCATAACGGTGGCGCCGTTTTTCTCCTGGAGCGCCAGGCCGCCCGGGTTGTAATACGACGCGTTTACGTCGTCCGCGAGGCCGGTGAAGGTCTTGCCTAAGCCGCCGGGCCGCGAGCCCGGTTCGATGAGCAGCCATACGAATAGCGGGTTGTCTCTCGTTTCGGCCCACGCCGACACAGCCGCGGCTCCGCCGGCGGCTATTAATATTATTATCGCTTTCCTCATTTCGTGACCCCCTTACGGTTTGGATTATAACGTCGGCCTGCGCGAAAATCAAGCTTAAAAGGTCACGCCTGGAGGGGGCGGCCATCCCTCCAATCCGACTGCTCGCGGCCTTAGTCACTCGACGTTTTTCGGAACGGGGCCGCGCGTCGGCGCGGCCGCCAACCTATTGTCCAAGCTCAAACGCTTTTCGCCGGACCGTCGCCATATCATAAATAACGTTTTATTCGGCGTCAAGGCTTATCGCTCGCGCGGAGGGAGTTGCGGCTCCGCGCCGAGTCGCCCCGGCCATTAATTTGGGCGGCGAGTGCCCTCAGCCTGGGGGCCGCCCTCGGTGCCGGGGTTATATATTTAATTATGGATTACGGTTGACTTGCCCCGCGCCGGGTGATATTTTTGACGGCGCCAGCGTTCGGAGGTTTGATATGAGCCATTTATGGGAAACGGACCCGGAAGTAGCGGCGGCGGTACTCGGCGAGATACGGCGCCAGAGCGAGACCCTCGAGCTTATCGCGAGCGAAAACTTTGTTAGCGAGGCCGTGCTCGAGGCCGTAGGCTCCGTCATGACCAATAAGTACGCCGAAGGGTACCCGGGGCGCCGTTACTACGGCGGCTGCCAGTACGTGGACATAGGCGAAACGCTCGCCATCGAGCGCGCCAAGCAACTCTTCGGCGCCGAACACGTGAACGCCCAGCCGCATTCCGGGACGCAGGCCAATATGGCGGTTTACTTCACCGTGATGGAGCCGGGCGACACGATGCTCGGCATGAACCTCAGCCACGGCGGCCACCTCAGCCACGGCCACCCCATAAACTTCTCGGGCCGATACTTCCACGTCGTGCAATACGGCGTGCGCGAGGACACCGAGACCGTGGACTTCGACGCGCTGCGGAAGTTGGCGCAGGAGCACAAACCCAAGCTGATGATGGTGGGCGCGAGCGCGTACCCGCGGACGCTCGATTTCACGAAATTCCGGGAGATATGCGACGAGGTGGGCGCGGCGATGGTCGCGGACATCGCGCACATCGCGGGGCTGGTCGCGACGGGGCTCCACCCCACGCCGGTGGGCGTGGCCGACTACATCACCACCACCACCCACAAGACGCTGCGGGGCCCTCGCGCGGGATTGATTATGTGCAAAGAGGAGCTGGCCAAGGACCTCGACCGCGTCGTCTTCCCCGGCATCCAGGGCGGCCCGCTCATGCACGTCATCGCCGCCAAGGCGGTGTGCCTGGCCGAGGCGCTGAAACCCGAGTTCAAGGATTACCAGAAGCAGATCGTCGCCAACGCCGCGACGCTGGCGGCGCGCCTCGCCCGAAACGGCCTGCGCATCGTCTCCGGCGGGACCGACACCCACCTCATGCTCGTGGACCTCAGGCCGTTCGAGCTGACGGGCAAGGTGGCCGAAAAGCGCCTGGAGGAAGCCGGCGTCACCGTGAACAAGAACACCATCCCGTTCGACCCTCAGAAACCGTTCGTGACCTCCGGCATCCGCATCGGGACGCCGGCGCTGACGACGCGCGGTATGAAGGAACCGGAAATGGAGGCCATCGGCGACATGATCGCGAAGGTCCTCAAAAACGTCGAAGACGACGCCGTCGCAGCCGAAGTCCGGGACGAGGTTCGCGTTTTATGCGAGCGCTTCCCGCTGTATGCCGAGATGAAGGCGCGGTATATGGCGGAGGCGAAGAGGCGGGGGATGGCGGTATGAGGATAGCTTTCGCGGCCGACCATCGCGGCTACCCGTTGAAGGAGTATTTGAAGGGCGTCGCGGTCGAGCTGGGGCACGACGTCGTCGACTTTGGCACCGACAACGAGGAATCCTGCGACTACGTGGACTTCGGCCGGGCCGCCGCGGAGGCCGTGGCGCGGGGCGACGCCGCGCGCGGCGTTTTAATATGCGCCACCGGCCTCGGCATGTCGATGGCGGCCAACAAGGTCCCCGGCGTCCGGGCGGCGCTGTGTTGGACGATTTATATGGCCCGGCTGACGCGCGCCCAC
>Ga0153916_10004441_pt1 | contig 10596 bp, 12 predicted proteins | sample Opewatmetagenome_FD_109642 | JGI IMG/M metagenome (GOLD analysis project Ga0153916, IMG submission 109642) | Freshwater wetland microbial communities from Ohio, USA - Open water 3 Core 3 Depth 4 metaG | ecosystem: Environmental > Aquatic > Freshwater > Wetlands | place: USA: Ohio, Lake Erie...
AAGAATGATATACAAAATCCGCAGATTCACAATGACAAGGGTGAAGACGTTTGGTGGATATGGAAACAATCGTCGTCATCGGCAACACACTTGTGGTGGGTGCTACGTTTTTCGCAACGCTCTACAGAATAAAGATTGAGCGCGACCAGATTAAGACTGTCAAGCAGGATGTTAAGGCCAAAGAATGCTTGGACTCTCTGAGGAAATACGTGAAGGCAGAACGCGACTCGCTTGTAGCCATGGATAAAGGAGAGTTGAATGATTTCTTGGATTATCTTCAGAAACTTGGGGAATGCTAGTTGCCGAAGTCTTTTTGACAATATCACAGACTGAGGCTTGTTTCAAGTTTTTCGTTCAAAATAGGTAGGTTAGTCGCGTAAGCTAAGCGCTATCTGCTTCTGAGCGCTAACGCACAGGGTTGTTCAGTTCTCCTCCGAAAAAGACCGTTCAAGATTTCCGAACGGAACCTTTATTTGTTAGCTTTCGCTCCATGAGCGACCGTGAGCTATATGCCTTCGATATTTCAAGTATACAAAGATGCTTCAGGGAAATACCGTTTTCGCCTTCGAGACAGTGACGAAAAAATCGTGGCTGTAGGGGAAGCCTATGAGCAACATTCAAGTTGCCTAAACGGTATAAAGAGTATACAGAAAAACTGCAACTCAGAAATCGAAGACTTAACTGTCGAAGATGGACTTAAACTGAGCAACCCAAAATACCAGATTTTTAAGGATTCATCGGCTGAATTCAGATTCCACCTTAAGGCGTCAAATGGGGAGATAATAGCCGAAAGTGGAAGTTGTTCAACCAAAGAAGATTGTTTGCGAACCATTGATGTCATTAAGAACAGCTGCAACGCAGAAATTGAAGACTTGACAGTCAGCCAACGATCAGACGAAGGAGCAAAACCAAATGTCGCTGAAGTTCTCAAGACAAAAAACAATGTTCTGTCAGAAAAGGCAAGAACTGTTTTCGTAGGAAACAAAATGCCAATGGATTACGTTATGGCAATAATGACAGGTCTGTCAGCAAGCGACCAAAAATCGATAACACTCAAAGCGAGAGGAAAAGCAATAGCCACGGCGGTTGACGCAGCTGAAATAACAAGAAACCGATTTCTAAAGAATGTAAAAGTGAATAGCATCAAAATAGGAACAGAAGCGATGCCACCGAGGGAAGGCGAAACTAGGGAACGAATGGTTTCGACTATTGAGATAATGCTCGCGAAAGAATAGTGAACGCAAGCTAACTTGCACATTTATATTGCGGCCAATTCTTTTTTCATTTGGCAACACAAGTTCTCTCCAGGCATGCATAGGTTTATAAGTTGAGATCGATGAAAAAAGTTTAGGCGAGTTTATGCCTGAACCAATGTTTGAATGGTACAAAGACAAGAAAGGGAAATTCCGCTTCCGACTCAAAGCAGCCAACGGAGAAATCATAGCCACAAGCGAAGCCTACTCATCCAAAGACGCATGCGTCAACGGAATCGAATCAGTGAAGAAAAACGCACCATTAGCAAAAGTTGTAGAAATGAAAGCTGAGGCAAAGTAATAGCAAGATTTTGGTGGCTGTATGTCGTTCCTAGACAAAGCAAAGAAAAAAGCCGAAGAAGAGGCAAAGAAAGCTGCTGAAGCAACGAAGAAAGCAGGCGCCAAAGGCGTAAAAGAAGTTAAGAAGGCCGGTGCCAAGGGCGCTGAAGAGACCAAGAAAGCAGCTAAAAAAGTAAAAGAAAAAATGTAGATCCCTCAAATTTCCATCCTTCCTTTTTTTGTGGGAGCGTCAACGGTCTACAAATTCCTGGTTCCAAAAAATCGATTCACGTATTTCTGAAGAATTATCTATTCAGCGCGGAGTTCAATCTCTCAATGTAGTATACTTACACCGCATATTGCCTTGGCGATTTGAAAAATTGTCAGAAAGAAGTATAATGATGTGCAACGAACTGGTTTCTGAAAAGCGCAATCCTCGTTGAACGCTTCCCGATCCACTTGCTCCATTTGATACATTTTCTTTGAGAGCTAACAAAGACCTATGTGGTTACGTCCAGTGAAGCCTTACAAAAGATATTTCTACTCTTATCCACCATATAGGCGCGGGGAACCAGGATTTGCCTTTAGAACGATCCTCCTCACCGACAACGAAAAGCAACTCCTCAAACGACATCACGGAAAATGGCGAGCTAGAGGACACACCCCCCCGCGAGCAACAGATCGAACAAGCAAGAGAAATCATCACTAGTTGCCCGAAATGTGGCGCACCCATCAGTCCAAGCCAAGAACACGTAGTTGTAACCTGCCGCTACTGCAAGTTCACTGTGGCACTTGCGGGCGCTGAGGAAGTAAAAGTGCACAGCATGCTTGAAAACCACCTGTATTCGCAGCAAGTAGTTGAAGCGGCACGAAGATACATGGATAAAGGAATATTCAGATCTGGAGTGGCAGAAGAGGCAAAAATAACCCAGGTAAAACTGCGATATCTTCCATTTTGGACTTTTCCCGTCACAAGCACCACCACGTTTTCAGGCACTGCCGGAGCAGGATTACAGGGAGAGATGCGCCAACTGGAGAATACGTTTGCAGATAAGCGTGCAAGCAAACTGTCAAAGTTTGGTAACTTGCTCAAGGCGGGGGCTAGCGCCTTTCTTGAAAGCCAACAGCAAAACCAAGCACCGAGACAAGTATCGGAGCAATTCTCTTCAAACTATTCTTGGCCAATCTTAGCTAGGAAGACAGATGTCCAGGATATCACCTACTACGATGTGCCAACTGCAAAGAAAATTCCATTCGACATGGGAAAAATACAGTCAGATGCCGAATTTCTGAATACCGAATATAGGCGAGAGGAAGCAAAACTTAAGGTCAAGGCTGAAGTGGAAAACAAAGAACGCGGTAAGGCAAGCGGAAAAGTTGACATGCTTCAATCGTGCAATACCAACATCACGATAGGAGACGGAGAGCTAGTGGTAGCGCCAATCTGGTTCGTATATTACGCGCTTAAGGGAGAGAACTACACGATATTGGTCGATGGATCAGAAGGCAAGATCTTAGGCGGTGGTAAACCGCTGTTCCACATGTAAAAGGAGGTTAGAAAAATTTCAGACACATTAGATAAAGTGAAACAGAAACAAGGAATACTCTCTAAGATACAGAACTTTGTGACCATGGGCTACGGCACCAAAGAAGACTTGAGAGAACTGGACAAGAAACTGAGAGACTCATATTACGAGGATTTCAAAGGAATGCGACACAAATGGGAGGAAATCTATCTCGAAGCACTAAACGCAAATCAAAGAAACGGAGCTGACTACAAGAAAATAATACAAGTAATGGATAGGGTAGGCGAGAAAATAAATAGGGCAGACTATGGATATGCGGGCTTATTGGATAGAAAGGGAGATATAAGGGAAAACTCGCTCGCAAAGATTTTCGACTACGACAAAGCCTTGGGTGGCCAAATACAGAATTTGGAGCAAGCAATCGAACAGCTTTATGGGTTAGTTGAGACCGAGAGCTGGACCGAAACACCACCTAAACTTCGCGAAATCAAGACGAAACTGTTCGAAATAGAAAGCAAATGGGACGGAAGAGAAAAAGAGTTTAGACCAATAGAGGTTTGATGAACAATGCCAATAATAGAAAAAGTCGCGTGGGACTACGCCGGAGCAGAAGATATAGCATACAGATTTCCTAACCTGAGCCTGAAATTCGGAAGCCAAGTAGTGGTTAAAGAAAACCAATGGGCAGTTTTTTTCAGAGATGGAAAAGCATATGACGTCTTCGGACCTGGAAGACACACCATAACAAGCAACAACATACCATTGCTGACCTCATTCATACAAAAACTCGGGTTAATAGGAGACGTTTTCGAGTGCGAAGTAATATACGTCAGCAATAGCCAATTCAGAGCAAATTTCGGCGGAAGCGCATACTCAGCTCCCAGTGGAGACATCAAATACCAAGCTGAACTGGGATTCTTCGGATACACGCTGTACAAGGTTGAGGAGCCAAAACTCTTTGTAATCGAATTCTTCGGCAATCAAGGAGTCACCACTTCTGCAAACATTGAAAACTACATACGAGGTTTCATTAACGAACGCGTGATAGACGAGTTTGGAGAACATGACATCTTTTCTCTCGTAAAAAATGTAGATGAGACAACTGACAAAGTCTCTCTCAAAATAGCCGATGAAGCTTCGAGGATTGGACTGAAAATCGTAGACTGCGTTTTCGAGGGAGTAAAGATCCCTGAAGAAGCAAGACGATTCGCTTCAGGCATGGGTCAGCAAGCAATGACAATGCAATACATGAAAGAGACTGCAACTGAACTTAAAAATTCCCAAGGGGGAGGAGCGGCAGCAGCAGGTCTGGGCGCAGGAATTGGGCTAACAATGCCCTACATGATGGCTCAGCAAATGCAACAAGGGGGACAGCAACAACAAGTAATCTTATGCCAAAACTGCGGAGCCAAAAACCCAGCAACAACCAAGTTCTGCGGAAATTGTGGAGCAAGTTTAGCGCCAGTGGCTAAAATAGTCTGCCCGAACTGCAAGACAGAGAATCCGGCAACGATGAAATTCTGCGGAAACTGCGGAAAACCACTGCTGGCGCCATCAGATATCACCTGTCCCAAATGCGGAACCAAGAATGCAGCCGGAACGAAATTCTGCGGAAACTGCGGAGAAAAACTCTAGCAGTCTCGCTTTTCTTTTTTTTTGTTTTATAGGATAGCCAACACAAACTCAGTCAGCCTTTTGGAGCGCACGTCCAAATTTCATGAAAACTGCAACACCTAGGGCTACCACACCCATAACAGATATAACGCTGTGCCGAACGTACTGAATAAGCGGGAAAAAGTGGGCAGCATGCAGGATTTTGACAAACTCGGCGTTTTCTATTTGGGAAGACTATATGATCTAATGAAAAAATCGCAGTTAGAAGATCTGCTGCTTTACGACTCAAAAGACATGGTCACTCATGGTGTATGTATTGGCATGACTGGTAGCGGAAAAACCGGTCTCTGCATCTCCTTAATCGAAGAAGCAGCAATAGATGGGATTCCCACTATCGCCATCGATCCGAAAGGGGATATCACAAACTTGCTACTAACATTTCCTAGTCTTGAAGGCAAAGATTTCGCTCCCTGGGTAAACGAAGAGGATGCACTTAAGAAAGGGCTTTCTACGCAGGATTTTGCGAGCCAACAGGCTGAACTTTGGAAGAACGGGCTCCAAAAATGGGGACAGGATGGCAAACGCATTCAACGTCTCCGAGACTCCGCTGATTTCGCCATTTATACCCCAGGTAGTAACGCCGGCCTTCCAATATCGATATTGAAGTCCTTTTCGGCTCCACCTCCGCCAATTAGACAAGATGCGGAACTTCTGCAAGAGGCAATAAACACTACAGTGACAAGTCTATTGGCTTTGTTGGGCATAGAAGCTGATCCCATTAGATCAAAAGAACACATCCTTCTATCGACCATTTTCGCGAACGCTTGGCAGAACGCGCAAGACTTAGATCTCGGACGCCTTATTCAGCTCATTCAATCTCCGCCTGTGACACGAATCGGCGTTCTTGATTTGGAATCGTTTTATCCCTCAAAAGAACGCTTTGGATTAGCCATGCAGCTTAACAACCTTCTTGCAGCGCCGGGCTTTAGTCTTTGGCTCGAAGGTGACGCACTCAACATAAATGAACTGCTCTATTCACCAGGAGGCAAACCAAAGGTATCCATATTCTACATCGCACACCTAAACGACACCCAGCGAATGTTTTTCGTGTCACTGCTACTAAACCAAATTGTGGGATGGATGCGAATGCAATCTGGGACCACCAGCCTTCGCTCATTACTTTATATCGATGAAGTTTTTGGATATCTTCCTCCTGTGGCTAACCCTCCTTCAAAACTCCCTCTTCTAACCCTCCTAAAACAAGCTCGTGCTTTTGGGTTGGGAGTTCTGCTAGCCACTCAGAACCCAATTGACTTAGACTATAAAGCTCTAGCAAACGCAGGCACTTGGTTCCTGGGACGACTGCAAACAGAGCGGGACAAGGAACGCGTCCTAGATGGACTTGAAGGTGCAGCAATCGCAGGTCAAAAGCAGTTCAATCGACGATTTTTCGACCAAATGCTTTCAGGCTTGGGCAACCGGGTGTTTCTGTTGAACGATGTGCACGAAGACGCGCCAGCAGTGTTTGAGACAAGATGGGCGATGTCCTATCTCCGGGGTCCATTGACAAGAGAACAAATCAAGATATTGGTAGAACCAACAAAACAGTACCGTGCGACTTTGGTCCCCTCGCCTAGTCAGTCTTCCGCCATCGGTGAGAGGCCTTCAACTGCTCCATTAATCACAAAAAGTGCTCTTGAGAAACCGATGATACCGCCGAATGTGCAGGAGTACTTCTTGCCCAGTGAAAAAAGCAAGGAGCAACAAAAAAATCTGATTTATTCCCCCATGATAGTTGGAGCTGCCCAAATATGTTTCTCTGACCCAAAAGCCAGTGTTAACATCGCAGAAGAAAAAATGTTCCTTGCACCTGTGAGCGATAGTCCGATGCCGGTTAATTGGGAGGAAGCAAAAGAAATAGAGGTGAAGATTTCTGATCTAGAATCTACACCTACGGAAGTTGATGCCTATACTGACCTACCTTCAGCGGTGCTAAACGCGAAAAACTATGCTGTTTGGGCAAAAGACTTCGAAAACTGGTTATTTAGAACACAGAAAATAGAGTTGCTTAAGAGCAACTATTTGAACGAGCTGTCAAAACCGGAAGAGAGTGATCGCGACTTCAGAATTCGACTTCAACAACTCTCAAGAGAAAAGCGAGACCAGCAGGCCGAGAAAATCCGAGAAAAATACGCCTCTTCCTTCGCCCGGTTGGATGAGCGTTTTAGAAAAGCAAAGATGAATTTAGAGGAGCAAAGAGCCCAAGCTAAGAGTCAGAAATATCAAGTCGCAGTATCTATCGGAGAAACCCTTCTAGGCTCATTCCTGGGACGCAAATCCAGCACGCGCGTCACGAGAAGCGCGAGAGAAATCGCTCGTACTAGAAAAGAATCAAGAGACCGAGAAAACGCCGAACAAAACGTGAAAGCCATAGAGCAAGAACGCGCCAAACTCGAAACAAGGTTTCAATCAGAGATATCTTCGATGGAAACCAGAACAAACCCACTAACCGAAACTCTCGACAAAGTTTCCATCACACCCTCAAGAGCGGACATTACAGTCCGACTAGTCGCACTCGTTTGGAAACTCTAGGAGTATTCTTTCCTTCTGAAAACCGCGCTCGCCCCGGAGAGGAACCAGGTTCTTGCAGAGAAGAGACGTTTTATAAGACCAAAAGTCCCATAACAGACTGGTTCTTATGCAGCGTCCGAATTGGCTAAGCGGATGGGGAGAAGGGAAAAACATTCTTGAAGCGCGTCTTTTGATTGACACGTTGGACATAATGGTTGTTGAAGCAAGTTTTAAGAAGAAACCGTTTTTCTTCGCTATAGGCGCCGCGCACGAGAATGATACTGGAGCATCAAGCGCGACAATAACTAAAGAGGACATAGAGTCCAGAACAGACCTGAAATGGGAAATATTCTATGATCCAACCATACTACCACAATCAGTTCCGTTTGACATGGCAAAGAACCTGATGGCAAATCTGGTCTCATTATGCACCGGAAACGCGTCCGTTTACAAAGAGGGAACAGTCTACATTCCAAGTGGCGATAAACCTACAAAGGGCAACGCCCCGGTACTTCATGACTACGAGATTGCACGGAAAATACAGGAAGCAAAAAGAAGAAGAAAAGGGGAACACAGCGTCCCCTCGCCACAGAGAGAGCAAGCATGACAAAACATAACGACAAGGGTAGTTGGACGAAAAATCACGCCGAGTAAGATGTTTCTAAGGAGCAATAATAAACCGTCGTGTGAATTCGGATTCTAAATTCAACAATAATAAAAACCCATCAGCCACTTCTCATAATGGAGCCATGGAACTATGGGTCAGACGGAACTAATCGAGAAATCAGACGTCACTATTTCAAGATCAGCGTGTAAGCACCAATTTGGGTTCTTGAGCCAACGGTCCAAAGGAGTCGCCATACCGGAAGAATGTTTCACGTGCGAAAGAATGTTGGATTGCACAATCTCCAAACCGGAAGATACAGGCCCCGCAGTGGAAATCGTAGAAATAGAACCGGAAGAAATTGAAGAGAAGAAACAGGATCCAGAAATAGCCCAAGAAGAAAGTGAAGAAGATGTTGCTGAAAGCATTGATGAACCCGCCGCCAAGTCCATCGAGCCAGACCCCGAGCAAATTGTAGTTGTCGAGGAAGTCGAAGAAAATATCGTTGAAGAGAAAACGAAAACGACAGTTGACGACACACCGAACTTTATCAAGGAGCAGATTACTAAGAAGATTGGACAAATTCTGAAACTGCGCATCCCTAAACTTGGAGCAAAGACCGAAGCTACTGAACCAGCAGAAAAAACATCCATCAGAACATCGACAGATGATTTACGCGTTGAAAGCCCCGGTACACTGTACAATCAATGGTCTGGCACAGTGATCATTAATAAGGATACCCTCGAGTCATGGGGGAAGAAGGTAAAGGAAGTCGAGTTACAGACGAAAAAAGGGAGGGTAACAATCTGCAGAGCCCATCCCGTTCCAAACTTGGCACCGGACGCTATTCAAGTTCCAAGTAAGATAAAGGCGTCTCTTCGAATAGAAGATGGAGCTTACGTCAAAGTGAAACCAATCCAAAAATAACGTCATCATAAATGCAGTTGTTCGCGGCTATTTTCCCCTTAACAACATCCTTTTGATGGAAAGCAAAACAGGTTTTTCTAGGAAATCTCTCCTGATTAGACCAAAAACCACGGAGGTTTTTCGGGAAGCCAGTCCCCATAAGAAACTAATCGAAAACGTGACGTTCCAACCGAATAAGAAAACGTTGTAAAAGTGCCATTCAAGAAGTCACTTTAACCGTACCCTCCCCCGCGTCCAAGACACGTTCGAAAGTCCTCTTTTTAACGGCTCAATCCTAACTGCAGTGGGCTGGTGGTTCACGTGAGGAAGAAACAAGCAATCATGGCAAACGAGAATGAAGAGTTTGGGGTGAACTTGACGCTGCACGATTTTCCAGCCTCATTGCTCACCGAGTTCGTTGAAAATATCGTAGAACCATACTACGACGGGAACTTGAATGCGGCAGTCCAAGACCTGATGCATCAAAGCATCGCAGAACAGGAGTTTGTGCACAGCCACATAACCATGGTCCGAGAAAGGAGCACACGCTAGGTGACTTTGGCTACAGAGCCAACGCATTGCAAAAACAGGAATCGCTAGGAGAAGTCGCCAAGCTTTGACTGCCCGCCGATAGCGGTCTTCGCTTGTTTCTGCTCGGGAGTTAGCATTCCGAGTTTTTCGAGCAGTTGAAGACAATTCTCTGGCGCGTAGCCATGAAAATGATTGTTGAAGTATCCATAGATTTTTCTAACCTTCAACGCTGAATCTTTGACTCTTGGAACCCACTCATCCAGCTCATCCTGACTGTAGCGGTAGTCAAACCAGGGTTTCTTGCCTCTGCCATGCCAACGGAAATATGAGAAGTCAGTTGTCAGATGCACTTCGGGCGGGAGTAGGGGTTCGTCGACATTGACGTAGGCCACATCGTGCTGCTCCAGCATCTTCCACGTTTCTGCCTTCATCCAAGAAAGGTGTCGAAACTCCACAGCGTACCTGAAAGTAGGGTCAAGCAGATTGAGGAATGATTCCAAACTTTCTGGACTAAACTCGTATTTCGGGGGAAGCTGGATAAGGAGACAGGCGAGTTTTCCGCCGAGTTGCAGGGGGCGCATGATTTCAAAGTAGTCTTGCAGGTCTTTGCCAACGTCGGCTTTCTGCCCCAGTTTCTTGTCGTGGGTTATGAGCTTGGGCATCTTGGCTGAGAAGACGAAGTCTGAGGGCGAGTAGCGAAGCCAACCCATGACCATGCCTTTGGAGGGAACTCGATAGAAGGATGAGTCGATTTCAGCGGTGTGAAAAACCTTCGTGTAAGCTCTAAGCTTCAGCTTTTCACCTTTTCTGTAGAAATTTCCTTCCCATTCAGTGTAGCTCCATCCGGAGGTGCCCAGCAAAATGTTGCTGTCACTCACACTACCGCCTCCAATGCGCTCACTATCTCAGGCAAGCTATTGTAGGTTTTGTCAGGAACCCGAAAAAGCAGGTCGGACAGGTGAACACGTTTGTCCTTTGTGAGGTCGATGACTTTCCACCCCTGCTTCTCGACCAACTCTGACTTCGATAATGGAAAAGTTGCGTCTTCCGCTAAGACGGCTCTCGCTGAGTCAATCCCTCTGTGTGAAGTGACTGGCAGAAATGTTCCTGTGCGTTTGTACTCCTTGAACCGTGCCGCGTCTGTGTTCATCCTCAAACCGTGGTAGGCCATCACGATAGTTTTCGCTCCGGTGCCAAGCGCGCGTTCGTCAATCTCCCTAAGCTCGTCGTCAGTGAACTGGTACATGTTGTGCTTGCCCTTGCCGAACAAACGGGAATAGATTACATCTGAAACTGAAGGAGGTTTCTCACG
>Ga0153916_10004442_pt1 | contig 10594 bp, 8 predicted proteins | sample Opewatmetagenome_FD_109642 | JGI IMG/M metagenome (GOLD analysis project Ga0153916, IMG submission 109642) | Freshwater wetland microbial communities from Ohio, USA - Open water 3 Core 3 Depth 4 metaG | ecosystem: Environmental > Aquatic > Freshwater > Wetlands | place: USA: Ohio, Lake Erie, Old...
CGACGGCAAGCTGGCGACATCGCTGGCCGGAATGCCGGAGACCGTCGAAGCCTTCGATCTTTCCGATCTCGTCAATACGCCGGACTGGGTCCGGGCGCATCTGGGCCGAACGGGCAAGGACGGGATGGCGGCGGCTTCGCTGGCGCTGATGGCAGGCGGTGTGGCGCTGCGCGTCAAGTCCGGAGTGACGGTGGAAGTGCCCCTGCATCTGAATTTTGCATCGAGAACGGCGCATCACGGACGCGCACTGGTCCTGCTCGAGGATGGTGCCGCGCTGACGCTGCTCGAAAGCCATGCCAATGCCGCAACCCTCGCCAATCTCGGTGTCGAGATCGTGCTGGGCGAGAAGTCCGCGCTCACCCATATCCGTCTCGCACAAAGCTCCGCCGAAGCCGTACAGGTCGAAGACGTGACGGTGGTCCAGGCCGCCGGTTCGACCTATCGGGGCCATTTCACCGATCTTGGCGCCAGGCTGTCGCGGCTCGAGCTTGCGATCGCGCTCAAGGGTGCCAAGACAGAAACCAATCTCTCCGGCGTGCAGGTGCTCTCCGGCGGCCGCCATGCCGATGTGACGACACGCCTCGATCATGCGGTCGGAAACACGGAAAGCACGCAGCTGTTCAAGCATGTGGCCGGCGGCAAATCGCGCGCCGTCTATCAGGGCCGTATCACGGTCGAACAGGGCGCCGATGGTACCGACAGCCGCCAGACCGCCAAGGCGTTGTTGCTGGACGGGCAGGCCGAAGCCGATCTCAAGCCTGAACTCATCATCTTCGCGGATGACGTAAAATGCGCCCATGGCGCGGCCGTGGGCGATCTCGATGCGGATTCGCTTTTCTATCTGCGCGCACGCGGCATTCCCGAAGTCGAGGCGCGCGGCCTTTTAATGCGCGCATTCCTGGAGGATGCGGTCTCGGAGATCGAGAACGAAGCGATCCGCGGTGCGGTGTGGGATGTTGTCGAAACGGCGCTCGTCCGCGCGGGAGAGGCGGCATGAGCGCAGAAGCAAAGATCCGTGCACCGGCCGCCTTCGATCCGGAAGCGGCGCGCAGCGATTTTGAAATTCTTGGTCGCAAAATCTATGGCAAGAAGCTGGTCTATCTGGACAGCGCCGCCTCGGCTCAGAAGCCGCGCCAGGTTCTGGATGCGATGCGCGATTTTGCCGCTAACGACTATGCCAATGTCCATCGCGGCGTCCATTACCTCTCCGCGAAGTCGACCGAAGCCTATGAGAACGCGCGCGAGGCCGTGCGCCGGTTCCTGAATGCCGGGTCCGCCGAGGAAATCGTCTTCACCAAGGGCGGGACCGAGGCCATCAATCTCGTGGCGTCGAGCTTCGTGGCGCCGCTGATCCAGCCGGGCGACGAAATCGTGCTTTCGGTGATGGAGCATCACTCCAACATCGTGCCGTGGCATTTCCTGCGCGAGCGGCAGGGCGCGGTGCTCAAGTGGGTCGACGTGGCGGACGACGGTTCGCTGGACGTTGATGCGCTGGAGAGGGCCATCGATCCGAAGACGAGGTTGGTTGCGATCACGCACATGTCGAATGTGCTGGGCACGGTGACGCCGCTCAAGGAGATCGTAACCCGCGCCCATGCCAAGGGCGTCCCCGTGCTGGCCGATGGTTGCCAGGCCGCCGTCCATGGACGCGTCGATGTGCGCGATCTGGATATCGATTTCTATGCCATCACCGGTCACAAGCTTTACGGTCCCACGGGTATCGGCGCGCTTTATTGCAAGCGCGCGCATCTGAAGGCGATGCGGCCGTACAACGGTGGCGGCGAGATGATCCGCGAGGTGACGCGGGCCAACGTCACCTACGCCGATCCGCCAGCACGGTTCGAAGCGGGAACGCCACCGATCATCGAGGCGGTCGGGCTGGAAGCGGCCTTGGCGTATCTGTCGGCGCTGGACCGCGATGCGGTGCGCGCGCACGAGCACGATCTGCTGACCTATGCCCGTGATCGCGTGCGCGATTTCAACTGGCTTCGGGTGATTGGCGACGCTCCGGGCAAGGGCGCCATTCTGTCCTTCGAGGCCGACGGTATGCACGCGCACGATCTGGCCACGATTCTGGATCGCGAGGGCGTGGCCGTGCGGGCCGGCCATCATTGCGCGCAGGTTCTGATGGAGCGCTTCTGCGTGGCATCGACGACCCGCGCATCCTTCGCGCTCTACAACACACGCGCCGAGGTCGATGCGATGATCGCGGCCTTGGCCAAGGCACGGGATATTCTGGGTTGATGATGATGGATGACAGCCTGCGCGAGCTTTATCAGGAAGTGATCCTCGATCATTCGCGGCATCCGCGCCATTTCGGCGCGCTCGAGGGCGCAACCCATGTGGGCGAGGGGCACAATCCGCTCTGTGGAGATCGGGTGAAGATTTACCTCGTCCTCGGTAAGGACAATCACATCGCCGACATCAAATTCGAAGGCAAGGGCTGCGCCATTTCTCAGGCCTCGGCGTCGCTGATGACCGACATGCTCGTCGGCCGCACTGTTGGCGAGGCCGAGAAGTTGATGGGCGGCTTCCTGCATCTCGTCAAGGGCGAGGATGCAAACGGCCTGGATGAAGAAGACCGCGAGAGGCTCGACGTCATGGCCGGCGTCTCCGCCTTTCCGATGCGCGTGAAATGCGCGACGCTGGCCTGGCACACGATGAAATCAGCGCTGGAGGGCGGGGCGACCGCGAAGAGCGAATGAGTTCCGAAGCTGAAGCCGTCAGGCCGGAAATAGGCGCGGCCGAGGCTCCTCCGATGTCGCCGGAGGAGCTCGATGCGTTTACCGCAAAGCTCATCGCGGCGCTGAAGTCCGTCTACGATCCGGAAATACCGGTCGACATCTATGAACTCGGGCTCATCTACAAGGTGGATGTGGCCGACAATAAGGATGTCGATGTCGACATGACACTGACGGCGCCGGGCTGCCCGGTGGCAGGCGAGATGCCGGTCATGGTGCAGAACGCCCTCGAAACCGTGGATGGCATCGGCAAGGTGACCGTGAACATGGTGTTCGACCCGCCATGGACACCCGATCGCATGAGCGAAGCGGCCAAGCTCGAATTGAACATGTTCTGATGGGTGATCTGCTATGACCATCGCAACCGAGACGAGACCGAGGCGCCCCCGGCCAAAACCCGTGCGGCTGACCGAGGCCGCTGCCGCGCGCATTCGCGAGATCATGGCCGGCGCGGACGGCAAATATCTGGGCGTGCGCGTTGGCGTGACCAATGGCGGCTGCGCCGGCATGAGCTACACGATGGATTACGCCGAACAGACGGGGCCGCTGGACGAGGTGGTGGAAGATCAGGGCGTGAAGATCTTCATCGATCCCAAGGCGGTCCTGTTCCTGCTCGGCACCGAGATGGATTTCGTGCGGGAGAAATTCGGCGCCCGTTTCGTCTTCAATAACCCAAATCAGACATCCGCCTGCGGTTGCGGCGAATCCGTGGCGATCACGCCGGCGAGTGAAGATGGTGAGTAGCGAATAGCGAACACGCGAGCAGAGGGGTTCTCTGCTCGCTATTCGCCGGTCACTGTTCGCCCGTCGTCACCACAGATGGACGCGTTTGTCGGGCGCCAGGTAGTACTTCTGGCCTGGCGCGATGTCGAAGGCCGAATACCAGGCATCAAGATTGCGCGTGGCCCCGATGGCACGGAACTCGCCGGGGCTGTGCTCGTTGGAGAGCACCTGTGCGCGGAGCGCGCCGTCCCGGTACTTGCCACGCCAGATTTGCGCGTAAGACAGGAAGAACCGCTGGTCGCCGGTGAAGCCGTCCAGCACCGGTGCCGGCTTGCCATTCAGCGACAGGTGATAGGCCTTAAAGGCGATGGTGAGGCCCGCAAGGTCCGCGATGTTCTCACCCATCGTGAAGGAGCCGTTGATGTGAAGGCCAGGCAGCGGCTCGTAGGAATCGTACTGTTTGCCCAGGGCCGAGACACGGGCATCGAAGTTCTTGCGATCCGCGTCTGTCCACCAGTTGGCGAGCACGCCTTGGCCATTGTACTTCGAGCCCTGATCGTCGAAGCCATGGCTGATCTCGTGGCCGATGACCGCGCCGATGCCGCCATAGTTCACCGCGTCGTCGGCATTCGGATCGAAGAAGGGCGGCTGCAGGATTGCGGCCGGGAACACGATCTTATTGAAAGACGGGTTGTAGTAGGCATTGACCGTTTGCGGTGTCATGCCCCATTCGGTCTTGTCGACCGGATCGTCCAGGCGCTTCAGGTCGCGGTTCCATTCGAATTGCGCGCTGCGCTCGATGTCGCCGACGAGATCATCCCGGGTGACGGTGTAGGCGGAATAGTCGCGCCACTTGTCGGGATAGCCGATATAGGGCTTGAACGCGTGGAGCTTCGCCAGGGCCTTTTCGCGGGTCTCCGGCGTCATCCAGTCTAGCGTCTGGATGTCGGCTTCATAGGTCTTGAGCAGATTGGCAACGAGCGCCTGCGCCTTGGCTTTGGCTTCCGGCGGGAAGTAGCGGGCGACATAAAGCTTGCCCAGCGCTTCCCCCAGAGAGCTGTCGAGGAGGTGCACGCCGCGCGTGGCGCGGTCGAGCTGCTGCGTGTTGCCGCTCACGACCTTGCCGTAGAAATCGAAATCCGTGTCATCGAACGCGGTCGGCAGATAGGCGGCGTAGGCGTGGAGGAAATGGGCCGTCAGGTAGTCGCGCAACACGGAGACGGGCGTCCTTGCGAAGATCTCCGCGAGTTTCGGGAAGGCGCTCTTCTCGGCGACGATGGCGCGCCGTTCGCCCTTGGGAGATGTCAGCGGGATCCCGGCTTCCTTGAGGAAGGGTCCCCATGGAAAGGCAGGCGCGAACTTCTCAAGCTCCGAGATCGTCATCGGGTTGTAGACCTTGTCGGCGTCCCGGCGATCGGCATTCGGCCACTGCGCTTTGGCAATGGCGGCCTCGAGCGCATACACCTTCTCGGCGCGGGCGGCTGCGTTCCTTCCGCCGGCAAGCGTGAGCATGGCCGCGAGATACTTCTTATATGCATCGCGTGTGGTCTGGAGCGCCTTGTCGTCGCGCAGGTAATAGTCGCGGTCCGGCATGCCCAGCCCGCCCTGCACAAGGTTGACCGAGTAGGCGTCCGGGTTCTTGTCGTCCACTCCGATGTAAAGGTTGAAGATCGTATCTGCCTGCAGCTTGATCGAGCCCATCGCGCGCGCGACGTCCTGGTGTGTCTTGAGACCTGCGATGTAGGCGAGATCGGCTTTGACCGGGGCCACTCCACGCGAGTCGATCTGCTTGCGGTCCAGGAAGGAGTCGTAAAGGTCGCGCAGCTTCTGCTCTTCCACCGTAAGCTGGTCGTAGGGCTTGGCGGCCAGATCGTCGACGATCTGCTTCATACGCTTCTCGCTCTGGATCCGCAGGTCCTGGAACGAGCCGGTGCTCGAGCGATCGGCCGGGATAGTCGCCGTCTTGAGCCATGTGCCATTGACGTACGCGAAGAAGTTGTCGCCCGGCTTCACGGTGGTATCGATTCCGGTCAGTTCGACGCCCCACTGGCCGAGTTCGGCCTTGGCTGGCGGAGCCTTCGCATCCGGTGCGTGCGAGAACGTCGCGCAGGAGGCGCACAGAAGTGCCGCTAGCAGGAACAGGCTGCGTTTCATCAAAGATTCTCCGAATTGAATTCTAATCCCGTCCGGCGCGCGAGCGCCGTCGCCCCCGTTGCCTGGCGCGATTGGGCCTTAGATTCCGTGCCTGTGCAAGTCACGGCGGCGCGAGGCGGCGCAGGGAAATGTCGCGAAGACCGCGCAAGAATGGAGAATCTTGCGCCGCCGTCCGGAACGCGGTTCCAGGGCCCCGATCCGCCTAGCGCCCCTTGAACTGAGCCGGCCGCTTCTGCAGGAACGCCATCACGCCTTCGCGGAAATCCTCCGTCCGGCCGGCGCGCTGTTGCGACTGGCGCTCCCGATCGATCTGGACCTCGTACGAGTTGTGCGGGCTCTCCCAATAGAGTTGGCGGATCATTGCCAGTGTCGTGGTCGGTCCGTCGGCAAGACGCTTGGCAATGGCCATGGCATCGTCGAGCAACGCCGCATCGTCCGAAACACGGTTGATCAGTCCCCAGTCCAGCGCGGTCTCGGCAGGAAGCTTCTCTGCCAGCATCGACAATTCCTTGGCGCGCGCCAGACCGATGAGGCGGGGCAGAAGCCAGGTCGATCCTCCGTCGGGCACCAGGCCGATGCGGGCGAAGGCCTGCAGGAAATAGGCGGAGCGTGCAGCCAGCACGATATCGCCCATCAGCGCGATGCTCATGCCGACGCCGGCCGCCGCTCCGTTCACGGCGGTGACGAGCGGCATGCGCAGGTCGCGCAGCTTGCGCAGAAAGGGATGATAGGCAGTTTCAAGCGCGGCACCCGTGTCGCGCACTGCGGAACTGTCTTCCGGTCCTTCGGATAGGTTGGCGCCGGAGCAGAAACCACGACCCTCGCCGGTCATGACGACGGCACGGAAGCCGTTGGCCGGGTCCTCGATATGGTTGAGGGCAGCCGTCAGCCCCTTGATCATCGTGAGCGAGGCGGCGTTCATCACCTCAGAATGGTTGAGGGTCAGTACGGCGACGTGCCCGTGTGCGGTCACATGGGCACGCTCGAAATCCTTACGCATAGGGTGTCTCCCGATAGTGGTCGGGGACAAGCATAGGCGGAGAGATCGGCTTGTGAAAGACGACAGCTCAGGCCGCCGCGGTTCCCTGGCTGGTCCCGGGCTGGACGCTCATCACGCAATTGCGGCCGGCGTTCTTCGCTCCGTAGAGGCAGGCATCGGCGCGCTGAATCAGGGAGGCCGGGGCCTCGCCCGGGCCAAGCTCTGCCACGCCGATCGAGATCGTGATCGTCCCCAGGATATCGCCGGTCGATTTCTTGACCAGCTTCTTGGCCTGGACACCGGTCCGGATCTGGTTCCCCAGCGTTATTGCCGCATCGAGCGCCGCGCCGCGGACGATAACCGCGAATTCCTCGCCACCGTAGCGCGCAGCCGTGTCGCGGCCCTTGACGTTTTCGGACAGGCAGTTGGCGACAAGACGCAGAACCTGGTCGCCGGTCTGATGTCCCCAGGTGTCGTTGAACTGCTTGAAATGATCGATGTCGCACATCAGCAGGGCAAGCGGCTCGCAACTTTCGCGCGACTGCTGTACGGCCTTTGCCAGTTCCGTATCGAATGCCTTGCGGTTCGAAATGCCCGTGAGCTGGTCGGTGAGGCTCTCCTTGCGCACCGTGTCGAGCTTGCGTTTGAGCTCATTGATCTCGCGGGAAGACTGCTGCAATTCGGTTTCCAGAGCCTTTGCGCGATGCTCCATCGTTTGCGTTGCGGAGCGCAGGGATTCCACGAGTTGGCGGAACTCGGCGGGTGACTGCCCGGTCCCCATCTCGCCGCTCGCTTCCGACAGCGCGCGGCCGTAGTCGACGGTGCTGCGCCCGGCCTCTTCCAGCTTCCCGAGCATCGTTTCCAGCGTATCGGCGACGCCCTTGTTGAGGGTGTCCATCTCTTCTTCGATGCGAACCTTGACGAAGAAACGTTTGCGCAGGTCTTCCAGCACGGTCGGCGTAAAGGCGCGGCGGCCGGCAATCATGTCGCCCATGATGCGGGCCACGGCGGGGTTCTCGCCCGCGGCATAGGCATAGAAGAGTTCGAAATTCTCGGGAGTCGGCGCGACCGCACGCTCCGACATCAGGCCTACGGCCGTTCTTGCCAATGCCTGCGCGCGTTCGTACCGATTCACGGCATCCCCCAGTCGGCCGGCCCTGTCCCGATCCGGGCCGGAGATCATGAGCAATCTTGCCTGTGCTGTTCGAAACAAACCGTTAAAGGCGGCCGGAAATTGCCGCGTTTCAACAGGGAATTCCGGGGTCGCGGGATTGATGGGCCGCGCCGGCGCTGCTCTAATTGACAAATCGTCACACAGCCCCCGGGCCAGAGAAGGAACGCGACCATGAGCGTGGCAGAAGCGAGGCCCCAGACGGGGACGTCCAGCGACGGGCGGATGCAGGCCATCCTGGAGGCCCAGCGCCAGGCCCACATCAAGGATGGCCCGCCCAGCGCCGAGAAGCGTATCGAGTGGATCGACCGCGCCATCGGGCTCTTGGTCAGCCATCAGGACGCGATCGCCGAGGCCCTGCGGGAGGACTTCGGGCACCGATCCGTCCACGCCACGCTCTTGACCGATGTCGGGGGCTCCATCGGCCCGCTCAAGCACGCCAAGGAGAACCTGAGAAACTGGATGAAGCGCGAGAAGCGCAAGGTGAGCCCGGCGTTGCTGGGCCTGTTCGGCGCGCGCGCCTGGATCGACTACCAACCCAAGGGCGTGGTCGGCGTCATCAGTCCGTGGAACTTCCCCGTCAACCTCACTTTCGCGCCTCTGGCCGGCATCTTCGCCGCCGGCAACCGCGCCATGATCAAGCCCAGCGAGTTCACGCCCAGGACCTCCGAGCTGATGGAGCGCATGTTCCGCAGCGCCTATGACGAGACCGAGGTCGCCGTCTTCCCCGGCGGGCCGGAAGTCGGGCAGGCGTTCTCCAGGCTCGCCTTCGACCACCTGCTGTTCACCGGCGCGACCTCCATCGCCTATCACGTGATGCGTGCGGCGGCAGAGAACCTGGTGCCGACGACACTGGAGTTGGGCGGCAAGTCGCCGGTGATCGTCAGCCGCTCGGCAGACATCGATCTCACCGCCCGGCGCGTGATGTTCGGCAAGACGCTGAACGCCGGACAGATCTGCCTGGCACCGGATTATGTCTATGTGCCGGAGGAGAAGGCGCAGGACTTCGTGGCTTCGGCCGAGCGCGCGGTCGCCAAGATGTACCCGACGCTGAAGGACAATCCGGACTACACCTCGGTGGTCAACCAGCGGCACTACGACCGGCTGACCGGCTATCTCGAAGATGCGAAGGCGAAAGGCGCCGAGATCGTGGAGCTCAATCCCGCGAAGGAGGATTTCCGCCAGCAGCCCTATCACAAGATCCCGCCGACCATCGTGCTCAATCCGACCGACGACATGAAGATCATGAAGGACGAGATCTTCGGCCCGCTCCTGCCGGTGAAGACCTACAAGGAGGTCGACGAAGCGGTCGGCTACGTCAACGAACATGCCCGCCCACTGGGCCTCTACTATTTCGGCGCGGACGCGGCGGAGCAGGAAAAGGTGCTGACGCGCACCACTTCGGGCGGCGTATCGGTCAACGACGTGGTGATGCACGTATCGATGGAGGATCTGCCCTTCGGCGGCGTCGGTCCGTCGGGCATGGGCGCCTATCACGGCATCGACGGCTTCAGGACGTTCAGCCACGCCAAGGCCGTATTCAAACAGGCCAGGATGGACGTCACCGCCATGATGCGCCCGCCTTACGGCGAGAAGATCATGAAGATGCTGGGAAGTCAGATCAAACGCTGAGGCTCAGACTTCCGCTTCCGCGTCGGCAGCCGTGTCGGCAGGCGGCTGCACGGCGGCCTTCTTCCTGCGCGTGCGCGGCCGGGCAGCCTTGCGGGCAGGCTTCGCAGCCGTCTCCATCGCGGGCGTCGTCTCGGCTTCGTCCGTCACGATCTCAACCGCGTCTTCGTCGCTCTCCGGCTCGTCCTTCAGCTTCGTCGGGAACTTGACCGGACGCAGCAGGAAGGCGGGAAGCCTGGCGGCGTCGTCCGTCGCGTTTGCCAGATGCTCGGCACGCGGCTCCGAGGGTTCCATCGCAGCCGGCTTTTCGTCGCGCCGGTCGTGGCGCTTTTCGTGGCGCGGCCTGTCGTTCCGCGGCTTATCGTTGCGTGGTTCGCGATGCGGCCTGTCGGCACGGGTTTCGCGCTGCGGCGCCTCGACGTTGGCAACCGCGATCGGCGCAGCCCGTTCGGCTGGCGCTTCGATGCGCTCTGCCGGTTCCATCGAGGCGCGCTGGCCGTGATCCTTGACGGGGCGTGCGCGGTCGCGACCGCGTCCGCCGCGGCCACGATCCCGTCCGCCGGGCTTGCGGTCACGCTCGCGCGGTCCGCGGTCGCCGAGGTCCTCGCGCGGCTCCACTCCTTCGATGCGGCGGCGGGGCAGGGCATTGCCGATCAGCTTCTCGATGGCATCGATGGATTTGGAATCGCGCGGCGTGGCCAGCATGTAGGCATGGCCAGAGCGGCCCGCGCGGCCGGTGCGGCCAATGCGATGCACGTAGTCGTCGGGATGATAGGGTGCGTCGTAATTGAAGATGTGGCTCACGGCCGGGATGTCGAGGCCGCGGGCGGCGACGTCGCTGGCCACCAGGAGCTGGATCTCGTCGTTCTTGAACTGGTCCAGCGTCTTCGTGCGAATGGACTGGTCGAGATCGCCGTGCAGGGGGGCCGCCGAGAAGCCGTGCTTCGCAAGCGACTTCGCCACCACGTCCACGTCGCGCTTCCGGTTGCAGAAGACGATGGCGTTCTTCACCGGATTGTCGCGGATCAGGCGGCGCAGGGTTTCGCGCTTGGCCCAATCGTTGGCCGGCACCTCGATGATTTCCTGGGTGATGTTGGCCGCGGTGGTGGCGGGGCGCGAAACTTCCACGCGCGCCGGGTTGTGCAGGAACTGCTGGGTCAGGCGCGTGATCTCGGGCGGCATGGTGGCCGAATAGAA
>Ga0153916_10004443_pt1 | contig 10592 bp, 11 predicted proteins | sample Opewatmetagenome_FD_109642 | JGI IMG/M metagenome (GOLD analysis project Ga0153916, IMG submission 109642) | Freshwater wetland microbial communities from Ohio, USA - Open water 3 Core 3 Depth 4 metaG | ecosystem: Environmental > Aquatic > Freshwater > Wetlands | place: USA: Ohio, Lake Erie...
AGCGAATGGGGATCTGGTTCGAGGGGCAAGCGGGATGGGTCAGGCAATAGCACCGAGGTCGTTGCGTTCAGTCGCGGCAGTGAACTTCGTCAACGAAACCTTCGATAATCATTCGGGGCGAAAGGTCTCGGCGGTCGCCGGCCTGATCGCGGTCGCGTCTTTCTCCGGCGCCGAAGCGCAGCAGTCGAACCTGCCGCCGGTGACGGTCGATGCTCCGGTCGAACGGCCGCGGCCTGCCGTGTCAAAACCCACTCCGGATCAGATCCGGGCCCGCAACGCGCTACGCCGCGCCGCACGACGCACGCAGCCGGCGCAAGTCGCGGCGGTGCCGTTTCCCAATGCCGGCGGTCTGCGCGCCGACCGCAATCCCTACGCCGATGCGGCGGCGCCGTACAAGGTCGATCATCTGCAGGCATCGGGTAAATTTCCCGAGCCGCTAGTGAATACGCCGAAGACGGTCACGGTGCTGAGCAAGGAAGTCCTCGAGGACAAGAACGCCACCACGCTGAAGCAGGCGGTGCTGAGCACCGCCGGCGTGACGCTCGGAACCGGCGAGGGCGGCAACGCTTTCGGCGACCGCTTCTCCATTCGCGGCTTCGATGCCCGCAACGACGTCTTCCTCGACGGCGTGCGCGATGCCGGTGTCAGCGTTCGCGAGAATTTCTTCACCGAGCAGGTCGAGATCCTGCGCGGTCCCGGCTCGAGCTTCGCCGGCCGCGGCACCACCGGCGGCGCGATTAACATCGTCAGCAAGCAGGCGACGGCCGAAAACAGCTTCTACAACATGGACACCACGCTCGGCACCGATTCCACCAAGCGTGTGACGCTTGACGTCAATCAGGTGATCAGTCCGATGCTGGCGGTGCGCGCGGGAGGATTGTTCCAGGACGCCGGCGTGGCGGGCCGCGACTATGTCAAGGACGATCGCAATGGCGGGTTCGTCACGGCGAAATGGACGCCGGTCGATGCGGTCAAATTGAGCGCGGGTTACATCCATACCGACCTGCACGGATTGCCGGATTTCGGCGTTCCCTATTACCGGCCGAGCACGGGCAGCACCGCCGGCGGCCCGTTTCCGGATTTCGGTGTCAATCGCAACAATTTCTACGGTTTTGTAAATCGCGATTTCTACAAGGTCGGGCAGGACATCGGAACGATCAATGGTGAAGTCCAGATCACCCCGGACCTCGCCCTGAGCGACAAGGTCAGGGTTTCCCGCTCGAAGCTGGATTATATCGGCACGATCCCGGAGTCGCCGCTGCTCGCCAATCCGCTTTCGGCGTCGACGTTCAGCGCAAACCCGCAGAGCCGCTATCAGATCACCGATGTCGTCGCCAACCAGACCGAAGCGACCTACAGGTTCGCCACCGATGGCTGGAAGCATACGGCACTCGCCGGGGTCGAGATCTCGCGCGAAACGGCCAGCATCGACAAATATACCGGACTAAGCTCGGAAGTGACCATCGGCACGCCTTTCACCGGCAGCGGGTCGGTGAGCGGCGTCAGCGTCTTCGCTCCGCAATACACAAACCTGCCTTTCAACACGACGCCGGCGCTTGCGGGCCTGCCCACGCGGCTCGGCATCGACACCAGGAGCGTCTACCTGCTCGACACCGCCAACTATAACGATCTCGTCATCCTCAATGGCGGCATTCGCTACGACGACTACGGCATCTCCACCAGCGGTTACGGCACGGTGAACGGGAAAGCCAACGTCTTCGGGTCGCAAGCCGCGGATTTCGGGCTTCCGAACTTCAACCTCGGCCTCGTGCTCAAGCCGCTGCCGATCGCCAGCCTCTATGCGGCCTACGCGACCTCGTCGAATCCGGTCGGCGCGGAGTTCGATGGCACCAGCACCGCCTATGGCGGGCTCGCGCCGTCGCTCAATGGCGCCGCCAACCAGATCTTCGGGCCTGAAAAGAACAGGGCGATCGAGGTCGGCACCAAGTGGGAGCTGTTCGAGCGGCATTTGCTGCTGACAGCCGCGCTGTTCCAGACGGAAAAAGACAATGCGCGTGAATCGCAGAACGTCACCGCCGCCATCGCGACGGCGGCTTGTCCCTATCCGGCCAATACGACCGGCTCGGTGGCTTGCATCAGCGCGGGCGCGGCCTATCGCATCCGGGGTATCGACCTCGGCGCCGGCGGCAAGATCACCGACAAGTGGAGCGTCTTCGGCGGACTTGTTCTGATGCAGTCGGAAGTGACGAAGTCGCTGATCCCGCCCGCCAACACATTACTATATACGAGCAATGTCGGGCTGCAGCTCGCCAACGCCGCGCATCAGTCGTTCAGCCTCTTGAGCAAATACCAGCTCACCGACGTCTGGGAGGTTGGCGGGCAGGCGGTCTACCGGTCGAAGATCTATGGCGGCACCTTCCTCGCCGCAAACCAGGGCACGTCGCTGCCGAGCTACTGGCGTTTTGACACTTTCGTGGAAGCCAGGATCAATCCGAACTGGACCGCGAAGCTGTTCGTCAACAACATCTTCAACAAGCTCTATTACGATGCAATGTACCAGAGCGCCGCGCCGTTCGTTCTGGAGGCGCCCGGTCGCAGCGCCTCGCTGGTCATCTCGGCCAGGTTCTGACCGCCATGCTGATCTGCGTTCCCCAGGTGTTGAACAAGAACGAGGTGGCGGATTTCCGCCTCCTCATGGACGCCCACGCGTGGGAGGATGGCCGTTCCACCGCCGGCGCGCAGTCCGCCGACGTGAAAAGCAACGAGCAATTGCCGCCGGACAGCGAATTGGCGCGCAAGCTCGGCAACCGCATCATTTCGGCGCTGACTGCCAACCCGCGGTTCATCTCGGCCGCCGTGCCGCTGCAGATCTTTCCGCCGCTGTTCAATCGTTATGCCGCGACGGGTGGGCACCATTTCGGCATCCACGTCGACAATGCGGTGCGCGGGGATCATCTGAGCGGCTTGCGGATCCGGACCGATCTGTCGGTGACCCTGTTTCTCTCCGAGCCGGCCGAATATGACGGCGGGGAACTGGTGGTCGAAGACCTCTACGGCTCCCATGAGGTCAAGCTGCCGGCCGGCGATCTCGTACTTTATCCCGCATCCAGTTTGCATATGGTGACACCGGTCACCCGCGGCATGCGCGTTGCGTCGTTTTTCTGGCTGCAGAGCATGGTACGGGATGCCCACGCCCGCAGTCTGATCTTCGATCTCGACACGGCGATCCAGGACCTGGTCAAGCGTCTGGGGCGAAATGACCCTGAAACGGTCAAATTGACCGGTATCTATCACAACCTCATTCGCTACTGGGCCGAAGTATGAACACGTCCCTAGTCGCGCCCCCTGAGATGTTATATTGTAACAGCGGGAGCAGCCTAGGTGGGTTTTCGGATATTCCGGTCAAGGCAGATGCCGACATGAAATGGTTCCGGTCAAACATCAGGCTTGGTTCGCGGCTTGCGCTTCTCGCGCTGGCGATCCAGTTTCTGCTGTCGTTCGGACATTTCCACGGCGGCGGCGCGTTGGCGGCGTCCGCGTCGCTGGACGCGAAGCGATCGGGGCTGCATCATAGGGTTGGGCTTGCGGTCGCACAGTTGGACCCATCGGAGCGAGCGTCGCATGGCAAGGTCCCGGACCCGGCCCGGCCAAGGACCTCCTCCGGTGATGTGCCCTTTGGCCACCCCTGTGACGACTGCGCGATCTGCGCCGTCATGGCGCTGGCCAACGCAATGGTGGACGCCGCGCCACCTTTGCTGCTGCCGCCTCATGCAGCCGCATTCTCGTATGGAGCCATTGCCGCCGGGGTCGCCGAACCGAACCCGGCGCGTGTCGTATTCCAGCCGCGCGCTCCGCCGGTCGCCTGACATCGACGGCTGGCATGGGCGTGTTCACGCCCAATTCGGCCGCGTCGTCGTCTTTCCCGGCATTCCGCGAGCGTTTGACTGGCCGGATGCATGTCACAACCTGATCCGCGACTGGACCGAAAAATGAACAGTTTATCCTTTCGAGCGACTTATGGCGTGATGTCAGCGCTCGCGATGTTGCTGCTGATGTCGCCATCATCCGCGCAACAACAGAATGTGGCCCCCGCGGCGCAGCAAGCTCCTGCGGTGTCGCAACCGGCGGCCGTTCCGGCGCAAGCCGCGCCGGCGATGCAGGCTCCGGCGCCATCGGCGGCCGTTCCATCCGCTCCGGCGCCGGCGGTCTCCGAATCGGGCGCTGCAGCTCCCGCCGATGTCGGCGGCAAGCCGCTGAAATCGACCGGCATGCACGAGCTGTCGCCGTGGTCGATGTTCATGTCGGCGGACATTCTCGTCAAAGTTGTGATGATCGGGCTGGCCTTGGCCTCGCTGGCGACCTGGACGATTTTCATCGCGAAGATGATCGAGCTGTCGCTGGTTCAGCGCGGCCTGCGCGCGGCGCTCGGCAGGATCGGCGACGCCAGATCGCTGGCGGAAGCGCAATTCGCGCTTGGCGCCAAGGACAGCGTGCTGGCGTCGTTGCTCGCGGCCGCGATGCGCGAGGCGCGGCTGTCGGCGGGAATTTCCAGTGACGCCGGCATCAAGGAGCGCGCGGCGTCGAGCTTCGCCGAGATCGTGCGCGCCGAAGCACGCCGGATCCGGCTCGGCATGGGCGTGCTTGCGACCATCGGCGCGACCTCGCCGTTCATCGGCCTGTTCGGCACGGTGTGGGGCATCATGAACAGCTTTATCGGCATTTCGAAGTCGCAGACCACCAACCTTGCGGTGGTCGCCCCGGGCATCGCCGAAGCGCTGCTCGCCACCGCCTTCGGTCTCGCCGCGGCGATCCCGGCCGTCATCATCTACAATCACTTTTCGCGGGTGACGAAGGGTTACCTCGAACTGGTCGGCCGCGCCTCGGGCGCGGCGGCGCGGCTGTTGTCGCGCGATCTCGATCGCACCCATGGTGCTGTGCTTCCTCGCGCGGCGGAGTAGGCGATGGGCATTTCGATCGCAGATACCGACCTCGACGACGACCATGATTTCGCGGAAACGCATGAGATCAACGTCACGCCGTTCATCGACGTCATCCTGGTCCTTCTGATCATCTTCATGGTGGCGGCGCCGCTGTCGACCGTCGATCTCCCGATCGATTTGCCGTCCTCGACCGCGACCCCGCAGAAGAAGCCGGACAAGCCGACCTACCTCACGATCAAGCCCGATCTCGCGCTGGCGATCGGGGAAAACCTGGTCAAGCGCGCCGACCTGGTGCGCACGCTCGACGCGACGGCGGATGCGAGCAAGGATCGCTTCATCTTCCTGCGCGCCGATCGCGCGGTGCCCTATGGCGAGATGATGGACGTGCTGGAAATCCTGCGTGCCGGCGGTTATTCGAAGATCAAGCTGGTCGCGCTGGAGGGCATTCCGAACGCGGCCTCCCCAGCGCCGGAAGATCCAAAACCTTGAACGGCTGAGCCGATCGCGATGTCCGACCTCGACACCGAACCAAGATCTTCCCGGCGGCTGTGGATTTTCGCCGGCCTTGGCGCGCTCGCGCTCCACCTCGGCGGCGCGGCGCTCGCGGTTGCGCATCTGCGCACCGTCGACCTCGACGACGACCTCGGCGCGCCCGCGATCGAGATCGGCCTGGAGATGACGTCGCCGCATCTGGAGCCGACCGACCTGCCGCCGGGGCCGGACACCGAGGCTTCCGTCGCTTCGCCGGCGATCGCCGAACAGAAGGCCGAGCTGAAAGAGAGCGAGCAGCCGAAGGACACGCCGACCGAGACCGAAGATCCGGATCGGGTGGTGACGCCGAACGATTCCAGCAAGCCAAAGGAAGAAGACGCCAAGATCGCCGCAGTGCAGGCTGCGGCATCAACGGAATCGGTCGCCGCGGAGGCGACTGCGACACCCAGTTCAGAAAATATTCCGGAAGGGAAGCGTTCGGTGGCTCCGGCGCAGGGCACCGGCGAAAGCGCGCGGCGCATCCGTGCGACTTGGCAGAAGGAGCTGATCGCGCATCTGGACAAACACAAGCGCTACCCGGCGGAGCGCTCGCAGAAGAGTGCGGAGATCCTGGTCAGCTTCGCGCTCGACCGGATGGGACATGTCTTGTCGGCCAGCGTCGTCAAGGGCTCGGGCGACGCGGCCTTCGACCAGGCAGCGCTGGCGATGGTGCGAAAATCCGATCCGGTGCCGCCGCCGCCGCCCGGGGTTGCCGACGAGGGATTGAATTTTACCCTTCCGGTGATTTTCCGGGTCAAGGGCCGGAGCTGATTTCCCGCGCCCCGGCTGCTCCTATCACCGCCAAAAATACCGGATGCCGACATACACCACGACGAGACAGGCGAAGATCAGCGCCACGGGAAGCCGGGGTTTTGCGCCCGGGCCGTATACGGCCTTCTGCGCGGCGGATTGCTTCTGGACCGGCGGGCGCTTGAAGGCGGTGACGTTGTCCTTCGTCTGATGGGTCGAATGGGCGGGAAGCTCGGGCGGTGAGCCGGCGCCGCCCATCTCGCCATAATAGGCCTTGTACATGAGCTGGATGGTGGCCTCGGTCGCCTCAGGCTCCGCCATCTGCTTGAGCAGCGCCTTGTAGCTTTCGAGGAAGGTCTGGGCTTCGGGGGGCAGGGCGGAGGCGCCGTTCAGCTTGGCCATCATCTTCCAGGTCGCAAAATCGGCTCTAGCCCTGGTGTCTGCGCGTCGCGCGATCAACATGTCGGCAGCCTTGATTACCATGCCCTCAGCCTTTTCGGCGTTTCCTGGAGCATGATCCGGAAAAGTGGCAACCGGTTCTCCGAAAGGATCATGCTCAAACAAAGAGACCTGAAAATTGCACTATGCGTTGCCGGTTACCACCAGAAGCAACTGGATCACATAGCCCGTTATCGTCCGCAGTATCGGAGAGATAATATCAAGATTTAGACCGAACTGCGAACCGGTCAGCGGAAGCAGGATCAGAATTCCGATCAGGATCAGCATCCCGAACGGTTCCAGCCGGGCAAGCCGGGCCCCCAGGAACCGGGGCAGCAGTCCCACCGCGACCCGCCCGCCGTCCAGCGGAGGAATCGGAAGCATATTGAACACCGCCAGCACGACATTGATGACCAGCGCATTTTTGAGGTTGTCGGCGGTCCATTGCGCCGCGTTCGGGGGCAAATAGTTCACGACATGAAACGCTGCCGCAGCGGCCAAAGCGAGGGCGATATTGGTGGCGGGGCCGGCCAGCGCCACCCAGACCATGCCGAACCTGGGATTGCGGAGGGCGCGGAAATTCACCGGCACCGGCTTGGCGTAGCCGAACAGAAACGGCGAGTGCGCCAGGAGCAGCATGGCCGGCAGCATCAGGGTGCCGAAGGGATCAATGTGCTTGAGCGGATTGAAAGTGACGCGGCCGCGTTCAAAGGCGGTGTTGTCGCCCAGGGCGTGCGCAACAAAGCCGTGCGCGGCCTCATGGAAGGTGATGGCGATGATGAGCGGCAATACCCAGACGGATATGTCATAGAGGGTGATATTCACGGATGTCCTGACCGGTTAGGCGGAGGGGACGACGCTACTATGTATTGATGAACGATCGGTGCGAACAGGGGGCCTAAAGCTTCAGGCAGGGATCCTCCCCGGGCATTGCGACAGGCCGTCGTCGAGCTCCACCCAATCCATCTTTTCCGCAAACCCAGATATGCTCGGTCGGCCGGTGCAAAGGCATTGCGGTCGTCGAAGGCGGCGAGCGCGACGCCGATGCGGTGCCGCGAGCGAGTGTCGTCAGATACCTTCCGATGAAGTACGCCCGGCTCTGGCGTTCATTCCGGATGCGCCATCCGTTGTCGCGATCCAGATGCCGGCGAATACCGTCATAATGCCGCTCGCGAGATGCCAGCCAAGCGGTTCGCCGAGCAGGGCGGCCCCGACCAGCGAAGCTGTGATCGGATTGACAGTCACCGAAATGGCGACACGTGTGGGCGTTGTCCGCTCCAGCGCGAACGCCCAGAGGAAGAAGGTGAGCGCACTCCCGAAGGCACCGAGATAGGCGGCTGCCAACCATTGTGGTGCACCGAAGCCGGCGACTGGCACGAAGCTCCCGCGCAACCACGCGATCAGAAGCAGGCATAGAGCCCCTATTCCCATCGATACGGTCGTGAAGGGAAGGGGACCAGAGCGGCGGATAAAGGGCTTGGACCAGATATTATAGAGCGCCATGCAGAATGCCGCCGCGATCATCAGCAGGTCGCCGCACCATGCGCCCGGCGGTGCCGCGGTCAGGCCGGTAACCAGGGCCACGGCAACGCCGAATATTGCGACCATGACTCCGATGGTCTTTCGCGCGGTCAACGGCTCGGTCCCGAAAGCCGCGCCGACAACCATCGTCAGTAACGGCAGCGTCGAGAGAGCAAGCGCACCCCGCGCGGCCGTCGTGAAAATCAGCGAGGCGTTGAACAGGATCGGGAACAGGGCAAAGAACAGAAGGCCAAGGCAGGCGATCCCGGGCCAATCGCGCCATGCTGGCCAGTTTCCACGTTGCAGGACAGTCACCGGCAGCAACAGCAAGAAGCCGACGCCAAATCGAAAAGAGCCTATCGCCAGCGGATCGATTGCGCCCGCCAGATAGCGCGTTGCGCCGATCGACGTACCGCCGAGACCGCTTGATAATACTGCAGCCAGTACGCCCCAGACCTCTCCCATGCGCTCGTCCTTGTTATTCCTGGTCGCGCACGGTAGGAGACAGTCTCTAATCAAGAAATCGAATTCGTGTGATACGAGAAATAACGGTTCATTATGAGCTCGCCCGTCCTGGATCCGGATCTCCTGAAAGCATTTGTTGCGGTGGCCGACCAGCGTTCCTTCACGCGCGCGGCCGCGATGCTCAACCGGACACAGTCCGCCGTGAGCATGCAGATCAAGCGACTGGAAGATCGACTTCAGGCGGAGCTGTTTCACCGCACCAAGGCGAATGTAGATCTGAGCGCCGCCGGCGAGGGCCTGCTCGGCTATGCGCGTCGCATCCTGACGTTGAACGACGAGGCGATCGGCCGGCTGCGCGAGCGCACGGTTGAGGGCGTTGTCCGCCTCGGCGTCATGGACGATTATGGGACCCTGGTCGTCCCGCCTTTGATCGCGAGCTTCGTCGCCGGTTATCCGTTGATCCATATCGAGATGGAAACCGGGCTCACATCCTCCATGACCGCCCGGCTTGGCGAGGCCTACGATCTTGTGATCGCCATGCATCCCGAAGGACAGGGCGACGGTGAATTCCTGAGACGAGAGCAGGCGGTCTGGGCCGCGGGCCCGCAGCAGGCCGTCGAGGGAGCGAATCCTCTCCCTCTTGCCCTTTATCCGCAGGGCTGCCTGTTCCGGAAATGGGCGGTGGAAGCTCTCGACGCGGCACAGCGGCCCTGGCGGCTTGCCTTCATCAGCCACAGCCTGGCGGCCGTCGAGTCTATCGCGATGCAAGGTTTGGCGGTGACGGTTGTCAAAGCCGGCACCTTTCCGTCCAAGCTTCGCCGTCTGTCGGATCGCGACGGGATGCCGCCGCTGCCTGCAGCCGACATCCGGCTGCATCGCGCCTCGAACCTGTCGCGGCCAGCGTCGCTGCTAGCCGATCATCTGGTAGAGGCATTGAACCGGCAGTCGTAGTGCCGGCGCGCCAGCCTCTCAATACGTCGCCCGGCCGCCGGAAATATCGAACACCGCGCCGGTCGAGAACGAGCAATCCTCCGACGCCAGCCACGCCACCATCGCCGCGAGCTCTTCCACAAGAACAAAGCGGTTTTTTGGAATCTTCGACAGCATGAAGTCGATGTGCTGCTGCGTCATCTGGTCGAAGATCGCGGTTTTGGCCGCTGCCGGGGTCACCGCGTTGACGGCGATCTCGTAGCCGGCGAGCTCCTTGCCCAGCGATTTTGTCAGCGCGATCAGACCGGCCTTCGATGCCGAATAATGCGCCGCGTTCGGATTGCCCTCCTTGCCGGCGATGGACGCGATGTTGACGATGCGGCCGTAGTTCTGCTTGACCATTGAGGGCACGATCGCCTTGCAGCAGATGAAGGGGCCGTCGAGATTGATGCGCAGCACCTTGCGCCATTCGTCGAGGTCGGTTTCCCACACCGTCTTGTTGATGCCGGCGATGCCGGCATTGTTGACGAGGATGTCAATCTTGCCCAGCGCCTTCAGCGTGGCGTCGCGCGTCTTCTCGACCGCGGCGAGGTCTGACACGTCGACCTTGAACGCGGTGACGCCGTTGCCGATTTCCTTGGCCGTCTTTTCGGCGAACGGCTGGTCATGATCCCAGATCGCGACCCTGGCGCCGGAGGCGACAAAACGCTCGGTGATCGCACGCCCAAACCCCTGCGCACCGCCGGTGACGACGGCACAGCGGCCGTTCAGATCGATCTTGTTCATGAGGAGATCCTTTCTTTTGGTGATCCTCGTGGTGAGGAGCGCGCCTTTGCGCGCGTCTCGAACCATGAGGCCCGCGGTCGCGCCTACAGCGTCCAGCCGCCATCGATGATGTGGGCGACGCCGGTGGTGAACGCGCTTTCGTCGCTGGCGAGATAGACCGCGAGCGATGCAATCTCCTCCGCGGTGCCGAGCCGTCCCATCGGTTGGCGGCTGACGAACATTTCGCGGCCCTGCGGCCCCGCGGCGGCGGCGCGGCCGAGCATCGACGGC
>Ga0153916_10004444_pt1 | contig 10592 bp, 11 predicted proteins | sample Opewatmetagenome_FD_109642 | JGI IMG/M metagenome (GOLD analysis project Ga0153916, IMG submission 109642) | Freshwater wetland microbial communities from Ohio, USA - Open water 3 Core 3 Depth 4 metaG | ecosystem: Environmental > Aquatic > Freshwater > Wetlands | place: USA: Ohio, Lake Erie...
CCTTGCCGCCAGTCCTGACGATGCGCCCGCCGTCCATCACGTGCACGTAATCCGGGACGATGTAGTTCAACAGGCGCTGGTAATGCGTCACCATCACCACCGCGTTATCAGGTGTGAGCAGGCTGTTCACGCCATTGGCGACGATTCTCAGTGCATCGATGTCCAAGCCAGAATCGGTCTCGTCCAGGATCGCAAGCTTCGGTTCCAGCACCGCCATTTGCAGGATCTCGTTGCGCTTCTTCTCGCCGCCGGAAAAGCCTTCATTCACGCTGCGACCGAGAAAGCTGGCATCCATCTCGACAACCTTGATCTTCTCCTGCACCAGATCGTCGAATTCGAGCGGGTCAAGTTCTTCCAGCCCGCGTTCGGTCTGTAGCGTATTGTAGGCAAGGCGCAACAATGCACTGTTCGATACGCCCGGAATTTCGACCGGATACTGGAATGCCAAAAACAATCCAGCCCTGGCGCGCTCTTCCGGTTCCAGTGAAAAAAGCTCCTTGCCTTCGAAGGTCGCAGTTCCACCCGTCACGGTGTAGTCGGGATGCCCGGCCAGCACTTTGGAGAAAGTGCTCTTGCCCGAGCCGTTGATGCCCATGATGGCGTGAACCTCGCCCGCACGGACGGTCAGGTTTACACCCTTCAGTATCTCGACGCCGGCGACTTCAGCCTTAAGGTTTTTGACTTCCAGCATCACTTTATTTCCTTTGTTTATCACCCTACGCTCCCTTCAAGTTTCAGGCCGAGCAACTTGGTTGCCTCGACCGCAAATTCCATCGGCAGATGCACGAATACATCCTTGCAAAAACCGTTGATGATCATCGAAATCGCTTCCTCCGAACCGATGCCGCGCTGGGCGAAGAAGAACATCTGGTCTTCACCGATCTTGGATGTCGATGCCTCGTGTTCTATCGTTGCACTGGTGTTTTGCACATCGATGGTCGGAAACGTACTTGCTTCGCAGCGATCGCCGATCAGCATCGAATCGCACTGCGAATAATTCCTGGCCCCGCTCGCGCGGCTGCCGATTTTCACCTGTCCGCGGTAGCAGTTGCTCGAGCGCCCGGCGGAGATCCCTTTCGAAATGATCTTGCTGCGGGTGTTCTTGCCGACATGGATCATCTTGGTGCCGGTATCGGCCTGCTGCAGATGATTGGTCAGCGCCACCGAATAGAACTCACCTATCGAGTTGTCGCCCAGCAGTACACAGCTCGGATATTTCCAGGTGATTGCAGAACCGGTTTCGACCTGCGTCCAGGAAATTTTCGAATTGACACCCTTGCACAAGCCGCGCTTGGTGACAAAATTGAAAATCCCGCCCTTGCCATTTTCGTCGCCGGCATACCAGTTCTGCACGGTCGAGTACTTGATGTCGGCATTGTCCAGCGCGACCAGCTCGACCACTGCCGCATGCAGCTGATTGGTATCGAACTGCGGTGCGGTGCAACCTTCGAGATAACACACCGAGCTACCTTCTTCGGCGATGATCAGTGTGCGCTCGAACTGTCCCGAGCCTTCGGTGTTGATCCTGAAATAAGTGGAAAGATCCATCGGACACTTGACGCCCTTGGGGATATAGCAGAACGAGCCATCGGTGAACACCGCAGAATTGAGCGCGGCATAAAAGTTGTCGCCGCTCGGAACCACACTACCCAGATATTGTTTCACCAGTTCGGGATGCTCGTGCACCGCTTCCGAAAAAGAACAGAAAATAATTCCAACCTCGGCCAGCTTCGCCTTGTAAGTCGTGGTCACCGATACGCTGTCGAAAATCACGTCGACGGCCACTCCGGCCATCATTTTTTGCTCGTGCAAAGGCACGCCAAGTTTTTCAAAGGTGCGCCTTAATTCAGGATCGACTTCGTCCATGCTGGCAAGCTGCTTCTTCGGCTTGGGCTGCGCAAAATAAATGATGTCCTGAAAGTCGATCCTGGGATAACTCACGTTCGCCCAAGTCGGCTCCTCCATCGTCAGCCAGTGCCGATACGCGGACAGACGAAAGTCGAGCAGCCACTCCGGCTCGCTCTTCTTTTTCGAGATCAGGCGTATGACATCCTCGCTCAATCCCTTTGGAACCGCCTCGGTTTCGATGTTGGTCACAAAACCATGCTTGTAAGGCTGGTTGACCAGATTATGTAGCGCTGTGCTCATGTGTAATCCTCAAACTGCAAAACTTTCTCCGCATCCGCACTGATTCTTGACATTGGGATTGTTGAACTTGAATACATGTCCCAACCCTTCCTTGACGTACCCTAGCTCCGTACCTTCGAGAAAAGGCAGGCTCTCTGCATCCACAACCAGCTTTGCACCAAAATTCTCAAATACCGAGTCGTTCTCCCGAACCTCCTGCGCAATATCCATGGTATATGCAAAGCCGCTGCATCCGGACTTTTTCACTCCGACACGCAACCCGATCCCAGTGCCGCTCTTATCGATCTGGCTTCGAATATGCCTTGCTGCCGATTCCGTCAATGTTATTGCCATGTTCCTCTCCAAAATAAATTTATACCGATATACCTCGCGAACGGATCGCGCTCATATCAACAACCTGAGTATTGGGTTTTATCATTTCGGCAAGACTCACCCTGTCAAGTGCCTCTTGTATGACATGATTTATCCCTTGCCACTGCCCCCTTGTCGAGCAGAACGATTCTCGCGTGCACGTTGATGTACCGCTGCACTCGGTGATCGAAATGGGACCATCCATCGCATTGATTATTTCAGCGATTGAAATATCCTTGGGATAGCGCGCGAGTATGTAGCCGCCTTTAGCACCTAGCACAGAAGCAACAAGGCCATCGCGGGCAAGCATTTTAAGAATCTTGCTTACTGTGGGAGCCGCTATTCCCAAGCCGACCGCCACTTCATTTGCGCTGTGAACAATCCTGTCGCGCGCCATATAGGCCATGACTTGGCAACCATAATCTGCTAATTTGCTTAAACGTAACATACTCACCTCGACCAACTAAGACTAGTTTAGTACTAATTAGTTCACGATGCAACATTGACGCAGCGATTGTGAGGGCAGAGCTTGGCTGAACATTCAATAATGTATATTATGAAACTTGCAGATCATGATATTAGCTGCTTACAAGAATCTGCAGGGTTCTATCCAAACTACCAGAGTCACCTTACCCCGTTGCTGTTCAGACACTTATCACTGTTCATCCTCCTGTATATCAGCGGCTGTGCTCATCTATCCGATGCGCCCGTTGCTACGCCTGCTCAAGGCAAACCCATAGCCGTGATGCCGCTGGATAACGAAACCAACTCAGTAGCAGGCGCTTTATACATGAGGGAGCAGATGGTGACCTTATTAAAGCAGAAAGGCTATGCGCCTTTGCCGATAGACCAGACCGACGTGATGCTTGCCAACCAATTCGGAATTTCCCTGGGAGGACAAATCAGCGAGGTAGACATACCCAAGATCGCGGCTGGACTTGGAGTCGACGCGGTCATGACCGGACGCTTAAAGAATTTCAGTGCCGTCTTATTATCGTATAATGAAGTGTCGGCAAGTTTCACGTTATACACAGGCAATGATTGGCAGCCCAAATGGACTTATGACGGTGTAGCAAATGCGCCTTTTTCACCACTGCGCAACAACGATTCGCTCGGCACACAAATCATCGGCGGACTGATAAGCAACGTTCTGGAACGGTCCATGGGAGAACCGTTACAGGATGCGGTTGCCAAGTATTATCAACAGCTTCAGCATAGTCTCCCGACTGGCCGGGATACTTTTCATTAAGGAGGAATCATGTCGCGTCATATCGTTCTAATCATCTTCGCAGCCATCACGCTGACCACCAGCGGCTGCATAACGCACATGACCGGACAGGCAAAGGATGACAGCACGTTGTCGGGTGAAACCCAGCAACTGGAAAGCGCGGGTGCCGCCTATACCGGTCCGCAATACACCATAGGGATCGTCCAATTCGACAACAAGGCTCCCGCCAAGGTCACCGGCGTTGGCGAAGCGGCTGCGACCATCCTCCGGACGCAATTGGAAACTGCCGGACTCAAAACCATCATGCTGGATGAGAATGCGCTCAAAGAATCCGATAAGCTCGTTGCACTACAACGATCTGGCGTCATCAAGACCGGTAATAAATACGCTGACAGCGGTTTCGACGCACTGGATTATCGCTTGTCCGGCGCAATCACGGCTTATTCGGAAGTCGAAGAAGGAATAGATGCGATTGTTTTCCAGAAAAAATCTGTCGTTGCACGCGTCACCGTAGATTATGCCCTCGTGGACATCGCCACCGGCAAGCCACTCGTGGCAGAATCTGGCGCTGGAGAATATCGCAAAACCACAACGGGTGCATTAGGCTTGGGTGCCAAATCGTCGTTCGATCCCAACTTGCGCGATGGCGCACTGCGTGATGCCCTGGCCAAGGCCACCGAAAAAGTTATACGCAAATTGAGCGCCATGCCCTTTCAAGGAAAGCTTCTTGCAGTTGACAGCGAGACCCTGGTCTTAAAGGCCGGCACCCGCTCTCAATTGAAGGAAGGCACCCAACTGGCCGTCTACCATGTGGGTGAATCCCTGCGCGACCCGGATAGCGGGCAAATTCTGGGGTATAAGGAAAGCAAAGCCGGTATCATTAAAATCAACCGCCATCAAAATGAAAACATCTCCGAGGCTTCCATCATCTCCGGCAGTGGTTTCCAAATCGGAGATATCGTAAGAACCATCCCATAGAGGCACTACATAAAATGTTCCCCGCCAAAATCGAGGGGGACATTTTACGAACTCCCATATATCTGGCCGTGTTTTACCAGTCCTATAAGTTCAACCATTTATATTTAATGCATAATCGTCCCGAAAGAAATCATTATGAATAAAATAGTAATATTCGTGCTTGTTATCACGTTGTCCGCATGTGGCACACAAAACAAACTCTGGATTCCTGACTGGAAGGAAACATCCCCCCTGGCAACCGCACGCGCCGGAACGGCGGTAGTTGCAGCCAATGACACCCTTTTCCTGATTGGCGGCGTCGATGGAAAAGATTTTCTCGATACTACCGAATATGCCAAAATTAAACAGGATCACTCTTTAGGTCCTTGGCAACCGGGGCCGCTTTTAAAAGAGAAGCGCGGCTTTATCGATGCCGTAATACATAACGGCTCGGTATACGTGGTCGGCGGCGGTAATGGCCCCAATGGACATAACCTGCTTCGCTCAGTTGAGCGTGCACATATTCTGCCGGATGGCACATTGGGCCCATGGGAAACAGAAAAAAATCAGATGGTCGTTGCACGGCGTTGCAGCAAAATCATTGCAACGGACAAATTCCTATATGCCTTTGGCGGCTTCGGCGGAGTGTTGTTGGACTCTGTAGAACGTGCAGAATTCATGCCTGACGGCAGTCTCGGGGAATGGCAACTCGAATCCAAAACAATGCTCATGCCACGCTATGTCAATGGCGTAAAAAAATGGGGAACGTCCGCTTATGTGATAGGTGGCCACGACCAGGACAAAGGGGTAGGCATAACCGATGTCGAATGGTCACCGCTGGGCGATTCCGAGGTACGTGACTGGAAAGCCACACAACCCTTGCAAAAGGGGCGATATGGATTATCCACAGTTTCACATGGGGATTATATCTATGCGCTCGGCGGCCTTACCGGGCAGGAATTTTTAGATAGCATAGAAAAAAGCAAAGTTAAGGCCGATGGTCAATTGTCCGCATGGCAAATGAGCACCCCTATGAATGAACCACGCGGCATGTTCAGCGTAGTTGAATATAAAGACTGGATTTATGTGATTGGCGGCACCGGCCGGGATAGTTATTTATCTGATGTTGAGTATGCCACAGTCAACGAAACCGCAGACTTCGGATACTGGGGGCTCGAATCGGATGCACTGGCTTACAAAACCAAATTGGCAGCACGCAAAGAAAAGCAGTCCCAGTTACCTAATCTGGGCACCGTAAGAAAGGTCCTGCAGGCAGCAGCATATACCTATCTGGAAGTGGACAGTTTCAAACAAGGGGTGATTTGGCTGGCCGGTCCAAAACTTGTTGTTCAACCCAATAGCCTGGTGCGCTATAGCACAGGTGTTGTAATGAGGGGCTTTTACAGCAAAGAGCTGAATCGAAATTTTAACGAGATACTTTTTGTAGGAGAAATACAAAAGGTAGAGTAGGATTTTATCCACTCTGCCAATAAATCTTCATGTGCCAAGCAGGGTGATGATCTCTCTGATCTCGTGACGCAGCACTGCAACATTAACCGCTGTCGCAATTGCAGCAACGCGGCCGTCCTGCTGATTCTGATTTTCCAGGAGGTTGCGCGCACCACTGATGGTAAAACCCTGCCCATACAGCAACTCGCGGATACGGCGAATCAGCATCACTTCATGGTGCTGATAGTAGCGGCGATTGCCGCTGCGCTTGACCGGTTTGAGCTGGGTGAATTCCTGTTCCCAATAGCGCAGCACGTGCGCCTTGACCCCGCACAATTCGCTGACTTCACCGATAGTGAAATAGCGCTTCGCGGGAATCGGCGGAAGTTCGGAATTAGGCTTGTGGTTTTCCATGATAGGATTTTTCCACCATGGTCTTCAATTTCTGGCTGGGATGAAAGGTCACCACACGGCGTGCAGTGATGGGGATTTCCTCGCCGGTCTTGGGATTGCGTCCGGGGCGTTGCGGTTTATCGCGCAGTTGAAAATTCCCGAACCCGGATAATTTGACGCTCTCACCCCGTTCCAGTTGCAAACGGATTTCCTCAAAGAAGGCTTCCACCATATCTTTGGCTTCGCGTTTATTGAGACCGACTTTTGCGAACAGCAAATCAGCCAGTTCGGCTTTGGTTAATGTTGTTGTCATTTCTCTCCCTTATATACGCAATTGTGCGCCGTGCATTGCCAAAACATCTACTAGCAACTTGATACTGTATTCGATTTCAGAATCGGTGAGTGTTTTTTGAGTATCTTGTAATAACACGCGGAATGCAAGGCTTTTTTTACCTCGCTCCATCCCCCTGCCGCGATACACGTCGAACAGCGCGATCTCTGTCACCCAAGGTTCTGCAGCCTGCCGCATTGCATCCAAAAGCGTTTGTACACCAACCGTTTCATTCACCATCACGGCCAGATCGCGCCGTACCGCCGGGAAACGTGAGACATCCATCGCTTTGGGTACACTCCCCTGCGCCAACGCAGCCAGTCCGACCTCGAACCACACTGCGGCTTGTGCCAAATCGTATTGCTGTTGCCATTGCGGGTGCAGTTCGCCCATCCAGCCGATGGCGCGACCATCCAGCAAAATGCGCGCCGAACGTCCCGGATGCGAAGCAGGATGATGCACGCTTTCAAAATTCAACTGGCGCGGCGAGAACAGTGCTTCGACATCGCCCTTCACGTCGTAGAAATCGACATTGCGCGCAGCCTCCCCCCACTGTTCGGGCAGTGCCGTGCCATAAGCCAATCCGGCTACACGTTCATGCTGTAAATAGCTGCCCGCCTCGGCAGCAAAACAACCACCCACTTCGAACAGGCGCACGCGCGGTTGTTTGCGCGCAACGTTGGTGCGCAATGCGCCGAGCAGCCCGCCCAACAAACTGCTGCGCATAACGCTCATCTGGCTGGCAATCGGATTTTTCAACGCGATGGGCGTAGTATTTCCGCACAGGTCACGCTCCCACCCGGATTCCACGAATGCATAATTGATAATCTCTTGATAATCGCGCAGCACCAGTGCCTGGCGCAATTTCGCCAAGGGGTGCTGAGCTTCGGCCTGGGCCAATATGCTCATGGTGACCTGCGAGGCTTGCGGCGTGATTTTATCGTAGCCATACACGCGCGCAACCTCTTCGATCAGGTCTTCTTCGATTGTGATGTCGAAGCGGTAGCTGGGCGGTGTCACCAAAAATTCTTCGTCCCGGCGCTGAAACATCATGCCCAGCCGCGACAGTATCTGAGCGATCTCTTCTGCTTCCAGCAACACCCCCAGTACGCGTTGTACACGCGAAGTGCGCAGCTTCACCGGATTGCGTCCGGGCAAGCTTCCCACCACTTCCGTGACTGCACCAGCCTGCCCGCCGCAGATATCGAGGATCAATTGCGTTGCGCGGTCTAACGCTTCCCGAGTAGCCGCAAAATCCACGCCGCGTTCGAAACGGTAGGAAGAATCCGAACCGAAACCCAAACGGCGCGACTTGCCGATGATCACCCCGGGCGAAAAGAATGCGCTCTCCAGAAAGATGTCAGTGGTTGTATCGTCCACCGCGCTGTCCGCACCGCCCATCACACCTGCCAATGCAATGGGGTTCTTGCCGTCGGCGATTACCAGCATATCCTCTTGCAGTTCCACCATCTGCTCGTTCAGCAGCTTCAGGCTTCCTCCGGCACGAGCAAAGCGCACCTCGATATCACCGTTCAATTTGTTCAGATCGAATGCATGCAGCGGCTGTCCCAGTTCGAGCAACACATAATTGGTCACATCCACCAGCGCGCTGATACTGCGCAGTCCGCAACGCTCCAGGCGTCGCACCATCCATGCAGGCGTGGCGGCTTCAGCGTTCACTCCGGTGATCACGCGCCCGGTGTAACGGGGGCAAGCGGTGGGTGCTGTCACTTTGACCTTGCAGCCGCGATTGCTGGTCAGCTTGAACGATGCACCGGGTATGGCCCGCAGCAATGCACCTGTCAGCGCGGCAACTTCGCGGGCGATACCATGCAGCGACAAACAATCGCTGCGATTAGGCGTCAGCTTGAGCGTGATCAGATGATCGTCCAGATCGAGGTGTTCGCGTATGCTCTGTCCGACCACCGCGTCAGCAGCCAGTTCCATCAATCCGCTGCTCTCTTCCGCCAGGCCAAGCTCTTTAGCCGAACACATCATGCCAAATGAGGTGACGCCGCGCACCTTGGCTTGCTTGATCTCCATGCTCGGCAGCTTCGCGCCGACCAGCGCACACGGCGCTTTCATGCCGACCGTCACGTTCTGTGCACCGCAAACGATGCTCAGCGGCTCGTCCTGACCAACGTCCACCGTCAGCACATTCAGCCGATCGGCATCAGGATGCTTTTCCATGGTCAGCACCTGCGCGACGACGACCTTGTCAAAGGCTGGAGCAACCGCAGTCATCTCCTCTACTTCAAGGCCGGCCATGGTCAACAGGTGAACCAGTTCCTCGCTGGAGAGCGATGGGTTCACAAAAGTGCGCAGCCAGGATTCTGAGAATTGCATTTTCAGTTAAATTGTTTCAGGAAATGCAGGTCATTCTCGAAAAACAGCCTGAGGTCGTTCACTCCGTAGCGCAGCATCGCCAAGCGCTCCACGCCCATACCGAAAGCAAAGCCGATGTATTTCTCGCTGTCTATGCCGACATGCTTGAGCACGTTTGGGTGCACCATGCCGCAGCCGCCGATCTCCAGCCAGCCGCCTTTCCAGCTCATATCCATTTCAGCCGACGGTTCGGTGAACGGAAAAAACGAGGGCCGGAAGCGCACATGCATGTCTTCAGTCTCGAAATAGTTCTTGAGGAAATCGGCGATCACGCCTTTCAGATCGGCGAAACTCACCCGCTCGCCTATCCATAGACCTTCGACTTGATGAAACATCGGCGAATGGGTGGCATCAGAATCCACGCGATAGACCCGCCCCGGCGCGATGATGCGGATGTCCGGCATCGTTTCCAGATGTTTGTATTTCGCCATATGCGCCTGCATGTAGCGGATCTGGATCGGCGAAGTGTGGGTGCGCAGCACATGCTGCTCGTCGATGTAGAAGGTGTCGTGCATGGCGCGCGCCGGATGGTCTTCCGGAATGTTCAGCGCGGTAAAGTTGTAGAAATCGCTCTCGATCTCGGGGCCTTCCGCCACTGCATAGCCGATGGAATGGAACAGCGTCTCGATGCGTTCCAGCGTGCGCGTCACCGGATGCAGCCCGCCCACGCCCGCACCGCGACCCGGCAGGGTCACGTCCAGCGATTCCGCCGCCAGTTTTTGCGCCAGTTTATTTTGCTGAAGCGCATCGCGACGCTGCTGCAACGCCGCCTCGATGGTTTGTTTGACTTGATTGATACGCGCGCCCGCGGCAGGACGTTCCTGCGCAGACAGCTTGCCCAGCCCTTTGAGCAATACAGTCAGGCTACCTTCTTTGCCCAGGTAGCGCGCTTTGACCTGCTCCAGTTCAGCTTCGTCGCTGATCACCGCAAACTGTTGCAGAGCCTGGTCGAGAATTTGTTGTAGTTCTTGCATTTATTTTTAACTCCCCTTCTCTGACTACGGGAAGAACGCTGCCAAGCAGCGGATTACCTCCCAGTGTGCCACATGCGGGTGCAAGTAGAGGTTGGGAGGGGTTAGAAACAAAAAAAGGAGGCTTCCCGCCTCCTTTGTTTTTTAGCGGCCTGACTTATACGCCGAGGCTGGCCTTGGCTTGCGCGACGAATTGCGCAAACGCCGGCTTATCGAACACCGCGATGTCCGACAATACCTTGCGGTCGACTTGAATCGACGCTTTCTTCAGGCCATTCATGAACACGCTGTAGCTCATGCCCTGCTCACGCGCTGCTGCGTTGATGCGCGCAATCCACAAGGTCCGGAACTGGCGCTTCTTCTGGCGGCGATCGCGATA
>Ga0153916_10004445_pt1 | contig 10591 bp, 6 predicted proteins | sample Opewatmetagenome_FD_109642 | JGI IMG/M metagenome (GOLD analysis project Ga0153916, IMG submission 109642) | Freshwater wetland microbial communities from Ohio, USA - Open water 3 Core 3 Depth 4 metaG | ecosystem: Environmental > Aquatic > Freshwater > Wetlands | place: USA: Ohio, Lake Erie, Old...
CAAGGCAGGCGAGAAGCAAGAATAGAGATTCGGGTGTGATAACGATCCTTTACGACGGCTGGCCGCTGGTCTACCAACCTAACAGCCCCGAGGCGCTGCATCTACTGGCCTTGCTGCACAGCCGCCCACCGGGAGTGCAGGCGTTGGTGGCACTGCCGGGTGAGCCGCCCCCATGGCTGCCGCCGTCTGAAGTAATCGCCCACGTGTTACCCACAAACGATGCGCTTCGGGCGCGCCTGGTATGGGAGCAGCGCACACTTCCCAACTTATGCCGGCGGGTGGGCGCAGCGCTGCTGCACCTGACCTCCTCTCACCCACCCTTGTTCGGGGCAACGGCGAGCGTGGTCAGCCCCTGTATCCTTGACGAGGCTCCCTATCCGCCTGGCTTCCGGGAGCGCAGCCTCAACGAACGCCTGCGCGCAGCTTTCTCGCAGGGCGGTATGGCGCGCCTGGGCGGCTTATTCTGGCCTTCCGACCTGCCCGACCTGGGCGGAACAGCGCCGGTCTATCCCCTGCCGCCTGTAGTCTATCCAGAGTTCACCACGGGCGGTACAGCTCAAGATGACGGTCTGGCAGTCGAAAAACTCGACCTGCCGCAGAGCTACGTCCTCTATCACGGCCCATCAGACGAAGAGACGCTACGCCGCCTGTTGAGCGCCTGGAGCTGGGTTGTCGGCGCGCTGGGAAATGCTTTCCCCCTGCTGGCACTAGGCCTGGGTGAGGAGGGGCGGGAGCGCCTGTCATCCCTGGCGACAGCCTACCCATTGGGCGAGACGGTACGTTCGCTATCTGCGCTGACGCCAGACACATTAGCGATCGTTTACCGGCACGGCGCGGCTCTCTTCCACCCCGCAACGGAGCCCCCATGGGGTGGATCCGTGCGCATGGCCTTGACCAGCGGGACGCCGGTGGTATCGATCGAGGACCGCCGGACAGACGCCCTGGTCGGTCCCGCGGCTTATCTGGCGCAGATCGACGACACGCGCGCTCTGGGAGCGGCCCTGATCACCGTTCTGGTTGAGGAAGGGGTTGCAGAGCAGCTGTCCAAGGCCGGCCGGGAGCGTACTTCATCCTGGTCGCTATTACAGCCCTTTGGCCAAAGACTGCTGGCTGCTTACATTAATATTCTTGAACGACCTAAGTAATGGTTTTTAACTCGAAAAACGCAAAGAGAAAGGGATTCTATATTTATCTTTGTGTACTTTATGCTCTTTGTGGTGAAATCCTATTTACCGCGCATGAGGCGGACGGCGAAGACTGCCACCCCAACGCCAGCCAGCAGGAACAAGCCGCCAATGACCCCCAGCAGCGGGGACCGGCCGCTGCCTGTAGGGATGGGGGCCTCGGCCACCGTCTCCGAGTTAGCCTGGGCCCCAAAATCGATGTAGGTCTCGTCGCCGGCGTTCAGCCGCAGGATATAGCTGGTGATCGTGGTAGGGTTGTAACCCTCAGGGATGGCGACCGAGATGGTGTATTCCCCTTCCGGCAAGTCGGTGAAGCAGTGGGGGTCCACCCCGGCCTCGCTGGGGACAGTCTCTGTTACGCTACCCGAACGGTTGTTCACGCTGATCGCCCCACCAGGTATCGATGGCTCTTCCTGCTGGCGAATAGAATCGCCGTTCAAATCATTGTACAGGATGACGCACAGGTTTCCCAGACCGGGCACCCGTGAAGGGGTAGGCAGCAGCGGCGTGGGAGTGGGGCTGGGACCAGCCGTGGGGGTGGTTTGCGAGGGACCGCCCAACCCCAGCAATAGCTGTTGCCCCACGACGATATTATCGCCGGTCAGACTATTCAAACCACGTATCTCGTCGACCTTCACGCCAGAGATGAGCGAGATGCGTAGCAGGGTATCACCATCCTGAACGATATAGATGATGCGCCCATCTGGACCGGGTGTCGGAGTGGGGAAGGGGGTCATTTGTAAGAGCGGCGCTGCCAGGGCTGGAGCACGCAAACCTGTAAGGGCAATCGCTAAAGCCAGCAGACAAAGACCAACGAGAAGCGTGTGACGAGTCATAGTGTCATTATAACGGAATTTTAGACGATGACACGCGATGGGTGATCCGTGAAAATCCACCTCATCGGTGTCGATCCATCCCCCATGGTCATTTTATTTTGTCACTTACACGGCGGATGCGCTCCAGGACCTCGGCGGCTTCTTCGGAGCCAGCGATGTGAACCCGCCCATCCCGATCCACGTGGGTGGGGACGAGCTCATAGCCGGCATAGCGACTGCCCTCGAAGCGCACCAGCAAAATTACCCCTTGCTGGTGGTCTCGCGGCCACTGATCGAAGACGAAATTGCCCAGACCATAGAAGACCTGCACGCCGTCAATTTGCTGGATAGCCTGGACGACATGGGTGTGGTTTCCCACCACCAGGTCGGCACCGGCCTCGACGAACTGGCGCGCCAGCCCGCGCTGCGACCAGTTGGGCGTGGGCACATCCTCCGGCCCCCAATGCGGCATAGCGATGACCACATCGGAAACCTGCCGGGCAGCAGAGATGGCATTGCGCAGGTTCTCCTCATTGAGAACGGCAATGCCGGGACTATCTTCGCCGGCAAAGGCCATCGGTTCGATCTGCCCGAGGGAGATGAAGCCGAAGCGTATGCCGTTGACCGTGGCCACAACCGGCTGCATCGCCTCGTTGTGATTGGCTCCCGCCCCCACCGGCAGGATGCCGGCACGCCGCAGGTTGTCGAGCGTGTCGAAGAAGGCGCGCCCGCCGCAGTTAGAAAGTCCACAGTTCTTGATGTGGTTGGTTGCCACGCTCATCAGGTCGAAGCCAGCGCGACCCAGAGCGCCCGCATTGGCCGCGCTGCCCACCAGCACGTAGGTGGGGGTACAGCCGGTATGCGGCGGGTAGTCGCTGATGGTAGCGTTGAGTGTGCCCACCGCCAGGTCTGCCCGGCTGATGACCGTCTTGACTTCCTCGTAAGGGTAGTCTGGGTTCCCGGAGGCGTCGATCGCGGCCTGCACACAGCGCGCCGGCACGATCACCCCAGTGAAGAGGAGGGTAGTCACGGGTGGCGGAGGTGTGGGAGAGGCCGTGGGTAGGGGAGTTGGAGAACTGGGAGGAAGAGGGGTTGGGGAGGCTGGGAGCGAGGGAATTGGGGAGCTAGGGAGCGAAGGAGTGAGGGAACTGAGGGGAAAGGGAGTAGGCGTGGTTTGGACCGGATCAGTGCCTAGTTGGGTGGGCGAGGGCTCTAAGGTGATTGCCGCCGGATCGCAGGCGGTGAGGAGCAGCGATGAAAGCAAAAGGGTGAAGAATAAACGCACCAGGAGATTATACTCTGCTGTCTGAGTCAGGCCTGGATTAACGCGGCGCGGATTTCGGAGCGCACCGCCTCATCCGTCTCACTCTGCAGGGCGGATTGCAACGCTCGCAGGGCCGCCTCGCCGCCAATGCGCCCCAGCGCCCAGGCGGCGTGCCGGCGCACCAGCGGCTCTGCTTCCCGGCTTAATGCTTCTGCCAGGGCGGGGACGGCAACGGGATCGCCGCGATCCCCCAAAGCGATAACGGCGTTGCGCAGATAGCCGCGGCGCTTGGCGCGCTTCAACGGGCTGCCCTTGAATTTACGGTTAAAAGCCTGTGGCGTCAGGGCTAGCTCCTCGATCAAATCCGGGGAGGCCACACCCGGGCGGGGGGCAAAGGCCGGGTCGCCCTGTGGAGTAGCAAAGCGCTGGTTCCACGGGCAGACCTGCTGGCACACGTCACAACCGAAGACCCAATCCCCCATCTGGGAACGCAGGTCGTCCGGTGTAGGCCCTTTTAACTCGATGGTCAGGTAGGAGATGCAACGACGGGCGTCCAGGGTGCGGTCGGGCAGGATGCAGGCGGTGGGGCAGGCATGGATGCAGCGCGTGCACGAGCCGCAGTAATCCGGCAGAGTGGGAGGGTCGGGCTCTAGGTCGAGGCCCAGGAGCACTTCCGCCAGCAGGAAATACGAGCCCTGGCGCGGGTTGATCAGGCAGGTGTTCTTGCCAATCCAGCCCAGGCCGGCGCGCTGCGCCAGGTCGCGCTCCAGTACAGGGCCGGTATCGGTATACCAGCGGTTGGGCACGGGTTCGCCCACCCGCGCCTCGATGAAGGCAACCAGTAGGCGCAGGCGCTGCACCAGAACGAGATGGTAATCCTCGCCCCAGGCATAGGAGGCGACCCGCCCGAGGACTTTTTTCTCCACCGCACCCCCCGGCCCCCTCTCCCCGCCTGGCTGATCGGCAGGCCATGGCGCCAGCGGGGAGGGGTCCCCCGCGGCGCGGGAGAGGGTGGGGGCTGGATATCTTACCCCCAGCACCAGGATCGAACGGCACTCGGGCAGGATCTGGCGCGGGTCGCTGCGCCGCTGGCGGGCGCGCTCGCTCGCCAGATATGCCATCTCGCCGTGGCGACCTGCCGCCAGCCAGCCCTCGTAAACGGTGTAATGCGGCGGGGGCTCCGGCGTGGTCACGCCCACCAGCTGGAAGCCCAGGGTGTGGGCATTCTCTTTGATTTCCTCAGTGAGGGACATCATTGACTCTATCCACCAAAAGTTTTAATGACATCTTACCGTAATCCCGCTTCTTTTACAAATCTCTGACAAATACCGATGGCGGTTGACACCCCTAATAGAATATGCTATATAGAGACAGGGAGCAGCCTTGGGTCTGTTCTGCATGAGCAATCTGGCAAATACACTTTTCAGAGAGGAGGTGACACGAGCAGATCCTCCTACCTATTGAACCCGATTTTTCGAAAACCACCCTCCATGGGCGTTCCTGAAGCCCGGTTGGCAAAAAAAACAAAACATACCCTAATCCTAAGGAGTCGATATGAAGAAACTGACAATCTCGATCATCCTCGGGCTGGCCCTTGTGTTAAGCATGGTAGGCGGCGCACTGGCGATCACTAATGGACAGCCGGACGGGGACGCGCACCCTTACGTAGGCCTGTTGGTTTTCGACGTTGCCCCTGGACAACCCGGCTGGCGCTGCAGCGGATCTCTCATCGCGCCGAACGTCGTCTTAACTGCTGGACACTGCACTGATGGCGCGGTGGCTGCGCGGGCATGGTTCGATGAAGATGTACAAAGCAACGCCGAATATCCTTTTAGCGGTGCAACCTCCTACGATGGTGTACCTCACTTGAACCCAGAATACTGCTCTGAATGCGCGAACGGGCTGCCAGGCTTCGCGTTCCGCGATGTGGGCATCGTCGTTCTAACTGAGCCGGTCCCGACGAGCGCGGTCAGCACATATGCCACCCTACCAACAGCGGGTCTGGTGGATACGCTGAAGAATAAGACCGCTGTCGATTTTGTGGGCTATGGCGTACAATTTCAAGCTCAAATTCCCGGTAATGAGTTACCCCAACCCCCACCGTACTACCGGTGGATGGGACCAAAATTACGCCTCTATGCCCCGAGTGAACTGGTCTCGGGTAAGTTTGTCCACAGCGCTGAGTTCCTGAAGCTTGCGCTGAACCCTGGCGGCGGGTCAGGCGGCACCTGCTTCGGCGATTCGGGCGGCCCGGACCTGTTGGGTGGCACGAGCACCGTCCTGGGGGTCAATTCGTATGTGACCAACGTAAACTGCTCCGGTGTGGGATACTCGGCTCGCGTCGACGTCCCCGAAGTGCTGGATTGGATCAGGAGTTACCTACCTTAATCCCAAATCGGTTACTAAATAAGGGTTTTGCAGGCAATAAATGCCTGCAAAACCCTTTTTCTTTCTATTGGCAGGTCAAGGTAAAGCTGATCGTATCCGAGAGGACATCTTCGGGGGCGGTGATATGCAAGCGCGCCGTTCCGCTGACCGAATCGGTGAATTCCAGCGTGTAGGTGATCTGACTGGTGCCGGCGTTTAGATTGGCTGTGGTTGAGCCGGGCAGGTTGATGGGATAGCCGGTCTCCACCTCCAGCTGGTAAGTCACCGTGGCGGCTTTGCTCAGGGTGAACGAGGCGGTGAAATTGAAGGTATACGGGCAGACCTCCTCGACCGTGGCCTGGTCCACATCAAGGGAGGTATCAGTGACCACGTCCGCGCCAGATGTGGAGGTAGCCCCTGGCGTGCCGCTAGCTGCCGGAGTACCGGTGCCCGCAGTGACAGTGGCTGCCGATTCAGCCACGTTGATCAACACATAGAACAAGCCGTCAGAGTTGGGACCCATACCGAAATTACTGCCTGCGGCATTGCGCAGCATCCAGTAACCGGTGTATTTGCCCTCATTGTCAGGAGCAGTGAGCTGGATGCTCAGGTCTACGGTCTTCCCAGGCGACACTTCCACGGTTAGTGGGGTTGAGTTCGCGCCGCCCATCTGCTCTCCGCTGGAGAAAACCAGGTTATAGGCCAACGTCCACGTAGAGGTGCCGGCGTTCATCAGGCGCCAGGTCTTGGTGAACTTCTCGCCGGGCTTGAAGACGGTGCCGTCGGGCACGGTCAGATCGGCGACGAACTCCACCCGGTCGGTACCGGGGCTTACAGGCGGGGCGGGCGTCGTAGGGGTGACGCCAACAGACGGCAAGGTCGCGGACGGTGTGGCTGCCGTCGGAGTCGGCGTGGGCGTGGACGGCAGGGGGGAAGGGGTGTTAGCCGCCAGGGAGGTCATCCTGGCCTGAGCGGTCAGGGCTGCATCGGTGAGCACCGCCTTCGGGTCGATGGTTTGGGTAGCTTCCGACTGCGCTCCCGGCTGGCAGGACGCCAGGAGCAGGGAGATTGCCAGCAGAGCTGGGTAAAGGGATTTTATTAATCTCAAGGTCTCACCTCCAGAGGTCTTTCCAACCCCACAAGTATAACCGATGGAGGGGTGAAAGTAGACCTAGGACGATGGACGACAGCTAAAGCCCTGCGGGCTATCATGACCTAAGTGAGCACTTCATCCAGCTCCAGCAACCCGAGCTCGTGGTAGAGCCATCCGTGAGGTCGTACAGGCAATTCGTCCGTGAAGGCCGGCTTGGAAGGCAGGCGCCCAACGCACGAGGGCGCTTTCCTCCGAAGCAATCCGCCCGATAACGGGTGAACGGAGATTGCTTCAGCGGCTTACAGCCGCTTCGCAATGACGCGTGCGAGTTTATTCTCTCTCTAACCCCATAGGTAGGGCGCAGCACAACGTCGAGCGGCAGATGGCGGCTTGAGAAATGCCACCCTACCTCTTCTTGGACGACCTCGGGTATGGAGTAGGGATTACCCTATCTCGGACGTCTGGAATCTCCCCGTGAATCTAAGGAATATCCCCGATTGTATTCCTGGCTATACTCATCTATATTGATAAGATGAATGATAGCATCTATAAAGAAAGAATTAACCTCTTCGTGGTAAATTCCCAGGTTTCCGTGGCGCCGGGGAGCAAGGGGACGATCTCGGCGATGCTGGCCAACCAGGGCGCCGAAGAGGATTATTTCGAGCTGTACGTAAAGGGCTTGCCGTCCGAATGGGTCTCGTTGGAGACCTCGGTGATCTCCTTACAACCCGGCGAACAACGTGAGATCCCCCTGACGGTCCAGCCGGCCGAACACCCTCAGGGTCGAGCCAGCCAGTATCCCTTTGTCATCCAGGTGACCAGCCAGGGGCATCCGGGCGAGATGGCAGAAGTCGAGGGCACCCTGACCGTCGCCGCATTCCAGTCCGAAGGGCGGATCGGCGTCCTGATGGGATCCACCCAATTCGCGGTGGCCCCCGGCAGCAGCCTGCTCATTCCCATCCTGCTGCTCAACCGGGGTTTGGAGGAGGATGTCTTTCGCCTGCACGTCGAGGGAATCCCCGCCAGCTGGGTCTCGACCTCCGCCCCGCTGACCCGCCTGGAAGCAGGGCAGCAAAGCGAAGTGGAGCTGGCCCTCCAACCCCCGCGCGCGCCGCAGAGCGAGGCAGGCCGCCATCCATTTGTCATCCAGGTGCAGAGTGAGCAGGACCCCAGCCAACAAGCCGAAGCAGCCTGCATCCTGACCGTGGCGGCTTTTGCGGAATTCAGCAGCGAGCTGTTCCCGAAACAACTTAAGTTCGGGCAAACCGCCACCATCGTGGTGAAGAATCTGGGGAATTTCCAGGATAGCTTCAGCACCGGCTTTCACAGCCAGGCAGATGCCCTGCTCTTCGAGAAGATTGAGAGACTGCAGGTGCAGGCGGCTGGCGGGGAGCAGAATGTCGTAACGGTGGTCAACGGACCGCTTGCGCTGCATGTACCCGCCGGCGAGAGCGGCGCCATCGAGTTCCGCGCCAAACCCCGCTCCTATAGGCTCTTCGGTGGAGAATTGGCTTACCCCTTCACAGCCCGGGTGCAATCCACCGGAAATACTGCGCAGACCCTGCAAGGGGAGCTGACTGGCAAAGCCCTCGTCCCGATTTGGGTTTTGCCGCTGGTCGCCATCCTGCTGATCTCGGTGCTTTGTTTATTTACATTTTCCGGCGCCCGCAAGCTGGACCAGGCAGCGAGCGCGACTCAAACCGCGCAATATTTTATTTCCCAAGTCGCCGCCGCCACGCAAACCGCTTCTTTCAATCAAACACAGGCCGTCCTGATCGGGCAGGAAGATACGGATGGCGATGGACTGACCAACGCCCGCGAGATCGAGATCGGCACCGATCCAACCAAGGCAGACACAGATGCCGATGAGCTGCTGGATGGCGACGAGGTCAACAGCCGGGGCACCGACCCGCGCAACCCCGATACGGATGGGGACGGGCTCTCCGACGGCGAGGAAGCCCTCCGGCGCGGCACGGACCCGCGCAACCCGGATAGCGACCAGGATGGCCTCAAGGATGGGGATGAGGTGCAGCGCAATACCGACCCGCGCAACCCGGATACCGACCAGGATGGCTCCCCCGATGGCGATGAGGTGCAGCACAAGACCGATCCCCGCAACCCCGATACGGACAACGACCGCCTGTCGGACGGCAAAGAAACCCCACCCTGCCCATCGCCGCTCAACCCGGATACCGACGGAGATGGGATCATCGACGGCCTGGATCTCAACCCGTGCGACCCGAAAAACCCCGCCTTGACGGCTACGGCTGCGGCCGGACTGCCGACGCCTACCCCCCTCCCTCCCACGCCCATCCCGCCCACACCGATTCCCCCTACCCCGATCCCTTCCACGCAGCCGCCCACCGCGGCTCCCACGGCGCAGCCCACGGCGACTCTCCCCTCCCCGCCACCTCCACCGGTAAACGGCACGTTGCTCTTCGAGACCAACCGGGACGGCAACGCCGAGATTTACAAGTACAACAACGCCGACCAGAAGACAACCCGGCTGACCATCGACCCGGGCGTCGACACGCAGCCCGCCTGGTCGCCAGATGGCAACCATGTCGCCTTCGCCAGCAACCGCACCGGCAACTTCGAAATCTACGTCATCAACGCAGATGGGACCGCCCTGACTAACCTGACGAACAACCCGGCGGATGACCGCGATCCGGTCTGGTCGCCGGATGGCAAACATATCGCATTTACCACGAATCGGGATGGCAACAGCGAGATTTATGTGATGATTCCCGACGGGACAGGCCTGACCAACCTGACGGATAACCCGGCCGAAGATTCCCAGCCGGCATGGTTTATGCAGCCGATGGTCGTTCTGTTGGAAACTGACTGGATCGCCTTTACTTCCAACCGGGATGGAAACCAGGAAATTTACATCATGCTGCCGGATGGCAGCGAGCAGGTCAATCTAACCAACCATCCAGCCAATGACAATTCCCCCGTTGGCATTCGTTCGGGCAACCAGATCGCCTTTGTCTCCAACCGGGATGGCAATCAGGAAATTTACGTCATGGATACCGACGGCCAATCACCGGCTAACCTGACGAATAACCCCGCGGAAGACCAGCAGCCCGCCTCGTCATCGGGCAGCCCGTGGCTGGCCTTCACCACCAACCGGGATGGCAACCAGGAAATTTACCTCTTCAATGTAGATACCTCGGAGGTCGTCAACCTCAGCAGAAATCCGGCGGCGGATCTCAATCCGGCCTGGTATGGCCGTTAAGACAAAAACCCCTCCCCCTTGCAGGGGAGGGGCCGAAGGTCTGCCGCTTGCAGCGGTCAGGGGGCAGATACACTAGGCGTTCACCACAGCCACCGGCAGCATGCGCGTGATCCAGATGTCCACCGGATCGAAGTTCCAGTCGACGCCAAAGCCGGCGGCGCTGTCGGGGTTGAAGGCACGGCTGTGAACCGTCAGGTGGAAGCTGTAGGCTCCCTGGGGTAAGCCAGCCGCCACAGTGAAGGTTGCCGTGTTGGCCACGCTGTTATCCAGGGCGTTGGTGTGCCAGTGCTGAGCCGTGCTTAGCGCTGAGGTCAGCACCGGGTTGCCGCCGCCGCAGCCGCCCCCAACCAGCACGAAGGAGCGCAGGTGGGCGGCGCTGGCCTGGTAGGACACCTGGAACTCGATGTCCATGCCCGCCGGGCGCGCCACCACCGGGCAGATCAGGCTGAGGGGGATCCAGGCGCTCGACCCCACCACGCGCCAGGCCAGGGCAGTGAACTGCGAGTTGGCCGGGCTGGAGTTGTCGATGCGGATAGCGATCTCGGGGGTGGTGGTGTGGATGACCGTCTTGGAGGCATTGCCCAGCTCCATGAACACCTTGTAGGTGCCGTCCTGGTACGAGCCGGAGGG
>Ga0153916_10004446_pt1 | contig 10588 bp, 14 predicted proteins | sample Opewatmetagenome_FD_109642 | JGI IMG/M metagenome (GOLD analysis project Ga0153916, IMG submission 109642) | Freshwater wetland microbial communities from Ohio, USA - Open water 3 Core 3 Depth 4 metaG | ecosystem: Environmental > Aquatic > Freshwater > Wetlands | place: USA: Ohio, Lake Erie...
CGGCCTGCTTTGCCTATAGAGAGAGGTGCCGACGATGATGGACGACGCAATGACCCAGGCGGTGCGCATCCTGCGCGAGGAGCACCGCTCGCTTTCCGCCGTGATCAACGCGCTCGAGCAGCTTGCGCGCCAGGCGCGCGATGTCTCGGTGAAGCCCGACTTCTCGGTGTTCCGCGCGATGATCTACTACATCGACGCGTTCCCCGAGCGCCAGCACCATCCGAAGGAGGACCAGCAGCTGTTCGCGCGGCTCCTCGCGCGCGCGCCGCAGGCGAAGGGCGTGCTCGAGCAGCTGCACGTCGAGCACGCCAAGGGCGGCGAGATGATCCGCGAGCTGGAGCGCTCGCTGCTCGCGTTCGAGCAGACCTGGCCGCAGGGGGCGCAGGGGTTCGCCGACGGCGTCGCTGCCTACGCGCAGTTCCACCGCCAGCACATGCGCACCGAGGAGCAGCAGGTGCTGCCGCTCGCCGAGCGCGCGCTCGCCAAGGAAGACTGGCAGGCGATCGCCGCGGCGTTCGCCGCCAACACCGACCCGCTCGCGGGGGCGCCGACCGACAAGGGCTTCGGCGAGCTGCTCTCGCGCATCGTCGCCACCGCGCCCGAGCCGATCGGGCTCGGGCGGCGCTGGGGCAAGGCCCCGACCTGAGCGCTCAGCGCGGCAGCCGGCACTCGAGCTCGCGGATGCGCCGCTCGAGCTCGTCGATGCGCTCGCGGTAGGCGATCAGCAGCGCGAGGCCCGACGCGGAAAGCTCGAAGGCGGCGCGCAGCCGCGCGGCGGCGCGCGCCAGCGGCAGCGCGGCCGCGGGAAACGTCCAGTCCTGCGGGCCGCTGCCGCGCGGCTCGAACACGCCGTAGTCCACCAGCTCGACGATCTCCGCGCGCGTCAGGCCGGACGCGGATTCGAACTCGATCAGGACGACGAGCTCTTCGTTCATCCGAAATGCCCCCGCGGGTCGAAGCTCGAGGCCTCGCGCAACTCCTCGAACAGCTTGCGCTCGCGCTCCGAGAGCACGCTCGGCACGGCGATCGACAGCACCGCGTACAGGTCGCCCTCGGCGCCGTGCGGCCGGGGCAGCCCCTTGCCGCCGAGGCGCAGGCGCTGGCCCGCCTTGGAGCCCGCGGGGACCTTGAGCGCGACGCGCCCCTCGAGCGTGGGGATCTCGATGCTCGCGCCGAGCGCGGCCTCCCAGGGCGTCACCGGAACCGGCAGGTACAGGTCGTGGCCGCTCACCTTGAACAGCGGATGCGGGTGCAGCGCGATGTTGAGGTACAGGTCGCCCGCGGGACCGCCGGCGCGGCCCGCGCCGCCCTTGCCGCGCAGGCGCAGCTTCTGGCCGTCGGTGGCGCCTTTCGGGATGCGCGCCTGCACGGTGTGCCCGGGACCGAGCTCGAGCGCCACCTCGGTGCCGCGCGCCGCGTCCTCGAGGCGCAGGTGCACCGTGACCTCGTAGTCGCGCCCGCGGCGCGGCGCGTCACGGCCGCGCATGCCGCCGAAGGAGGCGAACAGGTCCGACAGGTCGACGCCGCCCAGGTCGTCCATGCCGCCGGCGTGGAAGCGCTCGGCCCAGTCGGGCGGCGGACGGAAGTCCTGCCCCGGGCGGAAGCTCCCCAGGCCGTCGTAGGCGGCGCGTTTCTCGGCGTCCTTGAGCGTCTCGTAGGCCTCGGACACTTCCTGGAAGCGCTCCTTGGCGTCGGGCTCCTTGGAGACGTCCGGATGGTACTTGCGCGCCAGGCGGCGGTAGGCCTTCTTGATCGCCTCGCCGTCGGCCTCGCGCGGCACGCCGAGGATGCTGTAGTAGTCCTTGTATTTCATACGCCCGAAAAGAGGTGGGGGCGGGCCGCCCCGCTTTCCAGAGCGAACGCCCTAGCTCGCGCAGGCGGCGCAGCGCACGGCGAGCGGGTCGGCTTCGAGCCGCACGTAGGGGATGTCGGTGCCGCACTTCTCGCACACGCCGTAGTCCGGCGTGTGCAGGCGCGCCAGCCCCGCGCCGATCTCGGCGAGGCGCGCCTGCATGATCGCCTGCAACCTCTCGCGCTGCTCGATCGTGAGGTAATGGTAGTGGGTCGTCACTGCGGCGTCGTCGTCGCGCCCTAGCGGCAGACCAGCACGGGCACCTTGGAGTGGGTCAGCACCTTGGTCGTTTCGCTGCCGAGCAGCAGGCCGGAAAGACCCTTGCGGCCGTGCGAGGCCATCACGATCAGGTCGCACTTCTTCGATTTCGCGGTGCGCACGATGCCCTGCCAGGCCTGGTCGTCGGTGAGCCAGGCGGTCTTGCACGGCACACGCGCGGTCTGCGCCTCGATCTCGACCGCGGCGAGCGCCTTCTTCGCCTCCTTCTCGGAGAGCTCCTTGTAGCGCTTGGGAGTGATCTCGGGCACGTAGATCGCCGCCTCGCCGTACATCGGCGGGACGTAGGGCGGGATGACGTACACGCCGGTGAGCCGCGCCCCGAACTGCTTGGCGAGCCTGGCGGCGACCTTGACGGCCTTGACCGACAGCCGCGAGCCGTCGGTGGGGACCAGGATGTGCTTGTACATGGCTTCTCCTTCTTGTTGGGTGCGGGATATTCTAAACCGCGTGGCGCGCCTTGCCGTGCGCGATCTCCGCCAGCCGCTCGCGGTCGAGCAGCGTGACGTCGCGCCGCGCCATGCTCACCACCTTGCGCTGCCCGAGCTCGCGCAGCAGCCGCGAGAAAGTCTCCTTGGTGACGCCGAGCCGGGCGGCGATCACGGTCTTGGTGGCCGGCAGGCGCACCGTCACCGGCGCGGCTGCGTGCGCGTCGGCGAGCGAGTCGAGGTACGCCGCGACGCGCTCGAGCGCGCCGTGCAGGTTGGTCGCCTCGACGTCGGCGACCATCTCGTTCATGCGCTGGCTGAGGCTTGCGATCAGCTTGCGCGCGAAGCCGGGCTCGCGGTCGATCAGGCCGTTGATCGCCGTCACCGGCAGCAGCACCAGCAGCGAATCGGCGAGCGCCACGGCGTCGAGCGGCATCGGCGTCTCGAGGAATGCCGCCGGCTCGCCGAAGATCTCGCCCGGGCCCACCAGGCGCAGGATCTTCTCCTCGCCGGCCTCGCCGCGCAGCGACAGCTTCACCATGCCGTAGGCCACCGCCATCAGGCCGTGCAGCTTCTCGCCGCGATGCAGGATCAGCGTGCCGCGGCGCGCGTGCTGGGTGCGCGCCTGGCGCGCGAGCTCGGCGAGGTGCGCGCGGCTCGCCTGCCTGAACATCGGCAGGTTCGCGATCACGCCTTCGATGAGATTGCCGTTTGTGGCCGCCATGAATAACGTTTCCTTGCAGGCAATGCTGTCACGCCTGCGGGCGGCGTATTTGAGACAGATCAAGTTTCCCCGGCGGCGACTCGGGCAAAATCCCGGCCTATGCTGACAATCGGGCGGCGCGAGGCGCTGCCGCTGGTGCAGGGCGGAATGGGGGTCGGCGTCTCGGCGCACCGCTTGGCGGGCGCCGTGGCGCGCGAGGGCGGCGTCGGCACCATCTCGAGCGTCGACCTGCGGCGCCACCATGCCGACCTGATGCGCGCCACCGGCCGCTCGCGCGACCGCGCGGCGATCGAGCAGGCCAACCTCGTGGCGCTCGACCGGGAAATCCGCGCCGCGCGCGAGCTCGCGGACGGGCGCGGCATGATCGCAGTGAACGTGATGCGCGCGGTGTCGCAGTACGCGGGCTACGTGCGCCAGTCCTGCGCAAGCGGCGCCGACGCGATCGTGGTGGGCGCGGGCCTGGCGCTCGACCTGCCCGAGCTCACCAGCGAATGGCCGCAGGTGGCGCTGGTGCCGATCGTCTCGGAGGCGCGCGCCGCCTCGCTCATCACGCGCCGCTGGCTCAGGCGCGGGCGCGCGCCCGACGCGATCGTCGTCGAGCACCCGCGCTACGCCGGCGGGCACCTCGGCGCCGCGCACGTCGCGGACGTGGCCGACGCGCGCTTCGATTTCGCGCGCGTGCTGCCCGAGATCCGCGCCGCGCTGCACGAGCTGGGGCTGGACGCCGAGCGCATCCCGCTCATCGCCGCGGGCGGCATCAACTCGCGCGCGCGCGTCGAGCAGGCGCTCGCCGCGGGAGCCGACGCGGTCCAGGTCGGCACCGCGTTCGCGGTCACCGAGGAGAGCGACGCGCACCCGAACTTCAAGCGCGTGCTGGCCGGCGCGCGCCCCGAGGACATTGTGGTGTTCATGAGCGTCGCGGGGCTGCCCGCGCGCGCGGTGCGCACGCCCTGGCTCGCGGGCTATCTGGACAAGGAGGCCGTGCTCCAGCGCCGCGCGAACAAGCGCCGCGAGTGCACGCTCGCCTTCGACTGCCTGGCGCAGTGCGGGCTGCGCGACGGCAACCCGAAGATGGGGCAGTTCTGCATCGACCACCACCTCGCCGCCGCGCTGCGCGGCGACGTCGAGCACGGGCTATTCTTCCGCGGCTCGGAGTCGGTGCCCTTCGGCGCCGAGATCCGCCCGGTGCGCGACCTGTTCGAGCTGCTGCTCGCGCCTCAGGCCTCCTCGTAGGCGATGCACTGCTCGCACACGGTGCCGCGCACGTCCTCGGCGAGGTTGGCGCGGCGCAGCCGCTGAAACGCCTCTCCCTGCCAGGCCTCCATGAACGGCTGGCGCGTCAGGTCGCCCATGTTGAAGCGCCCGTCGTGGTCGAAGCAGCACGCGGACAAGCGCCCGTCGAAGGTGACGTGGCCCTCGGTGAACAGCGACCAGCAGGGCAGCGGCTTTCTCAGCGCCCCGACGCGGCCCTGGTTGCCCGCCGTGGGCACGGTGCCGCGCGCGCCGCTGGTGAGCCCCGCCTGGCCGTAGAGCGGCAGCCAGTAGTGCTCGTCGACGTGCGGCGCGATGCGCGCCACCGCGGCCTCCATCTTCACCTGCTGCGCGTCGTCGTAGCGGATGCTCGAGGCGTACAGCCCGCAGCGATGACCGGTCCGCTCTTCCACTTCATCCCTGACTTTACGTGCTGCCTTCAGGTTGGACTCGACGCGCGCGAAATCGGCCGCGCGCACCCCGGTGACGTCGGCGAACTGCTGCGCGTCGGCGAAGTTGAAGCTGAACTTGAGGCTGTCGAGCCCGGCCTCGATGCACTCGCGCACGCGCTCGGGGGTTGCCAGGCGGCCGTTGGTGGTGAGAAACACGTAGGGGTAGCCGCAGTCGCGCTTGGCGTAGCGGATCGCCTCGGCCAGCCAGCGGCAGGTGAACGACTCGCCGAGGTAAAACAGGCCGATCTCCTCGACCCCCAGCGCGCGCATCTCGGCGAGCAGCCGCCTGAACAGCGCCGGGTCGATCTCGGACTTCTCGCGCAGCCGCATGTGGCTCGCGCAGAAGAAGCACTTGAAGTCGCAGCGCGCGGTGAGCTCGATCTTGACGCTCTTCGGCACGGGTGGCGCGGGTGAGCGGTACTCGTCGGTCAGCAGCGTGATGCGGTCGATGCGCTCGGTGATCGTTCCCATGCCTCGTTCTCCACTCTTCATGTAATGACGCGCACAGTTTCGGCGCGCCGCCGCGGGGCAAGATAGCGAAGATTTCCTCTGCCCGCGTCATGGATCGTGGTCCGTTGACGCAGGTCAATTCGGCGGCCGGCGGAACGCGGAAGATTTTTCCTGTCACATCCCGGGGGTCGTGAAGCATGTCAGGTTCGGCCTATCTGCTTGCCAAGTCGCTGCACGTCGGCGCGGTCGTCCTGAGCATCACCGGCTTCGCGGCGCGCGGCGCGCTGATGCTCAGGGGCTCGCGCCTGCTCGAGGCGCGCTTCGTGCGCGTCGCGCCGCACGTGGTCGACTCGGTGCTGTTGGCGAGCGCGCTGTGGCTCGCGTGGCAGATCGGCCAGTACCCGTTCGTGCACGGGTGGCTGACCGCGAAGGTGCTGGGGTTATTGGCCTACATCGCGCTCGGCACCGTCGCGCTCCGGCGCGGGCGCAGCCCTCGGGTGCGCGCCGCCGCCTTCGCGGCGGCGCTGGCGGCGGTGGCCTATATCGTGTGCGTGGCGCTGACGCGCGACGCGCGCGGCCCCTTCGCCCTGCTCGGCTAGAATTGCACCCATGAAGATCCTGCTCGCGGTAGACGGTTCGAAAAACTCACTCGATGCGACGAAGAGCCTCATCGAGCACGCGGGCTGGTACCGCGACAAGCCCGCGGTCGAGCTGGTGCACGTGCACCTGCCGGTGCCGAAGCTGCCCGGGGTGAGCCGCTTCATCACCAAGGCGCAGCTGGCGAGCTATTACCAGGAGGAAGGCGCGGCGCAGCTCGCCAAGGCGAAGAAGCTGCTCGACGGCGCGGGCATCGCCTACCAGGCGCGCGTGCTGGTCGGCCCGGTGGCCGAGACCCTCGTCGGGCACGCGCGCGCGACGCGCTGCGACCTGATCTTCATCGGCACGCGCGGCATGACCGCCGCCGGCAACATGCTGCTCGGCTCGACGGCGACCAAGGTGCTGCACCTCGCCACGGTTCCGGTGCTGGTCGTGAAATGAACGCCCCGGCGCCCGCCGCCTCCTTCGTCGAGCTCGACGTCGACGGGATGAGCTGCGCCGCCTGCGCCGCGCGCATCGAGTCCAACCTCAACAAGCTGGAGGGCGTCGAGGCGAGCGTCAGCTACGCCACCGAGAAGGCGAGCGTGCGCTTCACGCCGCAAGCGCTCGACGTCGCGCGGCTCATCGAGACGATCCGCGACACCGGCTACGACGCGCACCTCGCGCGCGAAGGCGAGCTGCGCGACCACAGCGCCGAGTACCGCGCGGCGCTGGTCGACTTTGCGGTCGCCGCGGTGCTCACCGCGCCGTTCCTCGCGGAGATGGGCGCCATGTTCACGCTGCACCACGGCCTGCTGCCCGGCTGGCTGCAGTGGCTGCTCGCCACGCCGGTGCAGTTCTGGAGCGGCGCGCGCTTCTACCGCGGCGGCTACCGCAGCCTGCGGAGCGGAGCCGCCAACATGGACGTGCTGGTGGCCCTGGGCACCACCGCGGCCTACCTCTTCTCGACCGTCGTGCTGTTCGCCGGGCTGCCCCAGCACCTGTACTTCGAGGCCGGGACGGTCGTGGTCACGCTGGTGCTCCTGGGCAAGTACCTCGAGGCGCGCGCCAAGGCGAAGGCCGCGCAGGCGCTCGAGGCGCTCATCCGGCTGCAGCCGAAGACCGCCTGGGTCGAGCGCAACGGCCGGCTCGAGGAGGTCGGCGTCGAGACGCTGCGCCCGGGCGACGAGTTCGTGGTGCGCCCCGGCGACGCGATCCCGCTCGACGCGCGCGTGCTCGAGGGCGACAGCGCGGTCAACGAGGCGATGCTCACCGGGGAGGCGATGCCGGTCGACAAGCGCATCGGCAGCAGGCTCTACGCCGGCACGGTGAACGGCATGGGCGCCATGACATGCGTCGCCACCGGCGTCGGCAAGGACACGGTGCTCGCCGGGATCATCCGCATGGTGGCCTCGGCGCAGGCCTCCAAGCCCCCGGTGCAGAAGCTGGTCGACCGCGTCTCCGCGGTGTTCGTCCCCGCGGTGATCGGCGTGAGCGTGGTGACCCTCGCCGGCTGGTGGTGGGCCGCCGGCACGATCGAGGCGGCGCTCATCCCCGCGGTCGCGGTGCTGGTAATCGCCTGCCCCTGCGCGCTGGGGCTGGCTACGCCGACCGCGCTGATGGTCGGCGTCGGGCGCGCGGCGCGCGCCGGGATCCTGATCCGCAACGCCGAGGCGCTCGAGGGCGCCGAGAAGCTCGACGCGCTGGTGCTCGACAAGACCGGGACGCTCACGCGCGGCGAGCCGGCGGTGACCGACGTGCTGCCGGCGGCCGGGGTGACGCCCGAGGAGCTGATGCGCGTCGCGGTGGCGCTCGAAGCGCGCTCGGAGCACCCTCTGGCGCGCGCCATCGTCGAGCACCCGGCGGTGGCGGTGACAGACGACAAGCTCCCCGAGGCGAGCGGCTTCGAGGCGCACGGCGGGCGCGGCGTGTCGGCGCTGGTCGGCGGCCGGCCGGCGCTGCTCGGCTCGTCGAGCTTCCTGAGCGAATCGGGCGTCGCGTTCAAGACTGAGGAGCCCGAGCGGCTGCGCGCCGAGGGCAAGACCGTGGTCGGCGTGGCCGCGGGCGGCAGGCTGCTCGGCTGGATCGCGCTCGCCGACGAGCTGCGCGCGTCGACGCCCGCGGCGCTCGCGCGCCTGCGCGACATGAAGGTCGAGCCGATCGTGCTCTCGGGGGACAACGCGGCCGCCGTCGGCGACATCGCCCGGCGCCTGGGCATCGCCAACTGGAAGGCGGGCGTGCTGCCCGAGGGCAAGGTGGCCGAGATCGAGCTGCTGCGCCGCCAGGGGCGCTCGGTCGGCATGGCGGGCGACGGCGTCAACGACGCGCCCGCGCTCGCCAAGGCCGACGTCGGCTTCGCGCTCGCCGGCGGCACCGGCGTGGCGATCGAGACCGCCGACGTGACGCTGATGAAGAACGACCTCGCGGGCATCGCCGACGCGATCGAGCTGTCGCGCGCCACGCTCGCCAAGATCCGGCAGAACCTGTTCTTCGCCTTCATCTACAACGTTCTCGGCATCCCGCTGGCGGCTCTGGGGATGCTCAATCCGGTGATCGCCGGGGCGGCGATGGCGCTCAGCTCCGTGTCGGTCGTGTCCAACTCACTTCTGCTGAACCGATGGAAACCCTCCAGATCAGGATAGAAGGCATGCACTGCGACGGCTGCGTGAAGAGCGTGACGCGCACGCTTTCCGCGGTACCCGGCGTCGAGAAAGTCGACGTGTCGCTCGCCGAAGGCCGCGCGAGCGTGAGCCTCGACCCGGCGAAGGCCGGCGCGCCCGAGCTCAAGCGCGCGGTCGAGCGCGCCGGCTTCAAGGCGCCCTGAGCCCCGCGATCGAGCGCTGGCGCGAGGAATGGACGCTCGCCGGCGGCGAGCGCGTCCTGTGCCGCCCGATCCGCCCGGATGACGCGGCGATCGAGCAGGAGTTCGTGCGCGGGCTGTCGCCCGAGACGCGCTACTTCCGCTTCCTCGCCGAGGTGGGCGAGCTCTCGCCCGAGATGCTGGCGCGCTTCACGCGCATCGAGTACCCGCACGACCTGGCGCTGATCGTCACCCACGACGGCGACGGGCGCGAGCGCGAGATCGCGGTGGCGCGCTACATCGGCCTGCCGCAGCCCGGGCGCTGCGAGTTCGCGCTGGTGGTGGCCGACGCCTGGCAGGGGCACGGCATCGGCTACCGGCTGATGCAGACGCTGATCGGCTTCGCGCGCGAGGGCGGCTTCGCCTCGATGGAAGGCTACGTGCTCGCCGCCAACCACAAGATGATGGAGCTCATGCAGGCGCTGGGATTCTCCGCCGGCGCGAGCGGCGAGGGGCCGGAGCTGCGCCTGGTGACGCGCTCGCTCGCTGTGCCCATCGAGTAGAATCAGCCCCTTGTCAGGTTCGCGCGGCGCCGCCGCGCCAGGAACGATGCGCCCACGCTTCTCCCTGCGCTGCCTCGCGGTGGCGCTGCTCGTCGCCGCGCCCGCCGCCTGGGCGCAACCCAAGGATGCCGCCAAGGGCCCGAGCGGGCCGCCGCCCGGCATGCCGGTGCGCGCGGTGCCGGCCAAGGTCGCGCCGGCGGTGGAGTCGGCGACCGCGGTCGGCAGCCTGCGCGCCGACGAGTCGGTCGTGATCCGGCCGGAGATCGCGGGGCGCCTGGATCGCATCCTGTTCGCCGAGGGCCAGCGCGTGCAGAAGGGCGCGCTGCTCGTGACGCTCGACGCCGCCGAGGTGCGCGCCCAGCTGCAGTCCTCGAAGGTGCAGGCCAAGCTCGAGGCGCAGCGCGTGGAGCGCTCGCGCGACCTCTACAACAAGAGCTTCATCAGCAAGGACGCGCTCGACGTGCAGGTGTCGAACTACGAGCGCGCGCTCGCCAAGCAGCAGGAGGACGAGGCGAAGCTCGCCAAGAGCGAGATCCGCGCGCCGTTCGCCGGCGTCGCGGGGCTGCGCCAGGTGAGCGAGGGCGCCTTCGTCGCCGCGGGCACCGACATCGCGCGGCTGGAGAAGCTCGACCAGCTCAAGCTCGACTTCCGCATCCCCGAGGTGTACCTCGCCAGGCTGCGCGCCGGGCAGGGCGTGAAGATCGCGGTCGACGCCTATCCGGAGGCGGGCTTCGGCGGCTCGATCTTCGCCATCGAGCCGGCGGTCGACGAGCAGACGCGCACGGTGCTGGTGCGCGCGCGCATCGCCAACTCGGAGCTCAAGCTGCGGCCGGGCATGTTCGCGCGCGTGCAGGTCGAGCTCGCGGTGCGCGAGAAGGCGGTGTGGGTGCCGGAGCAGGCGATCGTGCCGCGCGGGCGCGAGAGCTTCGTGTACCGCGTGGTCGGCGGCAAGGCCGACCTGGTCAAGGTGCAGACGGGCCTGAGGAAGGTCGGCGAGGTCGAGATCACCAAGGGCCTCGCCGAAGGCGAGCTGGTGATCACCGAGGGCACGCAGAAGATCGGCCCCGGCGCGCCGGTGAGCCTGCTGCCCGCGGCGAAGGGCTGAGGCGCCATGCGGCTTCCCGAGCTGTGCATCCGCCGGCCGGTGTTCGCCACGGTCATGAGCCTGATGATCGTGCTGCTCGGGGTGATCTCGTTCCAGCGCCTGACGGTGCGC
>Ga0153916_10004447_pt1 | contig 10588 bp, 4 predicted proteins | sample Opewatmetagenome_FD_109642 | JGI IMG/M metagenome (GOLD analysis project Ga0153916, IMG submission 109642) | Freshwater wetland microbial communities from Ohio, USA - Open water 3 Core 3 Depth 4 metaG | ecosystem: Environmental > Aquatic > Freshwater > Wetlands | place: USA: Ohio, Lake Erie, Old...
CGCTCTCCAGCAGCTTCCCGTAGTGTGTCCGCATCGCGTCCCAGTCAACGCCGTGCATGTTCGGGTCATAGAAGAAGTCCCGCTCGATCCGCCACACGTCGCTGAAGATCTGCTTCCACTCGGCTTTCGGATCCACCGTCATATCGAGGTTGCCGGCGGGCATTTTCTTGTCCGTTTTCTGGTTTTCGGCCACCTCGACGATGGAATAGTTTCCCCCCTTGGCGATGAGGACTCTTTTTCCGTCTGCGCTCACCTGGAAGTTGTCAACGTCATCCACGATCGTCTTCTCTTCTCGCTTGTCCAGATCGTAGTACATCAGCGGTTTCTTCTTGTCCGCGGAGCCTGAGTTCGGCACTCGGTGGAAGACGACTTTCCCTGCGACTCCGCAGACGGCGCCGATGTTACCGGCAGCCGGCGGAAGGATAACCACCCGTTGCTCAAAACCGGCCAGCGTTATGACAGTCTTCTTCGGTTTCTTCTCGTCTTTCTTTCCCTTCTCAACGGCGGTGGTGTCTTTGCTCTGGACGGCGAGCGTGTCGTTCTTGGGCGCAAGGGGAGAGAGGACGTCCTCGCTCAGCGTGACGGCTGCAATCGAAGTCGAGTTCGGATAGATCCATGTGCCGTCGAAATCGGAATAGATCGGGACAAACGTCCTGTTGGTCAGGAAGTAGAGATACTTTCCGTCCGGATCAAAGCAGGGGTGTACGTCCCTATAGTAGCCGGAGGTCACCTGAGTGCTCTTCCCCTCTTTGGTGTCGAACAGATAGATGGCGCTGCTCCGATTTTCGAGGTCGCATGCATAGGCGAGCCACCTGCTGTCGGGGGACCAGGCGGGCGTGAAGCCGTCGAGCCCTTCCTCGTAGAAGAAGTTCCCTTTATCGACCTCGACGGTCCGGTTCTTCTCCAGATCATAGACTTTGATCCGCATCGATTGGTCGATGAAGGCCAGCAGCCTGTTGTCCGGTGACCAGTAGAGGTGATACCGGTAGCCCGCTCCGTAGGAGGTAAGGGTCTTTTGCGTGCGCTTCTCGAGGTCCAGGAGCGTCAGCTCGTACTCTCCCGAGCGGTCGCTCCAGTAGGCCGCGAGCTTGCCGTCGGGGGACCAGGACGGATACCGTTCGGCGGAGCCGGAAGAGCGCGTGAGATTGTACACGGGACCGTTCTCGGCCGGTACGGAGAAGATCTCCCCGCGGGCCTCAAAGAGCGCGCGCTTTGCGTCGGGGGAGACGGAGAACCTCTGTATGAGACTGCTCGCGTTCCCGGAGCGGGGAAGGAGGGTGATCTCATCGGTGACCACCTTTGTGGTCACCTCGCGTTCCTTCTCTGTGGCGAGATCCAGCAGATAGAGCTTCCCTCCCGTTTCAAACACGATCTCGGCGGGGCCGAGCGCGGGGAAATGGATGTCGGTGTCGGTGAAGTGCGTCATCTGGCGCGACTGTTTCGACGGAATGTCATACACCCAGATGTTGGAACGGGATTCTTTTCCACGGTCGGAGAGGAAATATATCCGATTCCCGCGCCACATCGGGAATTCGTCACTGGCGTCGTTACCGGTGATGTTCTCGTCTGTTCCCTTCTCGAGGTCGAAGATGTGAATGTCCGGCGCCCATCCGCCACGGTAGCGCTTCCAGGTGCGAAATGCCTGCGTGACGTACGTATATGCGAGTTTCTTGCCGTCGGAGGAGAACGAGGCCACCTCCCCATAGGGGAGGGGCAGCTGCTCCGGGAGGCCCCCTTCAGGCGGAACGCTGAAGAACTGGTTGAAGCGCTGGCGTCCGCTCGACATTGAGGAGGCGTACAGGATGTGCTTCCCGTCCGGATACCAGGTGATCACACGGTCCAGGTTCCCGTGAGAGGTTACCCGCACAGGCATGCCGCCTGTACTCGGTATGACATAGACGTCCGTGTTCCCGTCATAGTTGGCGCTGTAGGCGATGGATCTGCCGTCTGGGGAGAAGCGGGGGAAGAGTTCCTCCCCCTTCGGGGAGCTCAAGCGAACGGCGGTTCCCCCCTCTTTCCCGACGAGCCAGAGATCCCCTGCGTAAGCGAAGACGATCTGCGTCTGGGAGACGTCTGGGGTGCGCATCATGCGGGCATCGAGCTGTGCCTGCGATCGGGGTGAGAGAGCGAGAACCAGGAAAACCAGCATACAGATAAACCATGGGAATTTCATGGGAAAGGTGCCTCCTTCTGTGACGGGAACGGGATTGTGGCTGACGGGGCATAGGTTCGGTATTCCATATACGTGTCAGGAAACGGAGAGGTTGCAGTCGAAGTTCCCCCCCAGGGGGCAGGTGAGTTTGCTCATAAGGCTGTGCCTGCGTACCTTGCCTCGGAAACCGTTCACGCGAGGGCGCGAATGAACTCACTGTATGAAGCGTTAGTCGGGATCAGCGGACGATTCCTCCTGCCGCTCACGCTGCTCCTTCTGTTCTGTGCCCCGGAGGAGGCGTCTGCCGGCCGCTCGAAGAATCTCCTGAGCAGGGGCATTACTGTAGAGTATCTGAAGAAAGCGCTCATCCCCGCCCCGCAGTGGCATCCGTTCCCCCGGGCGGGTGAGAGGCTCGCATGGAAGAACCTGCGCGAATCTGCACGTTCGGCCTGCCTCAGAGCGGGGCAGACTCACCTGGGTGGCAGGTGGGAGATGCCGAGAGCAACCGAGTTCCTCCAGTTCCTCCGCAGCGGCAACCGGAGCAACTACGAACGCACACTCTTCGGCCGCCGGACTCAACTCGCCAGTCTTGTCCTTGCCGAGTGCGTGGAGGGGAAGGGCCGCTTCCTGGATGACATCGTCGACGGGATCTGGACGATTTGTGAGGAAACCTACTGGGGCGTCCCTGCCCATGTGGGGATACAGAAGAGAGGCTCGGGTCTCCCCGACGTGACGGAGCCCACGGTGGACCTCTTTGCGGGTGAGACCGCCTCCCTGCTCGCGTGGACATACTACCTGCTCAAGGACTCCCTCGATGCCGTTTCTCCGCTTGTCTCCGAACGGATCTACCTTGAAGTGGAACGGCGGATCATCGCGGTGAACCTCGAACGGGATGATCTCTGGTGGATGGGGTTCTCGCAGGTGGTGAACAACTGGAACCCCTGGATCTGCTCCAACTGGCTCGCCTCGGTCCTCCTCCTTGAGCGGGACGAGGCCCGGAGGGCTCGCTCCGTGCACAAAATCCTCCGGTGCCTTGACAACTTCCTGAACGCGTATCCGGAGGACGGCGGATGCGATGAGGGACCCGGTTACTGGACCCGTGCCGGGGGCTCGCTCTTTGACTGCCTCGAGCTCATCCAGAGCGGGACGAATGGGAAGTTGGACTTCTTTTCCGACCCGCTTGTGAAGGAGATCGGCAGATACATCTACCGTGCGCACATCGCGGGTGATTACTATGTCAACTTCGCCGATGCCGCCGCAAGGCTCTCTGCTGACGCATCGGTCATATACCGGTACGGAAGAAGCATCGGCGACAGCACCATGGCGCAGTTCGGCGCCTTCCTGGCCGTACGTGAGGGGCTCGACCGGGAGATGCCCGCGGGGCAGTTTGGAGTTCTGGGGCGTGTCCTCCCCGCACTCTTTTCACTCGAGGAGATGCTGCGCGCGCTGCGTGCGGAGCCGCTGGTGCGGGATTTCTGGCTGCCGGGCGTCGAGGTGATGGGGGCGAGGTCATCGGCCGGATCCTCGCGGGGCTTCTACGTGGCGGCTCAGGGCGGGCATAACGCTGAGAGCCACAACCACAACGACGTCGGCAATTTCATCGTCTACCATGACGGAGAGCCGGTCCTGATCGACGTGGGTGTCGAGACCTACACCGCCAGGACCTTCAGCAAGGACCGTTATACGATCTGGACGATGCAGTCCGCCTACCACAACCTCCCGACGGTGAACGGTTTTCTGGAGAAGGATGGAAAGGAGTTCCGCGCCAGGAATGTGCGCTACAGTGCGGATGACTCCCGTGCGACGCTTTCCATGGATATCGCTCGCGCCTTCCCGAAGGAGGCGGCGCTCACGAAGTGGGAGCGCACCGTGACCCTTGTGCGCGGGAAGGAAGTGCTCGTTCGGGATTCCTACGAGCTCTCCGAGGTCAGGGAGAACATCCGGCTCTCACTCATGACGAGCCGCTCGCCGGAACTGCTCCCCGGTGGGAGGATCGCGCTTTCGGGAGCCGGCATGCCGCCCCTCATTCTCCTGTATGATGCCGCCGTGTGGGAGGGGACGGTGGAAGCGCTTCCGCTCAAGGATGAGAGGCTCAAGGCCTCCTGGGGTGAGAAAATCTTCAGGATTCTCCTCGTCATGAAGGGAACGCCGAGGGCGGGGAGTTTCAGCGTCCAGGTGACGGAACAGTAGATGACCGTGGATCCGGCAGGCACGACCCGCAGAGCGGCCCATCGCCATTTGACACCGTCCCCGCATTCACTTTTCGCTTGACTTTGTCAAAACCGTTTCTAACTTTACCGGTAAAGTTATCGATATAGCGGGCAGCCATTCCGGCCCGCATGATTTCCCCGGACAGGACGCTGGGAATGCGCACACTCCCTTTTGAGCCTGACCGGGTTCATACCCTCTTTCATGCTCTGAAGCCGCAGCCCGTGGAAGAGTGCGCCTTGATGCTTCTTGGCAGTCCGATGTGATCACAGGGAACCGCTCCACCCAAAGGAGATCCGCTATGCGTAGTGTTCTCAGGAGACACGTCCGTCACAGCATCTCTCTCCCCCCATCTCCCCTCCGGGCAGCGCGGAAGATGCTCACCCTCATGCTTCCGCTCCTCCTGCTCGTACCGTCGATCGTGCTTGCGCAGGGGAAGCTGCGTGGAAGCGTGCGGGATTCCGTCACGGGCGATCCGCTTATCGGGGCGAACGTCTATCTCCTGGGGACCGCTCTGGGAGGAGTGACCGACCGCGAGGGAGTCTTCCAGGTGAGTGCGATCCCCGAGGGGAACTACAGGGTGCGCGTCTCCTACGTCGGCTACAAGACGAAAGAGAGAAGCGTGACGATCGCGCGCGACACCCCTGTTCAGCTCGAGTTCCGGATGCTTCCTGATGTCCTGGAGGGAGAAGAAATCGTGATCCTTGCACAGGCGCGTGGCCAGACCGCGGCGATCAACCAGCAGCTGAACGCGCCGACCATCATCAATGTCGTCTCCGAGGAGAAGATCCAGGAACTTCCCGACGCAAACGCCGCCGAGTCGATCGGGCGCCTGCCCGGTGTGTCGCTGCTCCGTTCAGGCGGGGAAGCCAACAAGGTTATACTCCGCGGGCTGAGCGCCAAGTTCACCACCGTCACGATCGACGGTGTGAGGATTCCCCCCACCGATGCGGACGCGCGGGGGGTTGACATGAGCACGCTCTCGCAGGGCTCCCTGGCGGGGATCGAGCTGTACAAAGCGCTCACCCCCGACAGAGATGCCGATGCCATAGCCGGGAGCGTCAATCTCGTGACCAGGAAAGCGCCCTCCGAACGGCTGCTCCGCTTCGACCTCAGGGGGAACTACAACAATTTGATGAAGTCGGTGAACCAGTATAACTTCGGAGCCCGGTACGGGGAGCGGTTCTTCAACGACATCCTCGGTGTTCAAGTAACCGGCAACCTCGAGAGGGTCATCCGCTCGAACGAACAGAACAGCACGACCTATAAGGACAACATCCAGGTCGTTCCGCATTTCTACAATATCGCCAACTTCCGCCTCCAGTTCGTCGATGAAGTGCGCAAACGCGAGGGTGCCGGCGTGCTGTTCGACCTCAACACTCCCGACAACGGCTCCATACGGCTTCACACGAACTACAGCGGGACCGACCGGGATTATACGGTCTTCACAAGGAACTATCCGACACTGGATGCCGACGCCACCCAGGTTCTCTACCAGGCACGCAACCAGGAGCAGTCCGTCAAGACCTTCAATGCATCACTCCGCGGGGAGAACACCCTGCTCGGAATGGGCCTGACGTGGGGTGCGTCGTTTGCGCAGTCGCGCACGGAGAATCCGTTCGATTTCTACATCAATTACAGGGAATCGAACGGCTTAAGGGACTCTGTGACTGGGAAGCTCACCTCCGGCATGGACATCCCCCCCAATTTACACATCAGCTCAGATCCCGGACAGATCATCCCCTACGCCGTGAACAACTTCCTGGCCGCGAGCATGGATTCCGGGATATTCCGGACGGAGATGAACCTGGACAAGGAGAAGACCGCCTACCTGGATATCGCGGGGAAGTACACGCTTGGCCTCTCCCTCTCGGGGGAGGCGAACGTCGGAGGGAGGTACCGGTACAAGGACAGGTTCAAGGAGGCGAGCAGGCTTTTCTCCCCCTACTACTTGGGATTCGCCTGGCAGGCGAAGGACCTGAGCGGGACCCGTTTCGACGGCTTCTACAAGCGGTACCTTACCAACACCCTGATCCGGAACCCCGCCCTCACAGATTTCCTGGATCCCACGCCGGAGACCAGAGACATCTTCGACAAGTACAGCCTCAATCCGCTGATGAACAAGGACGCCGTGCATGACTGGTACCAGTTGAACAAGAACGGAACGGCGGCCGCACCGGAATATTACTGGGACAACACGGCGGACCTCGACTACTACGACATCGTCGAGAGGGTGGGGGGAGTCTACCTGATGAACACGCTCAACTACGGCCAGGCCCTGACGCTCATGGCCGGCGTCCGCATGGAGAGCGAGTCCAACGACTACCTGTCGCGCTACGTGCCGGGGGCGGGCTCACTGGGCGGGTTCCCCACCCCCACGGGAAGGGTCAACGACACGACATATCAATATTCCGAAAACATCTGGCTCCCGAACGTGCAGCTGGTGGTGCGGCCCACCGACTTTCTGAATGTGCGCCTTGCCGCTTACCGGGCGCTGGCGCGGCCCGACTATAACTACCGGCTGATCAAGCTGTACGCGCAGGCGATCGGGACGGTGAATGATCTCTTTGTGGGTAACCCGAACATGCGTACGGCGAAGGCGTGGAACTACGAGGTGAACACGTCGATCTTCAGCTCGACGATCGGGCTGGTGTCGGTCTCCGCGTTCTACAAGGAGATCACCGATGACCTGCACATGCTGGAGCAGGCGGGGTTCACGAGTTCGACGTTCATTGACAGCCTGCTGGGGAGCCACTGGAACACGTCGCTGACGAGCGGGGGATATCAGCTCACGATGCCCTACAACTCGACCAAGCCGACACGCCTCTGGGGTTTCGAGTTCGAGCACCAGGCGAATCTCACGTTCCTCCCCGGCTTCCTGCAGTACTTCGTCCTCTCGTACAACCTGTCGTTTGTCCGCTCGCAGACCCACCTGGTCGCGACGAAGATCGACACCATCAGAATCTGGCAGCCGCCTCCGGACCCTGATACTCCGGGCTTCTGGCGGTATGACTATGTCAACAGGGTGGTTGACAGGGTGCAGAAGCTCGAGAGCCAGCCGGAGTTCTTCGGCAACGTCGCCCTCGGGTACGACTACAAAGGCTTCTCCGCGCGGCTCTCTCTCTTCTTCCAGGGGGAATACAATTCCAGCTTCTCTCCCGACGGGCGAAGCGACCGGATCGCCGGGAATTTCGCAAAATGGGACCTCACCGTCCGGCAGCGAATCACCGACAACTTTTCCGTCTATCTGAGTGGCAACAACCTCCTGGATGTCTATGAAGATGCCTACGGGATGAACCGCGTCGAGAACTGGCGGAGGCTCTCCACGAGCAGCAGATACGGGACGACGGTCGACGTGGGTTTCCGGGTGGACCTCTAAAGCGTGGCTCACCTCAGCCGGCGGAGCTGCAGCAAATGAGTGCGTTTTCCGTTCTACCAGTCCACAGATCACTGTACATACAACAACACGAGGTGGATGATGAAATACAAACGCTACGGCTGGCTGCTTTTGCTGGTGGTGCTTGTTCCGATCCTGGCGTACGGGCAGGAGGCTGTTCTCCGTCTGGTGCCCTGGACCGATGGGGGCGATTACCTGCAGAAGCAAATCATTGCTGATACCACAGCAAACGGGAAGCTCCCGAACCGCGTCTATGAACTCACGCGGGGGGGGCTCTACCTGGCAAACGCCTCGTTCACCAACACCGGGGGATGGAAGCTGCGCCTGCGGGCAGCCGACAGCACGATAACCCGGAAGCCCCGAATCTTCCTCGACAAAGCCGGGTCGGGTGCTACCCCGTGGAATCCCCCCGGGAACCTGTTTTCCATACAGGGAGATCTGGAGCTGAAGAATCTCATCATAAGCGGCTACTATGAACCCGCCAAGGATTCCTCGCTCATACGCCTGCAGGGCCAGCTGATCATGATACCCAGCACGAGCTCGGGGTTAAAGATCACGATCGACAGCTGTATCCTCACGAACTCCAACGGGAACCATGTGCGGACCGAGGGACCCCCGTCGGTGGTGAAAATCACCAACAGCATCTTCGCCAACATGGGATACCTGGGCAGGTCCAACCTCGGTGCCGGGAAGGCCATAGACCTGAGAAATGTAGCGGTCGACAGCTGTATCATGGTCAACAACACGTTCGTCAACTGGCAGGACCGGATCGTCCGCCATTACCCCCAATCGGCAGGGCAACCAACCGGCCAGCTAAACTATTTCCTCTTTGACCATAACACTCTGGTGAACGGGATGTCGTACCACGGGATGCTATCTCTCGGGACGATGGGGGGCACGGCGATCATCACCAATAACCTCTTGATCGATCCCTTCTCCCTAGGGCAAGATTCCGACAAGGCCCGACAGGCCGAGTTCCTCCCGAGCGGGGAACTGGATCAGTACGGCAAAGCGCGGATGAACTGGATCTTCTCGTATCCTGACCAGACGACCGCGTGGACGATTTCTAACAACTACTACAGCATTTCGGACTCGGGGCAGGCATTCTACAATTCGTATGTGTCGGAGCCGGGGTTCGCCGGCAACGAAGGGCAGCCGCTCACCTGGCACATCAACGGCAGGCTGGGGGCTGATTCCGCGAGCGCGTTCACGAAGCTGAGTGTTGTGCTGAACAAGATCCCCGAGGTGATGAACAAGCTCAACCGGTGGTACCGGAGTCCGACCGGCGGGGTCAAATCGAAGAACACCCCGGGCGCCTGGGTCTATGGCGATATGGGGGCGGTTCCGTACAGCGACCCCTACGACTTTGACCGGAAACACTACCTCTGGCTGCGGGACACGCTCGACTGCAAGTACTCTACCTCCTCGCCCGCCTACACGGGAGGGGTAGGGGGATACCCTCTGGGAGACTTGAACTGGTATCCGGCACTCCTGGACCGCTGGACAAAAGGTCTGGCAGTCGGCGTGGCGGATGCGCCACGACTGCCGGAGCAGTTCTCGCTGGAGCAGAACTATCCCAACCCGTTCAACCCGGCTACCACGATCTCGTACAGCGTCCCGAAGGAGTCCCGCGTGACGCTGAAGGTGTTCGACATGCTCGGGAGAGAGGTTGCGACGCTGGTGAATGAGGTGAAGCAGCCCGGAGAATACCGGCTCACATTCGAGGCTTCCCGGTTCGCTTCCGGTGCCTATGTATACCGGCTCTCATCTCCGAACCAGACGATCGTGCGCAAGATGATGCTCATGAAGTAGCAGGGCGGAGAGTTTTCCGCACGAAGGCGGCAGGCAGATCTTCTTGCCTGCCGCCTTTTTCTCTGTCGGGGGGGTGCGGCCTAGAGCTCAAGCAGCCGCTCGGGGGTGATCTCGCTCAGGTCGCGGACGATCGTCGTGGCGTTGGGGAGCATATCGGGTGTCCCGACGCCGAGTGAGCGCATCCCGGCACGGTTGGCGGCGACAATGCCCGCCACGGCATCCTCCACGACAAGGCACTGCGCGGGGGGAAGCCCCAGGCGCCTGGCGGCGAGGAGGAATACCTCCGGGTCGGGCTTTGAGTTCGTGATGTCGTATCCGTCAACGATCACGTCGAGCAGGTGGCCGATCAGCACTTTTTCGATGATCGGCTTTGCGTTACGGCTGTTGGAAGCGACGGCGATCTTCACTCCCCGGCTCCTGAGTGCGCCGAGCATCTCAAGGGATCCGGGGAGCAGGCACTCCGGCGTGACCGTTTCAAGGGACTCCGCGAAGTACCGGTTTTTCCGTTCCGCTACCTCCTTCTGCCGCTCCGGCGTGTACTCCTCTCCCGCGGCCGTGAGGAGGATATGGACGCACTGCATGCGACCCACGCCGCGGAACTGGTGATTGAACTCTCGGTCGAAAAAGGTGAAGCCTTCCTCACCGCACAACCGCACCCACGAACGGTAGTGGTATTCGTCGGTCGAGACGAGTACCCCGTCCAGGTCGAAGATTACACCTTTTGTCATTGGAACCTGTGCGCTCGAGGAGTGGATTGGTCAACTATTCTACTATAGCTCGGCGTGAGAATCAAGCAGCTCTAGGGTGGGCTCGCAAACGGGGAGGGGAGGGAGCGGACGATCAATTGTCCGCTCCGTCCCTCCGTGGCTCTCGTCTTCTACTACTGCTCGGTTGCCAGTAGTGTGCTCTTCAACCTGTCGCTGAGGGCGGTGAAGACGTCCTCATCGGACACATACTGACGCTTTGCTTCCTGGATGAAGAGGTCCGGGTTCGCGTAGACCATCACGGCGAGCCATGCC
>Ga0153916_10004448_pt1 | contig 10587 bp, 27 predicted proteins | sample Opewatmetagenome_FD_109642 | JGI IMG/M metagenome (GOLD analysis project Ga0153916, IMG submission 109642) | Freshwater wetland microbial communities from Ohio, USA - Open water 3 Core 3 Depth 4 metaG | ecosystem: Environmental > Aquatic > Freshwater > Wetlands | place: USA: Ohio, Lake Erie...
AACGCAAATACCCATTTCTTTCCTCAGTCGTTGTAATAACAACTTTTACATAACGCCCTATTTTTCCCGTTGCAATAACTTCTACCCAATTAGAAGTATCACGCCAAAGATTAGTTGTAGCAACGGCTATACCGTAATCCAATAAATCTTGAGTAACATAAATTTGAATATCAATAGGATCATAACCAGTTGTATTACTTCTACCACGAAACTTTGATATATAATAATTAGATTTTAAATCCAATACAAACTGATGTGGTGTATTTATTAAATGATGCCAAGCGCCTATGCCATCGAGGGCTTTATTTAATTCATAACCAGTTTCTTCACCACATACATTAAGTTTATTTGAGCTATTAATTCCTAACCATTGTGCTATCTATTTCACCTCTGCAATTCTTAATGTCTTCCCAGCAGATCCACAAACAGCATAAACACCAGCTGATGCACCGATTACAACGTGTTTTGTATCAAGAATAGGTATACCATTAGATGTTGTAACATTAGATCCTCCCCAATAAATCGTAGATCCAGAGTTATTATAAATAACTAACATAAGACGATCTGTTAATGGATTCGATGGCAAAGCATAAGCTATATTTTGAGTTGTTAAAGTAACCTCCTGTGTTTGAATTATTGTAAATGGTGAAAATATTATTTGTGGTAATGAATTAATATCAATATCACTAATTTTCCAAACTATAATTCCCATTTATTCTCCTACATTGTCAATATTTATGAGTTTCATAAATTCCTCATCATTATCAGAGGCTCCATGATGAATCCTGATCTCTGGAAGTTGTTTAATCGTGGTTACTGGCTCTATCTTATCATTTTTTAAAACAATTTGTGTATTGATTACATAACTAACAATCGGAAGATCTATAGTTGATCTTAGATATTTCGCTATTTCATAAGCCTGGCGTTGCTGAGAAATTATTTTAAGTTTTATTTCCTCTTTAGTTTTTAAATCCATCTTTTTTTTATTTACTCCGAATAATTTTATTTTTCTTTTTCATATATTGTTTAATGAGCCAATAAGTAACAGCAATTGCAGGACCAAGAAATGTAGTAATCAATACCTCGATGGTATTCATTGTAATTGTTATTTCCATGAAATTTTTTCTCTTTTTTTTAATTATATATTTTTCTTTAGATTGTTATTTTATTGTTTTGTTAATTTGTTTTGTTTCTCGAAGAACGGAATCCAGGATCTGATCAGCACCTGGTCCACAGGCCAAGTTTTTGTTTTTATTTTTATAATAATCACTGTTTTTTTATTCAGATTTTTTTAAACCAAGTGAATAACCAGTAAGACCAGCGATAATAGATCCTATTGCTGTCATAGAACCCGCAAGAAGTACACCATCATAACCGAGATAAAGACCAACTACAGCTATAGCACCAATCCAGCTTATACCTACACTTCCCAACATCATTTTATAACGATCCAACATAATTTTTTTTATCTCCTACTTTTTTTTCTTTTTCGTGGTTTTCTTTTAAAACCCTTTGTGGCATAATAAGCACGTCTTTGACGTGCACTTTTCCAACACGGCATAATATTTTTATTTCTCCTTTTCTATTATTTCATTAACCCTCCAACGATCAGGAGGTTTAGCCTGAAAATCAATATCTTTAATATTAAATAGAATCCAACGTAAATAATCACTATAAACAACATCAAAAAGAGAATAAATCCCAATAATTCCAGTTTTATGATAAATATTTTTGTATCTCAAATCAATGGTTTGCTGATCAACACTAATAATAGATTGATAAAGTTTACTGATAAGCGGATCATTTGATTGCTGAATATCAAATTCCATCTGTTCCAAAGGCAATGTATCAATAAAATATTCCATTATTTTTTTTTGATTATCCAACATTTTTATATCCATCATTTATAAAACCTCAAATAATAAATTAACATTATGAAGCCAGTTAGTCGGATTAGTAGCCCAAGTTGGACAAACAATTTTTATTTCAAAATAATCTGTATCTTCAAATATTACAGATAAATCAGTTTTTACAAGTCTTAAAAATTGAGTACCTCCAAAATTAGCATTACCAAGACTAATATCAGAAGACCCATTCTTTCTAACATAATGTGCAATATTTTCATTAGAAGCATTACCATTAGAATAACAAAAAATATCTACACGTTTTAATTTTGATTTTAAAGGTACATAAAATTTAGCATAACCTTCATTTGTATTTACAGACCAAAGTAAACTACCAAAATAATAAGTTGCACCATCTACAGGATTGAAGGTTGTAGTACTTGCTTTTAAAACATAATAATTAATAGGAATAAGTTCAAGTTTAGAAGACCGTTCTTTGATTCTTTCTTCAACTATTTTTTCATTGATCAGCATCTCTTTTTTAGATCTATTATTCTCCAACATTTTTTTTTAACTCCAAACAGGTTCTGTATAATCTATTCTATCTTTTGTACCATAAATCCTAAAATTACGTAAATATGAAGTATCCCCACCTGTACCAGTATGTAAATAAAGTTGTATTTTATCATTAAAATTTAAATCTTCTAAATCATAAGTTTTTAAAGTATATATTGTACCCAAAACTGTGATATCCCCACTTATACCGATATCATTTTTATAAACTTTTACATAAGAATAATGAGTAGGTGCATTACATTTTTGTTCCCATTCTAAATGAAGACTACAAGGTTCTGCTACTGAAATTTCAGGAGTAGGATTAAAAGTTATTTCTTTTACTTTCACATAACTTGTACTAGTTGTATTTACTTCAGTATCAGAGGATTTTAAAAGATCACTAAGATTACTGGATTTATTAAATCTCCATTGTTTAAACAATGGATCAAAATAGTAACCAGGTAGAGCTGCAGTTACCATATCTGGCAAGTTTTCATTTAAATAATTTTGAAGCCAGATAGTAATTTCATCTATTTCATAAGGAATAACTCCATAATCTGAAGGCATATTTTATTTTAAACCTCAAATATATTTTTTATTCTTTCTTTTTTTTCATCATTCCAACAAGTACATAACCACCGACAGCTACAAGGCCCAGGATAAGTATAATTCCCATAGGATCCGATGTAGGTCCTGTTAAAGTTGGAGATGTTGTTGGTGATTGCTCAGAAGTTGCACCAGTAACATCTGGTGTTTGTGTCATTTCTTTTTTAGTTGTTGTTACTGCACCCACGGTTTCTGGTGATTGAATTGCAATAGTAGGAGCATAAGCATAATCAAGTTGATAACCCAATGTCGGAGCATAAACCGGAGAAAATGTACTAAATTTTTCATAAGTTGTTGGAGCAAAAGTAGATTGATTATAAATATCTACACCAAATAATATTCCACCCATTGTTTTTTAACCTCCATACATCTTTTTACTTTTTTGTAAAATATCGTAAATTCCAGTTCCAGGAATTCCACGTAATGGAGCTTTATAAGATGGTTTTGTTTCACTAATTGTTTGTTGACTTGGTTTATATGGTGCTGTTAATGGAACAGATTTTTTTTCTTTCTTAGACGATATTTCAACTTGTGGTTCATCAGATTTAATCCACCAAGGAGTTTCAAGACCTGGATCTGGAAGACTTGGAAAAACATTCTCTGGAAATGTAATATTATAAATAATTGGTTGAGTAATCGGTGTAGTTGTTTCAGTAACAACTTCTGTTCCTGTTTCTTCTTTTTTAGATCCTCCATTTCCACCAATAGCACCAGGTGTTTCAGAAGTACCATTAGATCTAGTTAAAAAATAAGCAAGAGCTCCAATGATCCCAATTCCAAGGATTATAATTTTTTTATCCAAATTTATGATCCTCCAATGGGTTTACGTTGTACATGAGTATAAATTAATGATCCAGTTGCAGTTGTGGTTCCAATGTTTTCAATTATAAAACTCCAGAAATTGCCTTCATTTGTGAAAATACTATTATTTTTTATGATCTCAGGGTTATTCTGTCCGACACTTATTTTTAGATCTACACCACTATCATTAACAATACGGAGCCAATTAAGTGGTAAATATTTCCTAATAACGGTATCATTTTCAAAACCGTAAAGCATCGATGCTCCAGCTACTAAATCAGAAATTGTTACAGGATATCGTGGACTTCCTTCAGTATAAAGACGTTTTTTCCGTATTTCTTCCATTGTTTTTTGGTTATATATTCTAGGTAATATCATTCTAGGCACATCCCTTTTTTTATTATAAAAAAAAAAAGAAAGAATTGTTTTTTATATAAAGACTGTTACTGGTATTTTCAATAGTGATTCTGATGCAGATGCCCATCCAAGGTTATCAGTACCAGCTCCAGATCCTACATGCGTTGCACTGGGTTTAACTTGAATTATGAATTTACTGTCTTCAGCTATGCCCCTTGGATCATAAGGAAGTGGTATCATTTTGTTTTTATCATTGAGATCTCCGTGAGTAAGTTCTTCATCGAATTCTGCGACAACTATTTTTTTGATATCATTAGCATCAGTAAGGCAAATTCTCCATTTCCCTTTGATTTCAACTGGTGTAGCTTCACCGGTTCTGAGATAAGCATATACACGTCCTTCGTTTTGATCAGCACTAGGAACACCATATCCTGGGTGTATTTCTTGCTGTGCCGGGCAAGTATATGTTGCTATTGTGGTCCATTCAGTCGTGCTTGTTAGCATTTGGTGATCTGTTTTAGTAAAATCTGCTTCTGTTAACATTTTTGCGAAACCTTGTTTTTTCACCATATTTTTTATATCACCATCCCTGATGATGTACCAGCGCCATTACTTCCCCATCCGATATATTGCAATGCAGTATTCACAAGATCTTCAGCACTGTCAATAATAAAGGCCGTACTTGCGAGATTAGCATATTTATTGTTTTTAGCGAGTGTTGGAATTACAACAGCTATTACACCTTTTGCAATCCCAGATACTAATGTACCGTTTCCTATGAATGGGGCTAGTAGTCTTTCTTCAGCCGTCTTTATCCCAGCTATAATAAGAGCATCCATATAATGGGAAGTTGACGGCTTGCCGTCTAAAAATGCCATAATTAGAGTACATCCTCCATTTTTTTGTTATAAAAAAAGATTAATTGTTTTATAAGATTTATATTCCGTACCGGGGCCGGGAAAGGGCCTCTCTGACACACCACCTGGTGGCCTCAGATCTATTTAGACCATGAGATTTTGCATATTTATCTAAAAGAGTTATTGTTTCTTTATCGAAATAAATCCCGGTTTTCATATTTTTGGCATCCGATTAAAATTCCGATCCTGATCCACAAAAATATATTCAAAATTAGAAAGTTTAGCAACTTCATCACCCAGGTTCTGTGATTCCTGATTAAGCCGGCTAATATCAGCTACTCCCTTATTACCAAAACAAATCAAATGATGAGCCAAGCTCGGTATATCAGTCTGGATCTGTGAGGCACGTCTGCAAATAAAAACCAATCCCATATTATTATAATGACGATAAGTATCAATAAAAGATCTCATCTTGGGAAAAAATGGTTTCATATTTGGAAAAGTCCGGCTAGCTTCCTCATAAATAACTAGATCAAAATCACGTGTATTGATTTCTTGATCTCCAAAACTAAAGTTTTTACCATCCATTATGATTTTAACAAACTCTTCATTATCACGTGCAATCCCAGGATAAATATTAATTGGGGGAATATAATTATGACAATCACATTTACTGTATTGACGGAGTGGATCATGCACCAGGCATTTATAGTTTTTAATTATCATGTTTTGTGCGAAATATGTTTTTCCAGATCCATTAAGGCCACTAATGAATGTGATTTTTTCTTTTAGATTAAGTTCCATTTTTTCTCCTAATATTTAAACAAAACCCTCCTTAAAACCATGTTTGTAGGCTCAAAAGGGGGGTTTTTAGCATTATTTTTTTAGTTGTCCACATTTTTTACAAACCCAGCTAATAGTTTTATCCATGAATTCCCCACAATCCGGACATTTAGCTGTTTTGTAATAATCTGTTTTTTTCATCATTTTTTTATCTCTTTTTCTTTTGAAATATTATCCATAATAGCTTTTTTGACTTCTGAAAGCCTTAGATCACCAATAAGTGGTACCATTTTATCTATTGCATCAGCAATCTTTTTAAGACCCTCAGGACTGCTGAAATAAGCCTCCATACTCTTATCAGTAATACCTGGTCCAGATGCATTAGAAGATGCAATTGGGCCTTCCTGAATCGAAGTAACCGGCGGAGGGCCCCTCGATTGAATAATACTAGCTCCAGCTCCGCCCTCACGACCTTTAAACATACCTACAATATTTTCAATATGACCTATCAACTGCTCCCCTTTGGAAATTAATGTAATAATATCAGTAAGAGTATTACTAGTTTTTTGAATAACATTTCCACTATCACCAAGTAGAGATTTTGAAATATTTTTATTTTCTAATATTTTAATTTCCGGCAATTTCTTTATTCCTCAAAAACATTCATAACTCCACATTTGGGACATTCTGTAAAAATATTTTCCTGGAAATAATGACAATTAAAGCACCGATAATAATTTTTTTCTTCATCTGATTCTTTTTTTTCTTCTTTTTTAGTCATAGGTTTTTTTCCTCCTACAAAAACCAAAGATTCTAGTTGTTCGGTTTTTTCTCCAACGGCAACATTATCTTGAGATGTAGATCCAGGTAAGTTGGTTCTTTTTTTACTGATATCAACATCGGAATCTCCCAGCCTTCTTTTTCTATTTCCTTTATCAGATTTAATATTTTTATCAGGTCGAACAATTTTATTTCCTCCTTTATTTCTAATAACACTTTTCTCACTAATATTCATAAGCGTAGCTATTTCTTTAGTAGTAAGACCTTTAGAAGTTAGATCCTGGATTCTTTTTTTTTGATCCTGGTTTATAACTTTATTTTTAGGCATGATATCTATTTCCCCGTGGATCATGATCTATTTTGTTTAAAGCCCAGACCAGGGTTTTAGATTGTATTTTAAGTTCTTTTATTCTTTCTGAATAATATCTCCTAGTCCAATAACTTCCTTGTAAAAGTGTAAAAATCTCTTTATTAACTTCCTTCAGTTTTTTTTCTATTGTACTATGTTGTCTAACCATAAGGGTTCATCCCATCCCCAAATATTTTTCTAATAAGGCCATTGTTTAGACGGTCTAAGCCTCGATATGTTAGTCCGTCTAAAGTATTTAAATGTTACTCAAAAATTGGTAGATACCTATTTTTTAGTGTGTGAGGAGGGAGAGGGAGGTAAAAAGGGAGGTGAATTATTATGCGAAAATTTAAAAAAAAACCCTTTTAATTTTAATCCCTTCCCCTCCATAGGTGGTGGGAGAAAAGGGGGTAATATTTGAATGGGATTCCAAAAGCAGATAGAAAAAAATTTCACTAGAGAAGAAATATTTTTTTATCATATTTTTTCTTAAACCCCTTTTTCTCCATATAAATTATAAAGATAACAAATAATCAATTCTATTAGAATACAAATCAATTTCTAGCTGAATTTGTTTAATTCGCATCTTTGCCCATTTTCTCTTAAAAATCTTTTTTTTATGATAATCAATTAATTCGTTCCAATGCTTAATTTTTAATTGCCTCCATTCAATCTCGAATTCAATATCTTCTAAACTTCTCATATTTTCCCTCCATTAATAATTATAATTATGTTTAGCCCGATTAATAACCGGAATAAGTTTCACTTTTTTAGAATCAATTTTAAAAGAATCCACATCTTTTATTATCATAGGCTCATAATTCCTATGACTATGGCATCTTTCACGTAACAAATATTGTATTTTGTTAAAAATTTCAATAGAAACAATAGGATCCAGATCCGGGATCTTCCGAAAATGATTACACCATCTTTCAACACCGGCATAAAAACAATTATGAAGATAATATTTAACGGTTGTATTGGCTTTACCGACTTTTTTACCTATCTGTCGCATTGTAAAACCATCAATATACATCTGAAAAACAGTTTTAACAAGCATGAGCTCCTCTTTTTTTGGTATAAAACGTTGTTTTTTAGGATCCCAACTATAACCAAATGGTATTCTATGGCCCATAAATTCCTGGCTTTCCTTTGCTTTCTGGAGCATAGCTATAGCTACTCTTTCCCCGATCTGTTCACTTTCAAGTTGTGCAATATCCTGTATAATTCCCATAACAAAACGGCCCATAGCTGTACTTGTATCTAGGCTTTCTTGCATACTAATAAATTGTTTATCTTTTTTCTTTAAATCTTTCATCATTTCAATAAAATTAAGCCGATTTCTATGAATACGATCCATTTTTATAACTAAAATTCCATCCCAGGCCTCAATATTTTCAAACATTTTATTATAATTGGGCCTACGTGTATTACGACCACTATACCCGGCATCTATATATTCCCCGGCTACGATCCAGGCTCGAGCTGTACAATAGGCTCTTAATCGGTCTAATTGTGCATCTAGGCTAAACCCATCTTGGGCCTGGTCTTCTGTACTTACTCTGGTATAGATAGCTACTTTTTTTATTTCTTCCCCTTCCAAAGAATACCTCCTGAGATCTCATTTAAACTCATCCAATTCATATAAAATGGTCTTTCTTCTTGAAGTTCTATTAATATTCCAACAGGTAAATCTATTAATTTCTTCATTCAAAAACTCCAAATAATTCATATTTATTCAAAACATTTTCAAGTTCTAAGAAAAAATTTTGTTTTTTGTGATCAGGTATATTTTCCCAGCCTTTAATCTTTAAAATAATCATTTTATTCCTCCGGCCAGTTTAAAAGAAGTTGATCAATTTCCGCAGCTGTGGATTTAGATCCATATTTCTTTAATTGTGGTTGTATCATTTTTTCAATAAAACGAATTCTCTGAATCTCAGATCTGGTTGCTGAATTTTGCTTAAAACTTGGTGCATGATAAGACAGAATCTCAGGGATCTTGCCTTGATCAACATTTTTAACTTTCAATAATTCATCTAATTTTTTGATTTCAGCATTTAATTCAGCTTTCTTTTGAACAATAAAATTATGATCAATTCTTTCTAATCTATCTTTTTGAATAAGATTTCTAATATATAGAGAATGATTTTCTAAAGATCCTAAATATTGCCATTCTTCCATAGTTACCCTCAAATGTACTTCTTTTTCTTTCAAATCCCATTCTCTCCTCAATTGTGGCGTGGCTGTGGCGTGGACACAATTATATGTTTAATTTTTTATTTCGCTTTGATAAATCTATTTCAATTAAATTTCTAATATAATCCGAATAATTCTCTTTCTTTTGTAAAATTCTCCAAATTGTAGAAGTTACATAGAGATTTATTCTAATGTTTGTAGGTTCATTCATAAAATATGATATGTACATACTCTTATATATATTAATCGCTACTTGCCGTCAAATGATGTTTAAGATAGACATAGGGAAGTATTTTATAGAATTTCTGTTATTACAGAAATGGGGAAAGTTTTGAAAGAATATGCAGCAATTAATGTTAAAGTAACTAGAGAAATCAAAGAAAAATTAGATAAAATGAAAATTCATCCTAGAGAACCATATTATGAAGTAATTTTAAGATTATTAGATAAATATAATTGTAAGGAAGAAAAATGAATAAAAAGATATTAATTTTTGGAATTATAATTCTTTTTTTATTAGTTAGTTTAAGCGGATGTTTTAATGATGTTGAAACTATTTCAATTTCAGGTGTAGATACTATAAGAACTGTACATTATTTAGATAAACCAGTTAAATTAATAGTTTCTGGTGTTGGAAATATTGTTACTGTTACAAAAGAGACTAATTTAGTTGAAGTTGATCTTTCAGGTGTTAATTGTATTGTTAAAGTATCTAAAAATCATTCATTTACATCAGATATTAGTGGTGTTGATTCAGAAATAATTTTTTATGATTAATATAATGATGTGTCCACAACATGTCCACAAAGACTATTTCTCGATAGCCACATTGTGTCCACAAATTATGAAATATAGTAAAATGTAGTAAATTACTATAACCATTTCTCGGAGTAAAAAAGTGGACAGCAAGGACTACCTAGCTGAGCTACAAGCCCAAACAGGAGGGATTATCCTATAAACTAGGGCTAACTGCACAGGCATTTTAAGACTTTTGGTAAACAAAAAAAAAAATTTGGTGTGCAAAAAAAATTTTTGATCTAAATTTTAATTGACAATATTTTACCTGGCAATATTTCCATATCAGCACCTATTTCTATTGCAGATGTTGGATAATAAAGTTGACAAACTTTGTAATAATATTGCCAATAACCAAGAAAAGGCACAAAATATTCATCTAAAATATAATTTTGATTACTGAAACTCCAACCATAAAGAAACTGAAGTATCAATGGAGCTCCTGTTTCATTATCATTTGTTGAAGCTTGAGCAAAAGTGTAATAAGTTCCATTATAAAGATAAAAAGTATCAACTAATGGAATTGTATTATTTATTGGTAAACTAACCATTTTCCATCCACTATCACCGCTTAATTTTGGAGTTCCTGGCCCAATATCAGCATACACATCAAATATTGTAAATTAAAATTTAGATCAAAAATTTTTTTTGCACACCAAAT
>Ga0153916_10004449_pt1 | contig 10586 bp, 6 predicted proteins | sample Opewatmetagenome_FD_109642 | JGI IMG/M metagenome (GOLD analysis project Ga0153916, IMG submission 109642) | Freshwater wetland microbial communities from Ohio, USA - Open water 3 Core 3 Depth 4 metaG | ecosystem: Environmental > Aquatic > Freshwater > Wetlands | place: USA: Ohio, Lake Erie, Old...
AGGCGATCGAACGGCTGCACGAACGCACGTTCGGGCCCGGCCGCTTCGTGCTGAGCGCCTACCGGCTGCGCGAACATGTCGATCACCTGCTCGACCTGTCGTTCACGGCGCGGATCGGCACGCTGCTGGTAGGCTCGGTGCGCCAATTGCCGATCTGCATCGGCGACACCAAGGCGTTGCTGCTGGGGCCGCTGACGGTCGAGCCGCCGTTCCGCGGCCGCGGCGTCGGCCGGGCGCTGCTGGATCGGGCGCTGAAGGACGCCAAGGCAAAGGGCCATCGGCTGGTGCTGCTGGTCGGCGACGAGGCCTATTACAGCCGCGTCGGCTTCAAGCCGGTTCCGAAGGGGCGGGCCACCATGCCGGGGCCGGTGGATTACAGCCGTCTGCTGGTGGCGGAGCTCGTCGACGGCGCCTTCGCCGATGTGTCCGGCGCGATCCGCCCGGACTGGAGCCTGGCGCGAACTTCGTGACTTCCGGCCCTCGTCACAGCTTCTGTGAAATGCCGACAAAGAAGCCGCGCCGCGGCCCGAACTGCGGTGCGAATACGTCGATGCCCGAGCCGTCCCTGATCTCGTAAACCTTGTCGAACAGGTTGACGACGTCGAACCGCAGCGTCGTCGGCTTGGTCCATCCCGGGAAGAGATATTCGCGGGATATTCCGAGGTTGACCTGGGTATAGGATGGCACGTGACCGGTGTTGGCAAAACCGGAGCGATTGCCGCTGCCGTAGATCATCGACGCGCTGAAGCGCGTGCCGTTCCAGAGATATGAAGCGCCGGCCGACGCGGTCAATGCCTGGGCGTGATCGGTGTAGATATAGTGGCTGGCGATATAGGCGAGTTCGTCGGGCGCGAACAGAAACTGGTTCGAAACGATATTGGTGGCGATCTGCTTTGCCCAGGCAAGGTTTCCATAGATCTTGAAATTGCCGCTGCTGTAGGACGATTTGAGTTCGAGGCCCATATTCCGGGCGCGGTCGTAGTTGAACGCCGTCAGCACATAGGCCGCGCCGAACTGGCCGTCGTCGAGCAGGTCGCGCGCGGTCTTGTAATAGGCGTCGATGCCGACTTCGAGGCCGGGTATCGCGTGGATTTTCTGGTCGACGCCGATATCGAATACGTGGGAGCGCTCCGGCAGCACCGGATCGTTCAGGGTAATTGCGGGTTGCTGGGTCGTGTTCTGCACCAGCGCGAGATTGGTCGGCGCCGCCAGCACCTGCTGCGGCGGCGTGAAGTTTCGCGCGTAGCCGGCGTGGAACGTGGTGCCGTCGAACGGCTTCCAGGTCAGGCTGGCTCGCGGGCTGAGCTGGTTGGCGTCGACATACTGAACCATCTGGTCGAACCGCAGCCCCGCGTTCAAGGTCAGGTTATTGGTGATCTTCCATTCGTCCTGAAGATAGGTACCCAACAGCCAGCCGGTCCTGGCGCTTGAATCAAGCACGGAGAACGGCGCATCGACCGGCGCACCCGCGGCATCGAGCGGAAGCAGGGTGGACGTATTGTTGACCAGGCTACGCTCCGCGCTCGTGGAAAATCCGAACCGCAGCGTATGGGCGAAGCCGATGCGCCAGGCGGTATCCTCCTGGATGCCATCGACATGGCTGCGGCGGTAGACGTCGGAAGCCACGCCATTGAACACCAGATCGCCGATCGTATCGGGGATGAAGTGCAACTGGCTGTAACGGTTGAAATAGGAGATCTGGGTGTCGAAGCCGTCAGCCGATTTCTGGTAGGCCAGGACGTTGAATTGATTGAACTCGTTCTGCCGTTCGTCGAGCTTCGCCGAATCGAAGCCGGAAACGCCGAAGGCCGTGAAGGCCGGCGTCTGTCCCGGATTGTTGGGAATTTGATACGCGCTGTTCGATACGCCGCTGATGAAGGTCAGGCGGCTGGTCGGATCGATCACCGTCGAGAGGTAGGCGAAGCCCTTCTCCTGCGCGGTGCGGTCGTGGATGGCCTCGTAGGCCGGAGTCGGATTTTCGATTCCCAAATTGCTTCCGAAAAAACGCCCGGACACGAAATACTGGGTTTGCCCGGCGGTGCCGCCATATTCGAAGCTCGGCGTGATCGTGCCATGGCTGCCGCCGTAGACGCCGGCGCTGCCGGAGTTGTTGAAGGCGTCCGCCCTGGTCTGGATGTCCAGCACGCCCGCGGTGCGCAGGCCGTACTGCGCCGGCAGCGCGCCGGTAATCAGGGCAAGGCTGCCGACGATGCCGGTGTCGAGGATTTGTCCGAAACCACCGACGCCGTCGGGCAGCATGATGCCGTTGATGCGATATTGCAGATTGGCGTGCTCGTTGCGGACGTGCAGTTCGCCGCTGGCGGCGGAGTCCTGCGATACGCCCGGGGTCTGCAACAGGACCTTGTCGAGTGTCGTATTGGCGCCTTGCGGCAGCGCTTCGATCGCCTGGTGATTGACCTGGTAGGCGTTGGTGCCGATCGGCGCCACGATGTTGCGGCGGGCCTCGTCGAACTTCTCGTTCTTGCCTGCGACCGCCTGCGCCTCGGTCTGCGGCGGCGCGGCGGGCGTTTCGCGGCGTTGCCCGGTGACGACGCGCGTCCTGGGACGGCGCGGCGGTTGCGCGCGCCGCGGCGCCACGACCTCGATCTCCGGGAGCGCCGTGACGCCGGTTTCTGCGGGCGCAGCCGTCGCTGTAGACGATGGCGCAGGGGCAGGCGAGGGCGTCTGCGACAGTGCCGGGCTGCCGCCGCACAGCAGCAGCGAGGCGGCGCCGCAGGCCAGCACTGATTTCGCGAATCCTGACATTGTCCCGGTCCTGAAGGGCGCCGCCCAATTCGTCGTCAACGAATTCGGAAAGGGCCTGCCGTCGATATCAGACGGATCGATTTCGCTTCGCCGGATGGATTGCGCCTCAGTGAGGCGGCAATCGCCCAGGCATGATCAATCAATCGAGGTCAGGAGACAGGAGGAGCGCGAGGCTGAAAGGCGATGCGGGCCGAGTGCAGATGGACGAACTCGGCGTCGGTGGTCTGGTAGAGAAACTCGACCGCCTGCGGAAGCAGCAAGAGCGGCGGCGTCGCAAACAACACCGTGTTCGCCAGCGCCATGACAGCGCAGATCGCGCAGGAATCGCCCGGTTGCCGGCCGGAATCCTGGTCGGAGGCAGGCTGCTGAGTGGACTGGCCGACGGCGTCAGCCGCGGGGAGGCCGTTGGCGTTGGAAGCGTCGGACCTTGCGAGGCCCGATTGGATTGCGGGGGCGGCCTGCGCGTCGGTCCCGTGGCAATGTCCGAACGACAACGCAAACTGGACGGCAAGCGTGAACAGCGCGAGCCGTGCGCCATATTTGATGTTCGACCGGAACCACTTCATGCCAGGACCTTACGTCGCAGGCCAGGGCATCCCGGCCGCGCCGACGTTACAATATAACATCGCAAGGTCCGGTGCAGGGTGTCAACCGCAGGCGTGAAAAATCGAAGGGCCTGTGTGATTCACGCAACGTGTCGCGGCGTGACCTCAGTGCCCCTCGCGCAGCCAGGTGGCGGCGAATGCGCCCAGCAGCAGCAGCAGACCGATCAGGCCGGCGAACACGGGCAGCACGCCGACGCCCTTGACGACGCTGGCGTCGCGCATCCTCACGCCCATCCAGCCGTCGCCGCGGAACACGGTGGATGCGCGCACCGGCACGATGCGCGGAAGCTCGACGCTGGAGCCGTCGACGACGCGGCGCGCGTCACCGCCGGTGGCTTGCGCCAGGGGCTTGAGCATGTCGGTCGTGGAAGTGACTTCCGAAAATTCCTTCGGGTTGGTCGGACCGACATTGATCAGCGCTTTCAGCGTGCCGTCGGTGGCCTGCCACAGGCCGAGTTCGTTCGCCGGTAGCGCCGAACGCCATGTTCCCGGCTCGCTTTCGCTCAACGTCAGTTGGCGCGTCGCTCCGGTAGGCGACGTCACCGTTACCGGCGCGACGCTGTCGGCCATGGTCTGGCGCAGCACCACCAGATCGTGCCCCTGGACCTGCAGACGCAGCGCTTCCTCGTCGAGGTCGGGCTGCTTCATCAGCCAATGCGACATTCGCCGCAGCAGGTCGAGATGCGGTCCGCCGCCCTCATAGCCGCGCGCCCACAACCAGATATGGTCGGACAGCAGCAGGGCGACGCGGCCCTCGCCATATCGCGACAGCAATAGCAGCGGCTTTCCGTCGGCGCCCGTCATGAGAGAAGGCACGGTCGCGTTGCGCGTATCGACGGTGCGGAAGAACCGGCTCCAGTGCGGCGGCTCGGAGCCTGAACCTTCCAGCCCGCGCGTCACCGGATGGCGTTTGCCGGCGTCGCTCAGATGCGCGTAATACGGCTTCTCGGTGACGCCTACGGGCTCCGCCGGCAGCAATGAATCCAGCGGTGTGCGCCAGATGCTCGTGGTCGAAGCGTAGTCGGGACCCGCCGAGACCAGCACCGCGCCGCCTGCGCGCACGTAGCGGGCGATATTGTCGAAATAGGCGATCGGCAGCACGCCCTGGCGGGCGTAGCGGTCGAAGATGATCAACTGGAATTCGTTGATCTTCTGCTGAAACAATTCGCGGGTCGGAAACGCGATCAGCGACAATTCGTTGATCGGCGTGGCGTCCTGCTTCTCGGGCGGACGCAGAATCGTGAAATGCACGAGATCGACGCTGGCGTCGGATTTCAGGAGGTTGCGCCAGGTGCGCTCTCCCGAATGCGGCTCGCCCGAAACCAGCAGCACCCGCAATTTGTCGCGCACCCCGTCGATCGCGACCACCGCGCGGTTGTTGACCGGCGTCAGCTCATTGTCGAGCGGGGATGCCTCGATCTCGACGATGTTCGGCCCGGCATGCTTGATGTCGACGTCGACGCTGACGGTTTGACCGCTGAGCACGGTGCGTTCGTTGATCACTTCGCCGTCGCGGCGCACCACGACCTTGGCGCGGTCGCCGCTGACGCCCTGGTCGTCGAGCCGGTAGGTGATGGTCTGGGGCTGTCCGACGATGCCGAAGCGGGGCGCGGCGGAAATCGCGATGCGACGGTCGCGTTCGTCCTTGCGTCCCGTGATCAGCGCATGCACTGGGGCCTGGAATCCGAGCGCTGCGGCGTTCGGCGGAATGTCGTGCACCCGCCCGTCGGTGATCAGGAAAGCGCCGGCGACGCGATCGACGGGAACGTCCGACAGCGCCGACGACAGCGCGCCGAACAATTTGGTGCCATCGGTCTCGCCGTCGGCCTGACCGGCCTCGACCACCCGCACTTCGAGGCCCTTGATCTTCTTGAGGCTGTCGACCAGCGCCTGCCTGGCCTTTTCGGTTTCCTGGGTGCGGTTGCCGAAATTCTGGCTCGGACTCTTGTCGATGACGACGGCGGCGACCGACGACAGCGGCTCGCGGTCTTCGCGGGTGAATGAGGGGTTGGTCAGCGCCAGCAGGATCAGCGCCAGCGCCGCGACGCGTATCGCCGCGCCGCGCGCCCGCCCGAGCAGCAGCAATGCGGCGATCACGACAATGGCGGCGGCCGCGAGCCAAAGCACGAGCGAGGGAACGAGCGGGGTGAACGCGATGCCGTACTGCATATTGCGGCCCTACTGCCCGAGCCGTTCGATCAGCGCGGGCGCATGCACCTGGTCGGCCTTGTAGTTGCCGGTCAGCGTGTACATCACGATGTTGACGCCGGAGCGGAAGGCGAATTCACGCTGTCGCGGCTCGCCCGGCGTCAGCGGCAGCATCGGCTGGCCGTCCGGGCGGATCGCCCAGGCGCCGGCAAGATCGTTCGACGTGATGATGATCGGCGAGACGCCATCGCCGCCGCGGGCCGGGCGCGAGGCATCCTCGTCGTCGTCGCCGCGCGGCAACGCCTCGACCCAGGTCTGCCCGGTGTTGAACCGGCCGGGGAAGTCGCGCAGCAGATAGAACGTCTTGGTCAATACGTGCTCGCGCGGCACCGGCTCGAGTTCGGGCACGTCGAGCGAGGCGAGGATACTGCGCAACGCCAGCATGCCCGGCGTCTGCGATGCGCCGTTGTCGCCCGGCGGCGCCTCGACGGCGTCGCGGGTGTCGAACAGCACGGTGCCGCCCTGTTTCATGTAGGCGTCGATCCGGTTGATGGCGTCCTGCGGCGGCTTCGCGGTACCCGGCATAACCGGCCAGTAGATCAGCGGGAAGAACGCCAGTTCGTCATGCGCGGGATCGATGCCGACGGGGTCGCCGGCTTCCAGCGCCGTTCGTTGCGCGAGGAACAGGGTCAGTCCGGCCATGCCGGCCTTGACGATGGAATCGACGTCGGCGTTGCCGGTGACGACATAGGCCAGCCGGGTCTGCGAAGTTGCCTTGATCGCGAAATCGTCGCTGCTTTCCGCGCGGGCCGGCCAAGGGGTTGCCAATGTCGCGGCCAGCATCGCCGCACCGATGATCGCGAACGCCAATGCGGCCGGCGCCGCGCGCCGTCTCAGCAACGCCGCGATGCCGGCGCCGAGCATGGCGACGATCACCGCGTCGATCAGGAACAGGGCCAGCGCCGCCGACAGCAGGATGCCGCGCAGGTCGCGCGGTTCGGCATTGGTGTAGCTGGCGTGGCGGGCGCGCAAGCCCGAGGTGTCGAGCGGCGCGATGCGATCGGCGGCCGCCAGCGTGTTCACCGCCAGAGGACCGTCGGCCGGGCCGTAGAAACCCGGCGGATGCTCCGGCGTTGCGCGATCGCGGAAGTCGGCGGGCAGGGGCTTCGCGGTCGAGGGCGGCGGCCCGAACACGCCGAAACCGTCGAGCGTATGCAGCGGCGCCACCGTTTCCGCGGTCGCTTCGCCGGCGACGCCTGCGCCCGGACTGGAGGTGTAGCCGGACATGTCGACGATCCGCCGCAGCATTTCGACGAAGGTGCCGGACATCGGCAGGTCGGACCAGCGCATATCGGCGCTGACATGAAACAGGGTCACGATACCCTTGCCGCGGTGTTCGCCGGTCACCAGCGGCGTTCCATCTTCCAGCGAGGCCCAGCTTTTCGTCGCCAGCACCGCGTCCGGCTCGGCGAGCACCTGCCGGTTGACGGTGACGTCCTTCGGCACCGACAGGCCGGCGAACGGCCCGTCGGCGGTGAAGGCGGCGAGGTGCTGCGGCTTTTCCCAGGTCAGGCTGCCGCCGAGGCTGCGGCCGCCGCGGCGCAGTTTTACGGGCACGAGGTCGTCATCGGCCTGCGCCAGCCGCGGTCCGGCGAAGCGCACCAGCACGCCGCCCTGCTCGATCCACGCACGGATGCGTTCGCGGATTTCCGGCGACAGCGTTCCGACGTCGGCGAGGATCATCATCGGCAGCTTCTGGTCGAGGAATTGCGTGATGACCTGCTGCGGCGCGCCCTTGTCGCCGAGCCGGACATCGGCGAACGGCGCCAGCGCGCGGGTGAGGTAGAATGTCGACGCCAGGAGCGGCTGCGCCGTGTCGCTGCTTGATCCGCTGACGACGCCGATCGCGCGCCGCCGCCAGCGCTTGTCCAGGAGTTGCACCGCGCCGGCGGATCGTTCGCCGGCGACCTCGAGCCGCGCAATGTCGTTGCGCAGCTCGACCGGAAGATCGAATGCGGCTTCGGTCTCGCGCTCCTGCGGCGCAAAGGTGTAGCGGGCCTCGCCGATCGGCGAGCCCTTTTGGTCGAGCGCGCGCACGAGGCCTGCCTCGAGGCCGCCCCCGGTGCGCAGCACCTTCACGGTCATCTTCGCGGCGGCATTTTCGGCCGCGGCCAAAGCCAGCGGCTGTGGCGTGCCGCCTTCAAAAATCGTCAACGTACGATCCCCGATGGTCTTGCTCAGGCCTTCGAGAAACTCCGGCCCGCGCCCGGTATCGACGCCATCCGACAGCCAGGCGATCTCGCAATCGCCCGTGGCTTTCAGGAAACGCTCGATGGCGGGCAGGGTTTCAACCCGTTCGATCGAATAAGGCTTTGGCGAAAGCTGGCGCAGCGCCACCCGCGCGGTGCCGCCGGGCATGATCGTGATGTCGCGGGCGGGCTCCGACAATGGCACCAGCGCCACGCCGCGCCGGTCGTTGTCGGCATTCGCAATCAGTTCGTCGGCGGCCTTGATCCGTGTGTCCCAGCTCGAGGCCGCGCTCCAGCCGTCGTCGAGCAGGATCACGAGCGGGGCGCGGCTGCCAGCGGCCACACCGGTTTGCGGATTCCAGACCGGCCCGGCGGCGGCCAAAATCACCAGCGCCGCCGCCAGCAGACGCAAGGCCGTCAGCCACCATGGTGTTCGCGAGGGGGTTTCTTCCTTCGGCGCGATGTCGAACAACAGCCGCGTCGGCGGGAACTCGACGCGCCGCGGCCGCGGCGGCATAACCCGCAGCAGCCACCACAGCACCGGCAGGCTCAACAGGCCCAGCAGCAGCATAGGTTCGGCGAACGAGAGGGGCAGGCCCGCGATCATGCGCTTCGCCCCGCCTTGACGGTCGCGGTGCGCGCGCTCCCCTTGCTCACCGTCATGCCGCTATGCAGGAACAGCAGGAGCTCGGCGGCCGAGCGGCTGGTGGTGTGGGTCGAGAACAGCCAGTCGAGCTTGTTGGTCTCGTGGCGGATCTCGTCGCGATGAAATGCCACGCGCGCCACGTAATCGCCGGCCCATTTTTCCGCGCGGCCCGCGGTGATCACGCCGCCGCCTTCCGGTTCGACGAATTCGATCCGGCCGGAATAGGGGAAGTTCTCTTCAGCGGGGTCCACGCCCTGCACCAGCGTGCCGTGCGCGCCGGATGCCGCCAATCCCGCGAGCATGGTTCGGATCTCCGACATCGGCGACCAGAAATCCGACAGCACCACGATTTCGGCCAGCGCCGACGGCACGAAGGACGGCGGCAGGCTGAGGCGTGCCGCATCATCGTGCAGCATCGCCTGCGCCATCTTGTCGATCACGCTGCGGCTCGCGGTCGGGTTCATCAGGCCGGGAATGCCGACGCGTTCGCCGCCGGCGACCAGCAGTTCGGCGAGCGCGAAGGTCACGATCAGCGCGCGCTCCAGCTTGCTGTCGCGGGCCTGTCTGGAGGCAAAAGCCATCGACGGCGAGCGGTCCGGCCACAGCCATACCGTATGGGCGGCTTCCCATTCCTGCTCGCGGACATAAAGATGATCGTCGCGCGCCGAGCGGCGCCAGTCGACGTTCTGCGACGGTTCGCCGGAAACGAAGCGGCGGTATTGCCAGAAGCTTTCGCCGGCGCCGGCGCGCCGCCGTCCATGCAGGCCGTGGATGACATTGGCGGCGATGCGGCGGGCCTCAAGCACAAGGCGCGGCAGCGTCGCGGCGAGCGTTCGGCTTTCGCCATCGGCACGTCGGATCGCTATAATCTCCCCGCTTAAGTGCTTGGTCTCTGCGGCCATCAACCGATCCGCGTCTTCAACTGTTTGATCACGTCGGGAATGGTGCGGCCTTCGGCGCGGGCGGAGAACGTCAGCGCCATGCGGTGCTTGAGAACAGGCTCCGCGAGATCGAGCACGTCGTCGATCGAGGGCGCGAGCCTGCCGTCGAGCAGGGCGCGGGCGCGAACCGCGAGCATCAGCGACTGGCTGGCGCGCGGACCCGGTCCCCAGGCGATCAGCTTGCCGGCTTCACCGCCCTCCGGTCCGGGACGCGCCGAGCGCACCAGCGAGAGGATCGCCTCCACCACGGAATCGCCGACCGGCAGCCGCCGCACCAGCCGCTGCGCCGCGATCAGGATGTCGGCGTTCATCGCGGCCTTGGCCAGCGTCTCTTCCGCGCCGGTGGTTTCGAACAGGATGCGCCGCTCGGCGTCGCGATCGGGATAGTCGACGTCGATCTCCATCAGGAAGCGATCGAGCTGCGCTTCCGGCAGCGGATATGTGCCTTCCTGCTCCAGCGGGTTTTGCGTCGCCAGGACGTGGAACGGTTTCGGCAGATCATGGCGCGCGCCCGCAACCGTGATGTGTTGTTCCTGCATGGCCTGCAGCAGTGCGGACTGGGTGCGCGGGCTGGCGCGATTGATTTCGTCGGCCATCAGAAGCTGCGCGAACACCGGTCCGGCGATGAAGCGGAACGACCGCTTCCCGGAACTGCTCTCATCCAGCACCTCGGCACCCAGAATATCCGAGGGCATCAGGTCGGGCGTGAACTGGATGCGCTTGGCATCTAACCCGAGCGTAATGCCCAGGGTTTCAACCAGCTTGGTCTTGGCGAGGCCGGGCACGCCGATCAGAAGCGCATGACCGCCGGACAGGATCGTCACCAGGGTATTTTCAACCACCCGGTCCTGACCGAAGATGATGGTGGAGATCGCATCTTTCGCCGCACGGATTTGACCGGAGACCTGTTCGGCCGAACGGACAATCACATCCTCGAGTTTTTCGACACTATCTGCGCCAGCCATTTACTTCTCCTTGGACCCACGCCCTGCCTGAAACGCCGCCGATCGCGTCATCATGCCATGCTAAACTTATACGAAGGCCATGTATTCGTTGAATTAAACTATCCCCACATTATCGGCATTTCGGGGTATGAACTGCATCACGATGTGGCGACTTGACCCGAGGATTTCACCCCGGGGAACCTGTCCAGGACGCATCGGAAGACTTGCACCAATCGTGCCAAATCGAGGCGGTCAAACTCAGGGCAAACAATGGCGAAGCAAGGGCA
>Ga0153916_10004450_pt1 | contig 10586 bp, 15 predicted proteins | sample Opewatmetagenome_FD_109642 | JGI IMG/M metagenome (GOLD analysis project Ga0153916, IMG submission 109642) | Freshwater wetland microbial communities from Ohio, USA - Open water 3 Core 3 Depth 4 metaG | ecosystem: Environmental > Aquatic > Freshwater > Wetlands | place: USA: Ohio, Lake Erie...
TGACATAGCCCCCCCCCCTCTTTGGATTTGGGGATTTTTAATCAACTAATTAAAAAAGCCGTTTTTGGAACTAATCCTGCTCAATGCTCTATATAAATGCTCAATAAAATTGAACGGATAATCCAGTGACAGGTCGTTTATAAATAGCTTGTCAATCCACTAACAAACAGCAAAATTTTTCAGAATTGTAATTGGTTAGTATTTTTCTAAATTTTGGCTCTATGTGCTTTCTGGCTCGTCCTCTTCCCATGGCATGTCCACTTCTGGACATATTACTGGTTTCCTAAATACGTCCAGAATGAGGCGCAAAATGAAAAGAAAGAGCAGAGGTTGAGTTATCTTAACAAACAGATTCAAAGCATTGGTTAAATCGCCAAAGTCCATTTTATCACGTCTGGAATAGAGAAATAACCTCATCCTATTTATACTTTCACTTTAATCAGTTGATTAAAATATGGAATCTCGTAGCAATACGAAAAACAGTAGTGATTCAACGTGCCTTATAAACTATTGTCCATGCCCAACGTCACGTTGCATCACTATTGCATTTCGACTTTATTCGAAGTATGTTAATTTCATGAACTTTTTACCGAATGAAATCGAAAAATAATAGAGACGCAACGTGGCATCATATATAAAACTCATCCTGCAAAAATTTAATCAAATGATTAAAATGTTTTCCGTTTCATTTTAGGATGACAGGTCATCTCGCCCATGCCAAAAGTTTAATCAATTGATTAAAAAACTCCAATGGGCTGATTTGGCTGGCTGGTTCGAGAAGGATGGAAAGAATTTTAATCAATAGCTTAAACCGAAAAAAACAATGGACTTTTTTCCGTCATGCTTAAATATGGGTCTGGGTCTCTTTTTGCAGGACGTGGAAGAATGCAACCGAACAAACTCAAAATTCCGAATCCAGATGAAAACTTTAGCAAAACTTTAGCCGAAATGAGGGCTATAGCGGTTGCAATGGTTAACAACAAACATCTTTCTCTCGCTTACGATGAAAAGGAAGATACCTCTTCTTTTAACCCAGAAACCATGAAATTAACTCTAAGTCTCAAACCGTACCCAATTTTTGTCAAAACAAGTGAACTGTTGGCTAAAAAGGTCTTAGATGGCGATATGGGTCATGAATTGGGTCATTTAGTCTTAACAAAGCCAATTTGGAACGATTATAACAATTGGGTCACAAGAATCAAGCGAACAAAGGGTTATTTCAAACTTGCCCATGATTTGGTTAACGTAGTGGAAGACAAAAGGGTTAACCACTATATTATCATGCGGTACAAATACGACATTGGGAAACGCCTGCTTTTGGCTAACCTCATTATAAAAGACATGATTGACAATAATATGGAAGGTTCAAGTCCACGGTTCAAGGTCGAAAAGGGTTTGCCACAAGGGGCTTACATGATGGCAATTTTGATTAATCAAGGCTTATATGAAGGTAAATGCACAGGTTTATGGGCGCAATTGAGTGATGTGAAAACAAAGAATGAAAAAGGTGAATTAACATCTTCACCAAAAGAAGATATGAAGCAGGCTTTAACACTTCTGGAAAGGTCAAAATATCAACGGATTCGAACAGACATTCTAAGAACTGCCGACCAGATTCACCAATTAATTGCAAAGAATCTTAACGCAGACTACACACAACGGCAATATGTTGTTTCGAGACGTTTAGGAAATGTCTATGGCGAACTTAGCGATAAAATGAAGCAGGAACTTAAAGACCAAGTAGAAAAAGAATTAAAGGAACTTGAGGAAAAAGAAAAGAACGAACACCTTAAAGACCTGCAAAAAGGCAGTGGTGCAGGCGAAGGTACAGGCTTAGAGATTCCAGCCCCAACACCGAATCCAGCCGAATATCAGCGTCTAATTGATGAATGCAAGCAGGAAATAAACGATTTACTCGACCTTCTCAAGAAAAGATTAAGACCGATAACCGAAAGGCGAATATTCCAAAAACGTGGGCGTTTAATGTCGCCTTTGATTCCAAAGATTTACACGAACAGTTTTAGGGGCGTGGTTCATAATGTTTATACAAACGTTTCAACTACCTTCGAAAAAGAACAGGTCGCAATTGCCTTCCTTTTTGATTATAGTGGCAGTGTTGACAGGGAACAGGCGAAAAAGATAACTACGATTCTTAACGAAGTTTTTGGTCATTATGTTGACGATGGTGGCTTTTCAATTGGTTGTTTCGGGGCAGACTCACAAAAAGTTAAAACGTTCTTTGAGACTTTTGAAACGACTCGGATGCGTGTCGGTGGAATAGATGTTAACGGTGGTGGAACAGAAGTTAGCGTTTTACTCGAATCAAACCTAAAAATGTTTAATGCCATTCGAAACCGCAGAAAAATATGCGTTATTGCTTCTGACTTCTGGTTTGGCGATGAATCAAGGGCAGAGGAATTAATCAGAATCTATGAGAAGGCAGGAATTGAGTTGTTATTCATTGGCTTCTGCGGTTGCGACAGAATGCGAACCTTCGCCCAGAATGTGAAGGCAAGACGAACAGCCATAAAAGAAGTCTCAGAATTACCGCAAAGATTCTTAGAGGTTTATCTAAACGTCCAAACTTAAAAAGGTGTAAGAAAATGGGTGGATTAGGAATTAGCACAGCATTCAGTGAGGAAAGAAACTTAGAGATAATTCAAGAACACTATAAACAAGACCCTGCCAAAACTGTTGCACAGGTTAACTTCTTAAGCCATTTCACATGGGTCGGTCACAAGAAAGGCGAAAATTTCCCAGACTGTCAGTGCATAAGGTGCAAAGGATTAAATTTAATCAATCGCTTAAAAACGCAAAAAACATCATATATTTCTGAGGTAAGTTTAAATACAGCCAGTCCAATGGTAAAACCATAAGAGGAAAAAATATGTCCATATATAATCAAAACCAAATGGCGAAACAAAACAGCCTTTACAAAAAGGGCATTCAATACATAGACGAACATGGTTATCTCGAAAAGGCAAAAATGATTCTTGACATAACTGGAAACTTGCGTTTAGTTGGCGACACAGGGGCAGGCAAAACCACGATGGTTCACAGATTAGCGGAGATTTACAACCTTCCACTTTACGAGACTGTTTTAACAAGAGATACGACTCGGTGGGATTTGCTGGCAACTGACACAATTCAAGACGGCAAGACCGCAGTGCGAAACGGTATAATTCTCGATTGGCTTTTAAACCCGAATGGTGGAATCGCTTACATGGACGGCTTTAATTATGCCGAACCAAGCATTATAAGCCTATTGGAAAGCCTTGCAGACTTTAGGGGCAGTGTTTGGATTCCAGAACTAAAACAGACCTTCACACGAACCGCAAAACACCTTCTAATCATAAGTTACAACCCAAGCGAAAAAGCAGGCTATTCAGGAACATATCTTGAAAATATAGCCACAATTCGAAGATTTGAGGGAATAAGAGTCAAATATCTGTCTGCGATGCACGAAAGAAAGCTAATTCAAGCAAATGCAGGCAATGATGAAAAACTTGCATACAAGTTTGCGGCTAAATGGGTTGAACTGGCAAACAAAACCAGAAATATGTACAAGGACAACAAACTCAAAACACCGCTAACCACTGGAAACTTAGTGAATTATGCTAAATTCTACAGCGCAGGCATGGCAGAAGACGACATTCTTGAAATTGCCTCAAGCCTATACCCAGAAGACGAACAAAACCAGTTTAAGAAATGCTTCGAAGACTCAGCCGAAATAGACATAGGCAAAATTAAAGAAGTCGCAGGCGTACAATAACCACCTTCTTTTTTATGGTGAAACCATGACACATTATCACCAAATAAACAAAATTCTAACTCCAAAAGAAGAAATATTTTTCTGTTATACTGTGAGGAAAGACCAAGGACTTTTTCGTGCCTCAATTTTAAGGCGAAAGAAAATTGGTAGAAAGCGCAAAGTTTGGTCGAATTATGAAATAGTGAAAACTAAAGTCTCCAAAAGCAAAAAGAGAGTAATAAAAATTGCTGAAAAGTGGTTTAATCAATACATAAATCGCAGACCCAGAAAAGTCAAAGTGATACTAACATAGTTAATCAAATGATTAAACAAAAAATTTGATGGGAGATTTGACGACAGGTTTATATAGAACGGCAAGAATCAATTTAAGCATGGGATTAAAATGGTTGACAAATTAGTAATTGACGAATCGGCTCTTGAAGAATTAGGGCTACATGGCGAGACCATTTATTTGGTCGAGTATGATATGAACAGCGAAACCAAGATTGACAAAGTTGGAGACCACTTCTACCACAACGGCAAACTAATCACTCAAGAAGAAAAAGAAGGACTTGACAAAAAGAACGAATTGGCTCGGAAATACCGAAACCAACTGCTTTTCAGCCTCAAATTCAAATTACTGGCAACAAAACACCTTGAGTCTGCGTGGTGGATTAATGGCGAAATGCTTGACACTACCATCCGAGAACTGGAAGAAATGAAAGCAAAGATGAAGGCAGACGGATTCAAGGACGTGGACAAACGAGTTAAAATCATTCCTGTTTTGACAAACGTGGAAGGATTTACGCACTATGAGGACAAGAAAGCCGAATTCATCCTTGATTTCCTAATGGAACACGTTAGATATGCGGAAGAAGGAATTAACGACCAAAGAATCTCCGCTTCGACTCTCTGGCGTGTTAAACAGGCTGTTTCAATCTGCAACATCCAAGCGGAAAGTCTCAAGGAACACGAAAGATACAACGAAATAATCGACACCGTGAACATGTTGGACGAACTGGCAACCCAATGCGATGCACTGCTACTCAAGGCGAAAGAAGACGCACAAGCAGAAAAAGAAGCAGGCAAGCAGGCTAAAAAGGTTCTTGCTGGCATAAGCGGTGGCGTTCCGATTTACTACGCTTAGGGCAGGTGATTGAGTTGGCATTAAAAAGTCTTAACGTTAGCAAGAAACATGTTGACATAGTTGGCAAAATTATCGCTTACGAGTCTGGCGAAATGAACGACCATGACATAGTTGAATTCTTTGGCGAACTGGTAGCAAACGGCATGGCGTGGACACTGCAAGGGCATTATGGGCGAACTGCAAGCGCATTAATCGAAGCTGGCTATATTGAGGCGAAAACAGGCAAGGTTCTAAAATACCCAGAGGAAAGCGATTAACATGGCTACGGAACAGGAATTAAACGACAACTTTGTGCGAATTTGTGGCAGTGTTGGCAAGGCTGACAGACTACAGCAACTTTGGAATATGAGTTATCCGCACTACAAAAAGACCAGAGAACAAGATTTTAAAGAGCAAGCTAAACGTGAAGGATTCACGAACAGGCAAATAAATGCCTTCCTTTCTTTACCCTAATTTTTCCATCTTTTTCAGTTAGGTGGCAGGTATGAAAACTAACCTAAAATTACTCTCGTCCAAAGTTGATAAGTCAACAAAAAATTATCGAGACCATGTAAAAGGGGCTGATTTTGACAAAAATGTGAACGAACTTACAAAAATTTTTGAGCCTCTCGGCTTCACATTTTTAAGTGTTGGAATTGAGAGAGTTGGATTCCTTTATAAAGACGGCAAAACCGTCCTTAAAGTGACTGTTACAAGTGATACGACTCAAAATAAGCACGAAATTGAATTTGTGAAACAATACTTACCTTATATTCCAGAAGAACTTCACAAACACTTTGTTTTGCCAATTGCGTGGGCAAGTGACTACAGTTGGCTTTTAGTACCGAAGGCTGACACATCTGACGCAGGAGACTTAACCATGGAAGAGGCAATGGACATAAGCCGAGAAATGCAAAAAATTTTCTGCTTAATCTTTGATGATATTGATTTCCATGATGGCAACGTGGGAAAACTTAACGGAATTCCAGTTATTATTGATTTTGGATTTTTAACTTTTCTTGAGAAAGACGAATGAAAAAAAACATGGAGATAAAGGCGATAGGTTTATTAGGGTTTTAATCAATTGCTTAAATAGTGACTCGAATGACAAAAATGTTTCCACTACCCGAAACCATTACGGTTTGGCACACTTCGCCAGTGGAAAACTTAGAAAGTATTCTCAAATACGGAATAACAACAGCGAAGTTTGATATTGAAAATTCACTTCAAGAAATTAAAAATGTGAAACGTGTGGCTAAATGGAGAAGGAAGGAAGCGGAAGACCGACTTCTCGAATCATTTAAAGACGACCCAAGCGGATATGTTTGTTGCTCTGGCGATAAGGCGTACTCAATTCAAAACGGTTGTGCGTCTAAAGAATGGAAATATTATTTAAATCACAAAGATTACCATGGCAAAAGAGTTTGCTTTAAAATAGTCATTCCTTACAGGATGGTTCAAATTCATACGCCTAAACGCTGGAAATATCTTATTGACAGATTCGAAGAACTCTGGCTAAAGGGCTATTTCGCAAAACGCATGTGGATGCACAAGACTGATAATATAAAGCATAATAACTTTAAGTCGTGTTGTTCACAGCCTCTAAACACGAATCCGATAAAAGGATATGACCACATAGTTTTAGCCTTCGTTCAACCAGAATTTATTGAAAGTTTTGAAATAATAGAGGGAGAAAAATGACCGAAGATAACCCAACTTTTGAATTAACCGACATATTTCAAGAAATTTCGCATGATTGGCAAAAAGTGATTGAGGAAAATATACGATTTATTCTCAAACGAGAAAACCTCTGGCAGAAAAAATACATGCTTTGTTTTCCAGCAGGTTCACGGCAGGAAATTAGTGAAGAATCTTATCAATTTGACTTTGAAATATTTTCAGATGTTAATACGGTTGTGGCTTCTGGCACATGCTACGGCTCAGGTATAACTCTGAATAAGGACGAAGAAAACCAGAGATTTGAAATAACTGATATGACTGTGGAAATTTGTAAAGGCTCTGAAATACTTGAACAAAACGCAAGGGAGACCGTGATATTAACTTGAAAGGAATCGGTGTGTTAGATAAACCGACTTTGGCAGAACTGGCAAAACAACCGCATGAAGAAGACCACTGTTGGAAATGCGGAGACTTTATCAGAGGACAAACGTGGATTGGAATTCTTTGTGAACAATGCAATGACGAATTCGGTTTATTTGAATCTGCAAAACTTTACGAGAAAAAAGACTTCTGGGCAAAATTACCAGAGAATGACCACGAAAAACTTATCGCTGAATTCATATTGGCAGGCGAAAAGGTGTTGTTAACATGATTAGGCAATGCGAAGCAGAAGGTAATTTCACTAAAAATGGCAAACGGTGTACGAATGAAGCTGAAATAAGTATCAGATACGAAAAAATGACCGACAATGGAAAAAGCGGATACTCACATAAAGAATACACTTGTTTCGTTTGCAATGAACATAGAGAAGTTGTTTTGCAAACTATTGACGTTTTGAGCGACCTATTTTTATTGGGTTGCCTGCCACTGCCAGAAGCAAGGGAGAAAGTGATGATAACATGATAAAACTTAGCGAATGCATAAAGAACAAACATAATTTTGACTGTCCTAAATGCGGTCTCGGTCTTACAACCAGATTTCTCAGGTTTGAATTTAATCAATTGGTTAAACTAATCTGTCCAAGATGTAAGAAGGCAATAAGCATTTTAAACGATTTAGAGGAAAAGGTGTTGTTAAATTGAACAATAACCAAGTTTATGGAAACTGCCAAAAGTGTGGCAAACTTGATACGCTTAACAGGTTAGGCGACTTCGGAAGTGCAAAGGCTTATTATCTCTGCTTTGAGTGTGGCACAGAATGGAACAAGAAAATGAACTCAATTAGGAAATTGAGGAGAATCCTTGATAGTCAAGGCAAACAAGAGAAGGTTCTGGCTTATTCAATTGTGTGGGAAGTCGAAATAGAACGCTGGCTTAATCCAGTCGTAAAGGTGAAGTTAACTTGAATCAACCAAAATGTTTTGGGACTCGAAGTTGTAACCCAAATTCACGCTCTAAGAAGTGGTTAAACTGTGGTGTAAGTCCTCAGTGCTTTAGTCAATATAATAAAGATAACGCCCCAGAAACGGTTATACTCACGTAATATAAGACAAAATTAATTTGATTTGTTCTTTATCGAGTTTCATTAATTCGTGTATAATTCTATGATGTGGATAACACATAGTTATAAAATCTTTGTAATTTTTAAGGTAATATGAGCCATCATATCTACTATGAGGTTTACCATGTATTTCGTGAAAGATTAAATGCTTCTTTGTTCCACAAATTAAACAAACATCTCCAATTAAGATGAATGCTTTTTCTCTATTTTCTTTTCTACGTTTATTGATTTTATCTGAATTATTCTCATAATATTCCTTACATCTCTGATTGTCAGAAATCTTATTTTTAGCGTAATTGGCTTTATTTATCGCTTTTCGCTTCTTTTTAAACTCTGGTCTTTTCTTCACTTTGTCATAATACCGCTTTTCTTTATCACCCAATTTCCGTCACCAGTATCACTATAACAATAGTCATATATATAAGTCTTACGGTTTGGAAATACCAATACAACCAGACTCACCAGAGAAGTAAGCGCACAACATTAACAACTTAACTTTTTTAGGCAATTAGGCAGGGCTAATTGCTGTAGAAAGTCAACACATGATGAAAAAAGTCACGTATTATTTTCCGCAACATTTATATAGTCTTCTGAGAGCCTTGTTTTGGCTTAGCAAGCAACCGTGTCGAACCCATCTCCGCAAGGGGCAGGTTCTCTCCATGGACTGGTTTAGGGCTTCCAGTTTGTGGTTCTCCACCTGCCCCAAAAATTTTATGGACTTTTTGACAATACCTTTATATAAGAGTCTGCCTTAAACTTTCTCAGTGACTAAAATGAAGACAAAATTCATTAACTCTGGATGTTTCGAAATAGCCATCACAACTGACCGTTCTGGTCGAACAAGCATAATCGTCAGAAATGAAATTCTCGGCAAACAAATAATAGACGTTGAATTGCCTGCTCAAACTGGCGAATGGAAAAACTCTTTCGTGTCCTGTTGGTGGCTTAAGACTATATGCATTAAAGTCGATAAGGAAATAACCATTCAACAACTCAAGTGATTAGAATGAATGAAGAACAAATAAACAAATATGCGGAAGAAATTGTTCGGTTACTTGTTGCTACTAATTGCGTCCAAATAAATGACCGCAGACGTGCCGTTGGAATTGTTAAGCAGGCTCTTGAGGGAGAATCTTTAAGAGAACAATCAAGTTTGGCATTGTTTGGACAAAAGAAAGAATAAGGTGTGCGGTGTTACTCTTGATTAATACTGTTCTTATTTCTCTTTTTGCAAGTTTACAAGTTTTGGATTTAATTTCGTCACTTATAGCACTTCATTTAAACGGTTTGGCTTATGAGAAAAATCCATTGTTTGGTTTCGTTAATAAACGAACATTGAAAACTGTAAGCCTTTTTATCACACTAAAAACATCTCTGATTATTATAATTCTATCATTGGTTTCGTGGGCGAATTCTCAATCGCAACAAATTACGGAAATTTTCTTACTCATCATGATAACTTATTATGCTTATATTGACTATAACAACATTAAAGCAATTTTCATAAAAAGGTGATGATATTGAACCGACTGCAAAAAATTTTAATCTTCACTTTCACAATCCTGCAAATTCTTGATTTACTTTCGACCCTTTACGCTTTCGGCTTAAGTCGAAACATTTATGAAGTAAATCGACTGTTTGCTTTTGTGAATGACCGAACCCTGTCTGCTTATACTTTCTTTGTCTTCATAAAGGCAAGCGTTATTTATTGGCTGTTCATAGGTTTCTTGCGTGTCTCAAAGAAAATAGATAGATTGCTAAAATACAGGGAATACTTAGAGCTAATCCTTAACTGTGGAACTATGTTTGGCATATCGCTAACTGGCTTTGTAGTCATAAACAACATTTCAGTCATATTGAGGATGATTTAAATGGATATGTGGGGATTCGAAAACTTATATAATGATACGTTAACGCTTTTGATAATTCTACTTATGCTCTGTTTCGCCGTGTGTGTCGGTTATTGTTTATTAGACGCATTGCTATCTCATAGATACCAATAAATGTTTATGACAAACTTCGCAATCATAAACAACATTGGGGCTATACTGAGAACGATTTAAAAAATCTCCCATGCATTTCTGAGGAAGGTTTATATAGGATTTAATCATTTGATTAAAAAGATGATTGAATGATAAACCTAAACCAACTCAAGGGAGCAACCTTACGAAAAAACTTTGGCGCAACACGAACAGCTTTTAGTTACCACAACAAACACAAAAACGGCTCAGGAAACTTTGGCATAAACATAATTTTTGAGAGAGATGGCGAGATTGACGCTGGCTGTGGCGTTAAGGTTCAAGACAGAAGCATGTACGACATACATGGCATGTACGCCCCAGACGGAACAATTTATTCCCTTCACTTCGGAGTCCTTTATCAAGCAGGCTCAAGCGGTCTCCAAGATATGACCTTTGAGGAATTTGTCGCATACGCAAAGAAATATATCGAGAATTCAGAATATTTAAGGGAACGCCAGTTAGAAACGAAGATAACTCTCACTTAAACCCCCCCACCCCCCTAATCGCA
>Ga0153916_10004451_pt1 | contig 10585 bp, 9 predicted proteins | sample Opewatmetagenome_FD_109642 | JGI IMG/M metagenome (GOLD analysis project Ga0153916, IMG submission 109642) | Freshwater wetland microbial communities from Ohio, USA - Open water 3 Core 3 Depth 4 metaG | ecosystem: Environmental > Aquatic > Freshwater > Wetlands | place: USA: Ohio, Lake Erie, Old...
ACGCAGATTAGTGTATTCCACATGTGAATTAATATATCTCTGGGATGACATGGGGTAAGTGACTAGGTCTTCGTTAGGCTTAGGACGTAAGCCGGAATAATGTCCTTGGACTTGAACGGAAAGGTCCTCTTCTGAATAATCTTTATCGAGTAAGTACTCGTAAAGGGTGCTGAACCGATAGCTGTCCCACTCCGCCATTCGCCCGCTTGTAGCTTGTAAGGCCTCATAGAACTGGAGCTCACCTCCGCTTCCATCACTCACGCATTCTGGAATATCTACGGATATCAGTGCGGGGGTGGGAGTGAGTGTAGGTGCTTCCATTGTTGGACTACTAGAGGCAATAGGGACTAGTGGTGTTTTGGTTGCAGGAATGTGGGTAATCTCGGGTGTTGCTGAAGGTATAGTAGATTCTGCTTTAGCGCAGGCGCCGAGAAAAAGTAATAGAGTTAATATGATACAAATAAACCACCAATGTGATTTCATATCCACTCCTATCTATAACCCCATTTCATTATATGCAAAATCAATATCATTATAGATTTATCTGGACGAATTGTTAAATTAATGTTTTATTTCACAAATGAAGGATATTATGCAACCATAATATTCCACCTTTGGGAGACAATAATGATTTTCCATTCAACTGCTTGAATGATGATAGGAGATCGATTTTCGATATGCGCCTGCCTGGGCTGCCCGCTTTCCCCCAACACCCTGCACGGCTGGGTGGAGGGCACCGTCAAGCAGTTCTTCCCCGTGATCGGAAAAGTCGAATCTGAAGCTTGAGTGGTTTGATCTCACCCTCCCATTACTTGCCCCTGGTTGTTGATTGACACACAGGGGTATTTTTGCTTTCCTGTTACAATAGGACATATAAGTTGGGGAACTTGAGCTATAGCCCCATTATTATTCAAGATATATTTGTAATCTACTTGTCCGGGTGCATACCATATTCATCCCACTACACTCTGCGAAAGTAGAAGGGAGTCGAGCCATGAATGACTTTACATTCACAACTTACCGGTATGGGTTTAAACAAGATACACCCGCCACCGAAACCGAAATGATGGTATTGATTGAGGGCTTAGGCAGGAACATCCTCAAGCACCTTGGAGATGTCGAGCTTGGAAGGTCTCTAAGGATATTCATGCACGATACGGAAAACAAGACAGTGGGTGGGATCGCAGCTGAACTGTTCGGTGGTTGGGCGTATATTTCATTGCTTTGGGTTGAGGAATCCTTGAGGAATCAAGGTCTTGGCAGCGAGCTTTTACACCGTTTGGAGGCGGAAGCCATCCAGATGGGGTGCACTAACGCTCATTTGGATACGTATAGTTATGAAGCCAAACCTTTCTACGAGAGAGCAGGCTATAAAGTGTTTGGAAAGCTCGATGATTATCCTCCCGGGTATTGTAAGTACTTCTTAACCAAGGCATTGAAATAGAACTGACGTATATAACGCCAAGATTATTATGTGTCTAACTGCCAATAATGGGCTTCTTATGGCAGGGCGGTTCTGGTTACCTTGATGACGATTCCGGATGCGGTTGGGTCAGGGCAGCGCACAAACTCTGTGGTCACACCGTCAGGGTCAATGACTTTTTCATAGGGAGTTCCTTTATACTTCCAGGCAAGGGCTCCACCATGTTCGAGAGCGCGTATCATTCCTATCATACTGTCCGCAAGCCACGGACATAATTCCCCAAGCTCATCTGGATAACGAAATTTCTGCCCCACTTGCAATCTCCCATACATCCAGGCACAAATGCCTTCCTTCGCGAAGTCTGGATATGTGCCATCCGTGCGAATTTGCCCGCCGTTGCCTTCAAAAATTTCTAACTCGATAACGTAATCTTTCATGATGGTCTCCCGAATATGATCCTTGAATATTCGTCTATACGTCATTGAATGCAGCATGAAATTGGATGATGCCTTTGGCACCCTGGAGATAACCAGGCTGCAGTTCCACTACCATGAACGCTTCTGGGGGTACTTCGTATTCACAACCAATCCCATATTTCATAGACGATTTGAATCCAAAACGAGGGTAATAACCTGAGTGACCCAAGACAACGACTGCACCGTACCCGATCTCTTTGCACTTCTCCAAACCAGTCTTCACCAGAGCAGATCCAATGCCCTTGCGCTGGTGCTTCGGTGCCACCGCCATGGGTGCTAACCCCATGATCTTTAAATCAGCATGGCCTGAAAGCGAAACAGGCGAGAACATAATATGACCCACGATCAAACTATTATCCTCCGCTACCAGAGAGATGACCGCATGTGCCTCTTTTCTGAGTACGTCTACCAGATCAGCTTCAGCGGATGTTTCAAAAGCTGATGCATTGACTGCATGCACGGCAGATTGATCTTTTGGCTCTTCGGGTCGAATTAGCATATGCCTCCTGTAAGCGGTCAGTGGAGGAATTACAGCATTTCTTGGGTATATTTATAATTTTGGATTTGGTTCATATTATATTTGTAAAATTCGCAAGGTGAAGCACCACTCCTAACGTTTTGAATATCCGATCTACATTTATGAATACTTCAATAAACATGCGTCACTAGCGTGACGAAATACACTCCCGGCTGAGAATATTCGTACACTTTCAATCGGATGGAGTGATGGTGATGGATTTACGGGTTGGATTTCACCTTAGAACGCGAACTTGGGCCACCGAAGAACGAGAACTGAAACCAGGATCGCCACGTCGATCAGGAGACCTACCGCACCCTGGCCATCCAGGTGCTGCAATCGTCCATTCCAGAAAAGGATGTAGAGGATACCGGAGAATATGGCTGATACCAGGACCGCATTCCGCCACCAGGATTGGCTGATAAATACTCCCACGCCACTAATAACGAAGCCTAACGCAGCCAGGATGCAGGTTATGCTCGCCAGGTTTCGCGTCGGATTTTCCCCAAGCAGTGCTGAGAATGCCCACGAACCGTCAGGCCAAACCATGCCTGGTTGCAGCTCGAAGAGCCTTGAGCTTTGTCCGAAGTACAGCAGGTGGACGAGACCGTGTAGCACAAAAAATATGCCTACGATGATCCTGATCACGGTGTTTCTCCTTTCTAACCTGAGCACTCAAAATAAAACCAGCACAGAGTGTCTATCAATAACTATATGGAAATCTTCATTATATAAATGCAAGCAGTGCCTGTGAGACTAACTTTAATTATCGCGCCAATTCTATTATAATCTACACAGTCTCTACACACGTGGTCGGTGCGAAGTATGAGGAAGTTTTTCGGTCCATGAAGCCCGAAGCTTCGAGGAGCATATCAAGGCAAGCGCTGCTGAGCGAAAACCCTCAAAATTCCCTCTTGACAAATTAGAACATATGTGCTATAATATCAGTGCTTTCCTGTATCGATTGTTCTTTATCGATATCAGTGCTCTCCTGTATCGATTGTTCTTTATCGATATCAAACCTGGCATGGGTAAATGAGGGTGTCCGCTCTAGCAACCTACACTCTTTCCATGCCAGATTTACTTTAAAATAGGATTCGTTCCGATTGGTTTTTTATTGCATTCGAATGATCCCCAGCTTGGTAAATAATTATCTGATGTTCTATACGACAAACTCAATAGAATCCAAAGTGTTGCGAATTATTTTCAAGGACGATTTTTGCCCGCAGCATCAAGGAGCGATCTTTGCGACGAAGCCTCGCGAGCGTTTATACAGTGTCTTCGGGTTTTCACTGCTTCGTGAGCGATGAAGACGGTTATATGGGAACGATGTTATCCTTCTTCAATTCCCCGTGCCCGCCAGCTCCGCCGCCTCGCTTCCCTCCCGGCTGCGGTGCACCAGGTAAATCCCCACCAGCACCACCAGACCTCCCAGCCACTGCTCGGTACGTAAGGCCTCCCCCAGCAAGGGGATCGCCAGTAACGCCGTAACCACCGGCTGCCCGATCAGCGTGGGCGAAACCACCGAGGCTGGCAGGTGCCCCAGAGCATATCAGATGGAGAGATACCCACCCACCTGTGAAACCAACGCGGCCCCCAGGAAAGCCAGGTATGATTGGGTCGGGTAGCCCGTCAGCGGCAACTTAAAGCCGAGTGTGATCAGCAGCAAAGTAAAGGCTGCAATCAGGTCCACCAGCCACACATAGGAGAGCGTATCCAGCTTTTGGCGACCGCGTTCAGTCACCAGGAAATACCCGGCATAAAACACGCCCGCTGCCATTGCCAGCAGGTCACCCAATCCGATCGATGGGTGTTGGATGAAGTCACTTCCCAAGACTGTAACTGCCCCGCCCAATGCAAGTGCCAGACCCAGCCAGAACAATCCTCGTAGCTTTTGACGGAAGATCAGCCACGAGAAGAGTGCCACCCATAAGGGTGCCGTGTTACCCAACAGGGTGGCGTTGGCTGCTGAAGTATAGCGTAGGGAAGAGTTCCACGTGCCATGGTCGAATGCTGTGAAGATGCCTCCCAAGATGGGGAGCAGCAATACCGATTTTGGCAACTTCACACCGTTCTTGTGTTTGCGGTACAGGAAGACTGGTAACAGGATGAGCGTTGCCAACCCAATACGGTAGAACCCAATTACCGGGCCGGGTGCATTAGCCCACTTGCCAAACATAGCTGAGAAGCTGAGGCAGATGATCCCCATGATCAGGGCAAGGTATGGCAGGATGGGTTGCTTGGCTGGCATATTATCCGCCTGGCGAGGCGAGGCTGATCAATCCTAATTGGCATGCCATTCTATCACGGAACATCTGCAGGCTGAAGCATCTTACTTTACCAATTCTTATCCAACCTTCAGAATTCTGGGTCTCAAATGCCGTTATACTACGCAGGCGTCATCAATCATCTTCCTGTATGAAAGGGTTATCAAGCATGCCCAAACTCACTCGGAATACACGAATATTCCTATCCATCGCTTTATTCTTTTCTCTGGTAAGTCTGGCTTGTGGTGTTTCTACCCCGCGTGCCACTTCCAACCCGCCCACACCGGTTGCAGTGGTAGTTCAAGCTATACCTACTGCGAGCACCTCGGAGGTTACCCTCGTCACGAATGAAGACCAGGTTCTAGTCGACCTGTATTCCCGTCTCAACCCTTCGGTGGTAAATATCACCGTCTACCTTGACCAGAATGGTCTGCTTGTCGTCTATGCTCAAGCTTCTGGTTTTGTTTATGATAATCAGGGTCATATCCTCACCAATGCGCATGTGGTGCATGGCACCGATGCAGTGGAGGTTACCTTCTCAGATGGCTTGATCCGCGCAGCCACTCTGGTAGGGGAAGACCTTAACAGTGACCTGGCAGTCATACAGGTTGAGCTTCCAGCCGGGGTAACTGCCATCCCGATGGGGACGATGGATGAGCTGGCTGTTGGGCAAACAGTGGTAGCCATCGGCAATCCATTTGGGTTGGAGGGGACACTCACCCGTGGCATCATCAGCGCCTTGGGACGTAGAATCCCAGCTCTGACGATTTTCTCCATTCCTCAAGCTATCCAGACCGATGCTGCCATCAACCCCGGCAACTCAGGAGGCCCATTGCTCAACTTGAAAGGCGAAGTGATCGGCGTCAACGCACAGATCGAGACCAACGGCACGAGCGAAAACAATCTCGGTGTGGGTTTTGCCATCCCGGTCAGCATCATTCGCCGGGTAGTACCAACATTGATCGAAAACGGGCATTACGATTGGCCATACCTGGGCGTACAGGGCCTTACAGTCGACCCGCCCTTGGTGAAGGCCATGAGTTTGCCCGTGGAGCAAGGTGCCTATGTCTCAGCAGTGTTAGATGATGGTCCAGCGCTGGCTGCTGGTTTGCATGGAACGACACAGACCATCACTCAGGATGGTCATAGGGTCGAAATAGGTGGAGATATCATTACTGCCATAGATGGCCAACCCGTGAATACCTTCGACGATATCCTGGTCTATCTGTCACTCCAAACCTCCCCTGGGCAAGAAGTCACTCTGACCATTTTACGGGATGGTAAATATCAGGACATAAAACTAACCCTTGGCACTCGCCCGACCCAGTAGGCTTATCCAAAGGGAGGGTTAATATTCAGCCGTCATATCCAGGCGGTTATAGAGAGGCAGCTCATCCAGATAACGGCGAAGATTCTGCGTGAATAGAGCGCTGGCACGTTCATCATAATGTGGCGAGAATCCGGCAATATGTGGAGTGATGATCACATTTGGTAACTTCCACAACGGATTATCCGCAGGTAGAGGCTCTACCGGAAATACGTCCAGGGCAGCACCGGCAATCTTATGCTCACGCAGTAATGGGATGAGGGCACTGTGATCAACAATATCTCCTCGCGAGATGTCCACCAGGCAGGCACTTGGCTTGAATGCTGCCAGCTCCTTTGCCCCAAGCAAGTTGCGGGTTGCCGTTGTACGGGGCAGGGCAACCACTACATAGTCACATTCTTTAACCATCGAGCACAATGCCTGCGGTGGGTACAATCGGTTTACCAGATCACCAGCGGGGTCGCCTAATCCGTCCACGGTATAGCCAGTATCTTCGGGGTGCAGTATATCGCGCTTGGTCGCTAGCACGGTTGCCCCTAAGGTCTGTAGCAAGCGGGCGATCTGCCGCCCGATGCTTCCATAGCCGATGATCCCTACCGTGCTGCCACGCAGCTCATGCGGGCTGAAGAGTTCCCATCTCCCTGATGGCCACTCTGCCTTTTTTTGGTGGGCAAAGACTTCTGGCAGGTGGTGCCCTAAAGCCAGCATCATCATTACCGCATGCTCTGCCATCTGGGAAGCTGAGGCGCCGCTCATACTTGTAACGCTTATCCCTTCCCGGTGTAGGATTGGTTCATCCAGGGCATGGTCCATCCCTGCCCAATGGAACTGAATCCATCGCAGGCGTGGGGCTTGCTCGGGTTGAGGTAACACCCGGTTGGTGTATAACACTTCCACCCGATTCCATACCTCATCGGTGATCTCATCTGCTTTACGGGCAAGGATCTTCTCTACTGACAAGCGTGGTGAGACATCGGAAATTTGCTTTATTAATTCGTCGGTGAAACCTAGAGTGATTAAAACTTCGATTGGATCATCCATAATGGGCCCCGTTGATGTGGAATATACGTGGGTTATACGTGGGATAAATGTGGGATAAACATGGGATAAAGTGTGTTATTTGTGGGATAGACAAACTTATAGTTTACTCGCATTGAGGTCAATGCTCCTGATACCGTTCTACCAGTGCGCCCAGCCAAGGGTAATGGAAATCTTTGCCTTGGAAGGTCTGAATGGTGGCGATCAAACGCGCTACAAAGATGATGCCTGCTACAGGGACAATTATGCAGGGGATAAGCAGAGGCACCGCCGTCATCAAGGCAATGAGGGTTCTGAATGGCTCTGCGGTGGGATTGCCCTGATTGCTAAATAGCGCAATATCACCAATCCCGAGGGTCAGTATCCCAAAAATTGCCACCATCATGCAGCCAACTATGAGGAAGACAGCAGCTGAAACCAATAAATCAAAAGCCATCGCTTGAATGGCTTGAAAGCGCACGAAACGTGATTTATCTTTTTGGGTTGCCCACACAACCAATGCTACGAGCAAGCCGAAAAAATGGGATATGGCTGCCATTAAGCTTTCGTCAGATGTAGGAGCAAGTCTTTGCTGTGTCATTTTTCCACCTTTCTGATAATCCTAATTTTACCTAATCGGTAAGGATGATTCCATCCAGGAATTATACTATCGCAATGCTTCAACCATTTCTAACTAAACACTCATCCAATATCACAGTTATTTACCTTACAATTGATGAAGTAATCGACATAATCAAGATTGCTTAATTAGTTAGAAAGGTTAAAAGATGCAATCCCCCGATTCTTTAGTTGCCACTTTGCAAGAGTGGTTTGGTATATTCAGACGCCGTATGATGGGTAGTTTTTTCATCTATGCCAGGGATAATGGACTTACTATGGCGCAAATGGGTGCTATGTTCCACATTCTCCAAAAAGGCGCTTGCGGAGTATCAGATATTGGAAGCGACCTAGGGGTGACCAACTCAGCTGCCAGCCAGATGCTGGAGCGCCTGGTACAGCTGAAACTGATCACCCGTTCGGAGAATCCAATCGATCGGCGCGTCAAGCAAATCGTATTGACCGATAGAGGTCGACAGATATTACGGGAGAGTAGCAGGGCAAACCAAGACTGGTTGGAAGAACTGGTACAAACATTGGTGGCTGAGGAACAAGAGCAGATCCAGAGTGCCCTGGTCATATTAATCGATAAAGCCCACCAGCTTGAATCAAACCCAAACTGAGCTCTAATTTATATAGATACTTTTCCTTTTATTATTTGATAAAACGTCATTCATATGCTGCATCTACCTTTTTTGATCAAAAAGTATCATGTTCAGTTGGAAGTAGATAGTAATTATTTCGAAAGGATACCCAATAGTTAAATTCCAGGAACGAAAACAACTATGCTTCGCTTATTAAAACACCTAAAACCTTACCTCCTCTTGATCCTGCTCGCCATCGTCTTGCTGTTTGTGCAGGCAAATGCTGACCTGGCATTACCAGACTATTTATCCAAAATCGTTAACATTGGCATCCAGCAGGGGGGTGTGCCAGATGCCATACCTGTGGCGATCCGCCAGACCGAGATGAACAAGCTCACCATTTTCATGAGTGCGGCGGACAAAACCAGGGTTCTCTCCGATTACACTCTGGTGGATAAAAACTCCCCCACGTATCCTGGGGATGTCAAGCTGTATCCCAACCTTGCCCAGGAGCCTGTCTATGTTCTGAACACGATTAATAGTGCGGAGACCACCTGGTTGAACCCCGTGATGGGCAAGTCACTGTTGGTCGTATCGGGCATCAAGGAGGCACTGGCGGACCCAGCTAAAGCATCCGCCATGGCTACCAGCATGGGCTTTGACTTGTCCAAGCTGCCAGCGGGGATGGATATATTTACTATGCTAGGACAGCTCCCAGCTGAACAGCTTTCAAAATTGAGCAGCACTATCGAAGCTAAGTTTGCCGCCTTGGGTGACAGCATGGTTATCCAGGCTGCTGCCGCACCGATCAAGGCTGAGTACGTTGCTCTCGGAATGGATGCCGGGAGGCTGTCATCCAACTATATTATTCATATCGGCATATTGATGCTGCTCGTAACCTTGCTCTCTGGGACCTGTACGATCATTGTAGGCTACCTTTCGGCTCAGACCGCAGCCGGGCTGGCGCGTGATTTACGCAGGAATGTATTCCAAAGGGTCGAGAGTTTCTCCAGCACAGAGTTTGACAAGTTCTCCACCGCCTCCCTGATTACCCGCTCAACCAATGATGTCACCCAGATCCAGATGGTCGTCATCATGATGATGCGTATGGTATTCTATGCACCCATCATTGGGATCGGCGGTGTGATCCGTGCCATCGGAAAAAGCGCCAATATGTGGTGGATCATTGCTTTAGCGGTCGTCGTGCTTCTAGGCATGATACTAACCGTATTTGCTATTGCCCTACCGAAGTTCAAAATCATCCAGAGCCTGACTGACCGGCTCAACCTGGTGACGCGAGAAAATCTGTCCGGTATGATGGTCATCCGCGCCTTTAACATGCAGTCATTCGAAGAGACCCGCTTCGACAAAGCCAATAAGGATATAACCAGTAATAGCCTGTTCATTAACCGGGTAATGGTCATCATGATGCCGGTGATGATGATGGTCATGAATGGAGTGTCCCTGCTGATCATCTGGATCGGTGCCCATCAGGTCGCTCAGTCTACAATGCAGGTAGGCGACATGATGGCATTTATGCAATACGCCATGCAAATCTTATTTGCTTTCCTGATGCTGGCGATGATGTTCATCATCCTGCCAAGGGCGGCGGTAGCTGGTGATCGCATCGCTGACGTGTTGGAGACTGACCCGATCATCAAAGACCCGCATGATCCCAAGCATTTTTATGAACCTTTTAAAGGGATGGTCGAATTCCGCAACGTCACTTTCCACTACCCTGGTGCAGAAGAGGATGTTTTACACAATATCAGCTTCACTGCCCAGCCCGGTCAAACAACCGCCTTGATCGGAACCACCGGCTCGGGCAAATCCACAATCGTCAGCTTGATTCCCCGCTTTTACGACGTCTCGGAGGGTGCTATCTATGTGGATGGGATAGATATCCGGGAGGTCACACAGCATGACCTACGCGATCGGATCGGTTACGTGCCCCAGAAGGGCACGCTATTCTCCGGCACGATCGAAAGTAATCTGTTGTACGGGGATGAAAACGCTGGTGATGAAGAGCTAAAATTGGCTGCTGATGTTTCCCAGGCCACCGAATTCATCTCCACAAATCCAGATGGTATGCAGACCGAAGTAGCCCAAGAGGGAAAGGACTGGTCCGGGGGTCAGAAGCAGCGTCTGGCAATCGCCCGCGCCCTGGTGAAAAAAGCGCCGATTTATATCTTTGACGATAGCTTTTCATCTTTGGATTTCAAGACTGATGCCACCCTGCGCAAAGCGCTTAAGGAGCATACGGGTGCCAGCACCATGTTTCTCGTGACTCAACGTATTGCCACCATCAAGAATGCCGAGCAGATCATTGTGCTGGATGAAGGCAAGATCGTTGGCA
>Ga0153916_10004452_pt1 | contig 10584 bp, 3 predicted proteins | sample Opewatmetagenome_FD_109642 | JGI IMG/M metagenome (GOLD analysis project Ga0153916, IMG submission 109642) | Freshwater wetland microbial communities from Ohio, USA - Open water 3 Core 3 Depth 4 metaG | ecosystem: Environmental > Aquatic > Freshwater > Wetlands | place: USA: Ohio, Lake Erie, Old...
CGGATATAGGTCAGCTTCCTTCCTTCATCGGTAATGATCTTGAAGGCCAGGGCCGCAAAAGGCTCCTGGTCGAGGCTGCGGCGGGTTTCGGGCTGGCCGGTTTGGGGATTGAACCCGGCGACCGGAGGGACGTCCACGGGGGCCGGGAGAAAATCCACGACCGCGTCCAGAAGCGGCTGGATGCCCTTGTTGCGCAGGGCCGCCCCGCAGAGGATGGGCACGAGGTCGAATTTCAGCGTGGCTTCCCGCAAAACGGCTTTGATCTCCCCGGGGGAAATTTCCTGCCCGGACAGATACTTCTCCATGAGAGGATCGCTCCTCTCAGCCAGGGTTTCCAAAAGCCTATCCCGGTACTTCTGAGCATCGGGAAGAAACTCCGCCGGGATTTCCATCTCCTGAAAGGTGGCCCCCAACGCCTCCTCGTCCCAGACGATTGCTTTCATTTTGATCAGGTCGATGACCCCCTGAAAGCGTTCTTCGGCTCCCAAGGGAAGCTGGATGATGGCGGGGTGAGTCCCCAGCTTCTCCTTCATCGTCTCCACGGACCAGAAAAAGTTAGCCCCTACCCGATCCATTTTGTTGATGAAGGTCAACCGGGGGACGCGGTATTTATCCGCTTGGTGCCAGACCGTTTCGGATTGAGGCTCCACTCCGCTCACCGCGTCAAAAATAGCCACGGCCCCATCCAACACCCGCAGGCTCCGTTCCACCTCGATGGTGAAATCCACATGGCCGGGTGTATCGATGATGTGAACTTCGTACCCTTTCCAGGGGCAGTGGGTCACCGCGGACGTGATCGTGATGCCCCGCTCCTGCTCCTGAGGCATCCAGTCCATTACCGCCTCTCCGTTGTGGACCTCGCCCATTTTGTGGGACCGCCCCGTGTAGTAGAGGATGCGCTCGGTAACCGTGGTCTTTCCCGCATCGATGTGGGCCATGATCCCGATGTTGCGAATTCGATTTAACCGCCCTTTAGGTGCAGCCATTGTTTTTATTAATTATTCACCGCAGAGCACGCAAAATTTTAAAGACATCGTATGCCACAGAGGTCACCGAGAGCACAGAGAAAGGAAATCAAATATGGAAAAACCCAAATCGAAGTTTTTGTTTTAATCTGTAAAAATTTATTTGTCCCTGTAGCCTCTGTGTTCTCTGTGGCTAAAGAATCTTAAAAATATTTTTCCCGCAACCCCCTAGAGAGTTCAGAAAGAAGGCCCATGGCCTTTTCCGAATCTTCCACGGACATCAGCCCCATCCCGCAACTGGTCGTAAGCAGGCTTCTTTCCCTCAAAATTTCTGCGCTGATTCCCTTGCCGCTCAGTTCATGGAACCCTCTCTCCAGCTTTCCCCTAAGGGCCTCAACCGTTTCCTTCCCCGTGAACTCCGCTGTAGGGACAATCCCCCAAGCCAAAACACCATGGCGAGAAAGAAAATCATTCAGCGCCTCGGGGTAGAGGGAGAAGCGTTCAAAAAACCCCCAGGCATCGAAATTGATGATGTCCGCCTTTGTCCTCAGGAGTAAGGACCAATCCGTATTCCCGCAGCAGTGCACCCCTACCCAGACGCCCTGGGCCTGAAATTCTTCGATCATTTCATTCAACCGCCCGGTAATGGTTGAAGCATCCACGCTAAAAAACGCCGACCCATAGGCTGATAGTCCTGGTTCATCAATGAAGAGGATAACTTCTTCCGCAATCGTTTTCATCAATTGGATGATCCATCGGCCCCGCAGCAACAAGCCTTTCATCACGGCATCAAAGGCGACCTCATTGTGGATGATGTCTTTCCCGTCATTGTCCTGGATCGACAAACCAAAGGTAATCGGTCCGACGATCTGTCCTTTGAAAAATCGTAAGGGTAAATGTTGATTTTCTTTAAGATATCGCATCATCCCTTCCAGGCCGCCCGCATAGGCCGGCGGAATAGGGTAAGAGTTCGTGTCACCGGTTAAATAAAAATTATAAACCTTTTCTAATTCCCGGGCCTGATCAAGAGTGGTATCGAAAAAAACCTTTCCTTTCTCTTCTTCAACCTTCAAGAAAGGAAGCCCGGGACTGACCTGAATGGTCATACTCTCCAGAAAACTGTGCTTAGGGAGCTGGGGCCAGAAGGGAGTTTGGGGCATGGTCCGGGCAATGAGCGCGCAGGCCCTTTGCACATCGGCATGGGGTAAACTCCCAACTCCTGTGGCCAGAAAGCAGGGCAGGAATCTTTTTTTGTCGTCCCTTTTCATAAAAATATGGGAAACACATTGATTTATTTTGAAAATTTATAGTAGGAAATTCCACTTGCCTTGTCAAGACAAAACCAGGTTTGTACGTAACCCATCCGGTTTATTTACTTGCGTAAATATTGCAAACACATTAAAATTTTTCTGATTTCATTCTTCGGGGCCGGCAAGCGGCTGGAGAGGATGTTTCCTTGAAGAGAGAGCAGCGCATACGGGCCCTCAAAGAAAGTGGAAAGTTTGAGGAAGCTGAAAAAGAAATCCAGGAAGGCCTACGGCAGAATCCAGATCACACCCTGCTCAAGACCAGTCTGGCCGACCTGCACTTGCGCCAGGGTCGTCTGGCCGAGGGGAGAATTTTAGCCGAGGAAGTCCTGGCGCATGATCCCCAGCATCCGCAAGCCCTGTCTGTCCTCGGTGATTTTTTTTTAAAGGAACACTCCCCCCACCAAGCTTGGGAGTGCTTCCGGCAAGCCTTTTTTCGCGACCCCAGGCCTTACCTAATCCTCAAAACCGCCCGTGCTCTCAAGGAAATGGGAAATTTCGCAGAGGCCTTGCAGGAACTGGAAAAAGTCCTCGTTGTCCAGCGGGAAAACTTTCCGTTCCTGAAAGAGAAGGCTTTGATTCTCAACCGCATGAAAAAGTTTGACCAGGCCCTGGACTGTTACGAAAAAATAAAAGAACTTCGACCCGATGACCGCTTTGTCCAGAAGGAGATCCTGCGCCTGCGGTCGCGCACCCGGCCGCAACCCCAGGTCCTTAAAGAACTCGAAGCGGTCGCCAGCATGGACTCGAAGAAAGGCGATCCACAAATTCACGGTCTTCTGGCCCAGAAGCTGAAAGATGCCGGAATGATCCGCGAGGCCGCGGCCGAATACGGGGCGGCTTCCGCCCTGGAACCTAATAATCTTTTTTTCCTCAAACAGCAGGGGTTCTGCCACTACCGCCTGAAGGATTATGCCCAGGCCATTCATTGCTTGACTGCAGCCCTCCACCGGGACCCCCAAGATATCGCGGTCCGGAAAACTCTGGAAAAAAGCTTTGAAGCCCAGGGAAACCTGGCGGATTTTCTGAACCTCTTGGAGGAAACCTTCCGGCAGCACCCTGGAAGCAAGTTTCTTTTAGGGACGATCAAAAAAATTCGCCGGAAATTTAAATTAGCCACAGAGGGCACAGAGATCACGGAGTTTTAAAACCATGATTACGAAAAAGTAAAGGATAAGGGTCAAGGGTCAAAAGTGATGCCGTTGCAGGGAAAACTAAACTTGAAAAAAGGAATTTCCTATACAATGAACCTAAAATATTCTGATGAGGCCGGATGAAATCGCCAAGGCCTTTCGAACCGGCAGACGGGGAAGAGCGTTTCCTTCAGGCGCAATCCCTCATGGAGAGGGTCTTCGGCTTCCGGGATTTTCGCCCCGGGCAGGAAGAGATTCTCGAGGTTATTCTTGCGGGCGAGGATACGCTGGTGGTCATGCCTACCGGAGGGGGGAAATCGCTCTGCTACCAGCTGCCGGCCTTGGTCCTGCCCGGCGTGTCCCTGGTCATATCCCCCCTCATCGCCCTGATGAAGGACCAGGTGGATACTTTACGCGTCCGGGAACTTCCGGCCGTCTCCATCCATAGCCTTATGAGCATCGAAGAACAGGAAGAGGTCTTGGAAAAGATCCCCCTGGGAGCTTACAAGATTATCTACGTCTCCCCAGAACGTCTGCGGAACGGCCCGTTCATAAGCGCCCTGAAGAAACAGCCCGTATCAATGGTGGCCGTAGACGAAGCGCACTGCATCTCCGAGTGGGGACATGATTTCCGACCGGATTATCTGCGGATCGGCCAGGCCCTCGACTGGCTGGGCCGGCCGCAGACCATTGCCCTCACCGCTACAGCGACCGCAAGGGTCCGGGAAGATATCATCACCCAGCTGAAGCTCCGCGCTCCACGGCAGTTTATCACGGGCTTCGACCGGGAGAACCTCTTCTGGGAGGTCTCACGCTTAAGGGGGGCCAAAGAAAAGCTGTCCTTGCTTACCCGGCGGCTGCAAAGCTTTTCCGGTGGGGCAATCGTTTACACGGGAACGCGGAAGAGCGTGGAATCCATCGTCGGCCACATGAGGAACCAGGAAGTTACCGCAGAGGGATATCACGCCGGGATGGAAGATGAAGAACGCACCCGGGTGCAGGAAGAATTTTTAGAAGGCCGCCTGAACCTCATCGTGGCCACCAACGCTTTCGGCATGGGGATCGACCGCTCGGACATCCGCATGGTCATCCACCATCAAATACCGGGAAGCATCGAGTCCTATTATCAAGAATCCGGACGGGCCGGCCGTGACGGTGGGCGGTCCGCCTGCCTTCTTCTTTTCTCGCCGGCAGACCGCCGTCTCCAGGAGTTCTTCATTGAAGCCAGCTATCCCGCCCCGGAAGTTATCCTGGCGGTTCACCGCACGCTGCTGCAGAGGCCGGAAGACATGATCTGGTTGACCTACCGGGAAATCGGAATGCTCTGCCAGCCGCCAGTGGCTGACGTGGCCGTGGCTTCCGTCCTCAAGATCCTGGAAGAGGCGGGGGTGATTCACCGCCTCCATCGGTATGAGAACCGGGCCGAGCTTTATCTCCGGGTCCGGCCGGCAGTCATCCTCCAATCCCTGCCGAAAAAATTTTCCGCCAAAGCGGCTTTTCTAAAAATCCTCGGCGACCACTATACGGATGAAGAGCTGCTGGAAGGAATTCAGTTCCTCCCGGATGAGATGGCCGCCAAAGCCGGCCTTTCCAAAGAGGCTTTCCGGAGATTGATAACGGACCTGGAAGCAAGGGAGGAGGGAGCGTATATTCCCCCTTTCCGGGGAAGGGGCCTCCGTATGCTTTTACGCCTGCCCTCTGCCGAGCTGAAAATTGATTTCCAGAAATTGCAGCTCCGCAAAGCCCACCAACTGGAAAAGCTGGACCAGGTGATGGCTTATGGAACGTCGACCCGTTGCCGCCGGGCTTTCCTCCTTGATTACTTCGGGGAACGCTTTTCCTCCACTGACTGTGGCCGTTGTGACGTCTGTCAGCAGCCCCGGAGGGCGCCCGCAGCTGTCCCGAGAGGAATGGACCCCATCTTAGCCGTCAAGATCCTGAGCGGAGTAGCCCGCCTGCAGGGTCGCTTCGGACAGTCCATGGCCGTAAAAATGCTGGCCGGGTCTAAAGACAGCAAGGTCGAACAATTCCGGCTGCACCGCCTTTCCACCTATGGGCTTCTGGCCGAATTCAGTCAAAGCCAAGTTGAGAAGTGGGTTCAGGAACTTTTGGCCAACGAATGTCTGATGCAGCACCGCATCGTCATGGGCGGCAAGCCTTACCCTGTCCTTCTCCTTACTCCCCGCGGCAGGGAGGTGATGAAAGGGCAGGAACAGGTCTTCCTATCCCCGCCCGCAGCGGAGACCCAGATCCCCGCCCTGGCGGGACAGGAAGATTTTCATGAAGACCTCTTTGAGGAACTGAGAAAATCGCGCTTACAGTTGGCCCGGAGGGAAAACCTGCCCCCTTACTGCATCTTTCATGACCGCACTTTGCGCGAGATGGCCCGGGACCTTCCCGATTCTCCCGTGAAGATGATGGCCATTGCGGGGGTGGGGGAGATTACTTTCCGGAAGTATGGCCGGCATTTTCTTGACTTGATTTCTTCTTACCTATCCCGGAAAAAGCAAGCGGGTATGGAGGTAGGGACTTGATGCGGATTGGAGATTTAATCGAAGTCCCGGAGATCAAAACGGTCATTCAGCTCAAAGACCTTCAGGATTCCCATCTGCAGCAGATGATCCTGCACTCCTTCGTAGTCACCGGGGAAGTGCAGGACAGCCTGGAGAGAATTCTGACTTCTTTCAGCCAGCCGGAAGGGCGGGGAGTATTTCTAAAAGGGCATTTCGGCTCGGGCAAGTCTCATTTCCTCAGCATGCTCAGCCTTCTTCTGCGCCATGCGGAGTCCTGGAAGGTCCTCCTGGATCAGGCCCCGTCATTGGAAAATCTCCGGAAAAATCTCCGCTCCCGCCGGTTTCTCGTGGCGGAAATTTCCCTCATCCAGCACCGGTCCACGGAATTCTTAGAGGACATCTTCCTGCCAGAGATTTTCCGTGAACTTTCCGCGCAACTCCACGAGCCCTTTGAAGGGACCGACTCCCGTCAGGGAACCTTCGCGAAAATCCAGAAGACCTTGCGGGATCTGGATTTTTCGGGAATGGTCCTGCTGGTGGATGAGCTCTCCGAGTTTCTCCGCTCCAAGACTGACCCCCATGCTTACAATGAAGATATCCGTTTTCTTCAATACCTGGGAGAGGAGGCCTCTTCTTTCCCTCTCTGGGTCGTCGCTTCCCTGCAGGAATGGATCGAGGAGACCGGAGAGATCAACCAGGATACTTTCAATAAGATCAAAGACCGCTACCCCCTGCGCATCAGCCTGGGGCGCTCGCACATCGAAGAACTGGTTTCCCACCGCCTCATCCGCCACCGGGAAGGGTGCGAAGGCCATATTCACGAAATTTTCCAATCGCTGCGGAGCTATTTTCCTTCTTTTCCGGTTGAGGAAGCGCGGTTTTCCCAGCTCTACCCGATCCATCCGGCCACCATCACTCTCCTGGACCGCCTCAAGCCCCTTTTTTCCGAACATCGGGGCATCGTGGATTTCATCCACTACCGGCTGAAAGGGGATACGGAGCGCGGAATTCCCTCCTTCCTGGACAGACCGGCCCAGGAGCTTTTAAGCCCGGCGGTTCTCTTCGATCATTTCGTCCACCGCATCCGGGAGATGGCCGAAACCCAGCCTTTCGTGGAAAAAGTATTCCACTATTACCAGGATGAAATCCCGCAGATCTTCAAAGACCCTGATCAGCAGAAAGTGGCTCTGGACGCTGTAAAGCTGCTGATCCTTTTTGCTATCTCCCCCGTGCGCACCCGGTACACGGCCCGCCACATGGCCGAGATGATCCTCTTCCGGGTGACGGACCTGGAAGCGCATATCAATTACCAGTACTTCCGTGACATCATCGAGCGCCTCGTCAAGGGAAGTTCTTACCTGGCCGTATCCCCGGGAAAAGATCCGCTGGACGATCAGTTCGCCATCGACCTCCGGGCCGACGTTCCTGGTATCATCCGGCGCAAAATCCGGCAGGGGGTCGCCGAAATCAACGCCGGTGACCGCCGCCTTTTTGAGCGCCTGATGCCGCTGGCAGAATCGATGCACCTTCCTTTTGCCGGATGGGCGGAACAGAGACAGCAGCGGGTCTCGGTTTTATGGGAATACACCCGACGCAGCGGCTTAGTCCTACTCCGTCAGATCGACGAGATTCCCTTGGCCGAAGCCGAAAGGCTGGCGGAAGAATGGAAGCGGGCAGAGGAAGACTTCTTCCTATTGGTGGGCACAACTCACGGCGTGGACCGGCAATACCAGCACCTGCGCCAGGTCCTGCTGCCCTGGTTGCGGGAGAAACTTCCAGGCACTTTTCTCTTCTGGGTCCCCGCCCCGGTAACCGGGGAGGAGGAAGATTGGCAGAGAGAGTTCCTGGCGGCCTTGCTCCTCCTGGAACGCTACCGGGAAGACTCCTCTGAGAGCGGCCAAAGGGCCAGGGAATACCTTCAGGGTTTTTTAAACAGCGGGAAGAAGAGACTGGGGGAGATTCTGACCGGTGCTTATTTCCACGGCTTCCTGCTCTGGGACGACCGGCAGGTAGAAATTTCCACCTATGGCTATCTCACCCAGGAAAAGTTTTTTGCAGAATTCATCCCTCCTCTCCTGACCCGGAGGTTCCCTAAACACCACCGGGTCCATCCTTACCTGGAAGCACTACCCCCGACTACCATCCCCGGGCTTCTGCGGGATTTTTTCTCCACCGGGACCGTGGAAATTGATGAGCGGGTAAAATTCGGCCTGCGCGCGGTTCTGGACGGGATTCTGAAACCCATGGGCTTGGTCAAAAAGAAAGGAAACCAGTACTCTCTACAGGTAGACCCCCGGCACAACGAACTGGCCGAGCATTTCCTCTCCTTTCTGGAAAAAGGGCCTCAATCCCCGGATATCCTCTACTGGACTTTCCGCAAAGGAGATTTCGGCCTTTTAAAGCATCCGTTTGAAGTCCTGGTTCTGGCTTTGCTCTTCTCCGGCAATATCCTGGCCTACCAGGGACAGAGGAAAAAAGGCCTGGAGGATATTTCCCGGAACGGACTCCAAGGGATCACCACCCTGGGCAAGGGGGAGATCCTTAGCGAAGATCTCCGGGCCGCCATCCCCCTCCATCCCCTCGTTCCAGATAAGTTCCGCAAGGGGCCTTTTACCCTTCCTTCCCAGGAGGAGCTGTGGAATGACATGAAGGCTCGCAGGGAACGAGAGGTGGAATCCCTGCAGAACCTCCTCCAGAGAATGCGCTGGGCCGCTTCTTTCCAGTCTTTCCGGAACCTGCCGTGGGATTCCCTGACCCAGGATGTAAAGGATGTTCTCACCCAGTGGGAAGAGGTGAAAGTCAGCTTTCCTCCCCGCGAAGGTTTGGAACGATTTTTATCGGCCGCTGCCCGGGATCCTTTTCTTCCCGATAAGCTCCGCCGCCTGGAAGAGCTGAAAGCTTTCTTCGACCAAGCCGAACGAATCCTTTTTGTCTACCAGTATCTCGGCGACCCGCGGCTTTCCATCCCTGACCGCCTTGTTTATCAGACTTTGCGAGATGAGAGAAGCGCCCTCCTCGGCTTTTTCGAGGCCGGAAGAATTTCCATCTCCCGGGAAGCAGTCCAGGACCTTCTGCAGCGGTTTCAGGATTTCCGGGAAAGATACATCCAGGTTTACGTCACCGAGCACCGGAAGGCCCGCTCAGGAGACCAATTCATCCCTTACGAGAAATTGCGCCAATCGCGGCGCTATCAGCTCCTTTCCCGCCTCGACCAGCTGGAGATGGTTTCCGTTCAACACAACCGGAGTTCGGTTGACCGGACCCTGACCGCGGTTCTGATGTCCCAGTGTAACGGCCCGTCTCCCGATGCCCTGCAGAGTAACCCCATCTGTTCCTGCGGATTTCATTTGGGAGAAGAAGCGACGATTCAACCGATCCGGGAAATCGAGAAATCAATAGACCTGGGAATCCGGGAGACGGTCGAAGCGCTGAAGGCATCCACTTACCAGGAAAAAATCCTGCCTTACCTGGTCGGTCTGGAAGAGGTGGGCGAGAAAGACAAGGCATCAGCCATCCGGCGGGTTCTCGCTCTTTCCCCTTCAGCGGGTGAAACCTTTCTCTCCCAGCTCGAAGAGGTCCTTAACCCATTAGCCATCCAGGGGATCAACGAGGCTTTCCGGGGCCGCGTGGTCGTGGTGCGCCGGGACCTGGACCAGCTCTACGGAGTTTTGATCCACCGAAAATATTCCCTCGCCCAGGTACGCAAGATTTTTCTTCAGTGGCTGAAGGAAGAGGAAATATCCGAAGGAACTTTTGTCCAATTCATCGGCCAGGGAGAACCCGGCCGGGAGGCACCCAAGGCAGAAGGCCTCCTGGCCTTCATCGAGTCCGGCGTTCCCCACCTTCTCCCCTTGCTCAAAGAAATTGGCCAGGGCCCCTTTCAAAAGGTTCTTCTTCTCTCCCTCTGGGCTGAAGGTTACGGAATCTCCCCCCGGGATATCCTTTCCTTATTCCCCTCCCTGGAAAAAGGCCAGGAAGAGCGAAGCCATCTTTTGCTGCAGCAGCTGGGGGGGGCTGCCCGGACCTTGCAGGAGAAAGATCTTCGTCTCTTTGAATCCCTGGTTGAGGAGGTGGAGAGCGAAGAAGGGATTTTAACCGAACTCTGGAAAATTCTGGCCCCCAGAACGGCCCTGGAAATTTTTGACCAAGAGGGCCTTTTCAATTCCATCCTGCGTGAAGCTTTCGAAAGATTACTGGCTTCTCCGGAAGGAGAGGGAGAAAGTCGGAAGCTTTCTTCCCGGGAAAGTGCCGTTTTGCCGGCGCGGGCTCCCGGGTTCTCCGCCAAGCAGAAGGAGATGAACCAGGCCTGGCAGGCCTACGGCACCCTCAGGCAAAAGCTTTCCGCTTTAAAGCGCCGAGAGGGAAATCCGCCCCAGGACTTCCCCAAATGGGAATCCCTCTACCTTCAACATTTAAGCCCGTTATCCTTCCTCGCCGGCACGTTTCCGGGGCAAATCCGGAGGTTGGAGATTTCTATTCCCGCCCCGGCCAGAGAGCACCTGGCCCAGGCCGAAAATATTTGCAGTTCGCTTTCCAGCAGCTTCGCCCAGTTCTACCGGAAGGCTCTCCCCGGATGGGAGGCCGGAGATGGAAAGAGGCCGAAGATGATCGAAGATCTTCCTTCCCTCTCTCCGAGGAAAGGAAGTTTTGCGGAAGGCGCGGCTAA
>Ga0153916_10004453_pt1 | contig 10583 bp, 6 predicted proteins | sample Opewatmetagenome_FD_109642 | JGI IMG/M metagenome (GOLD analysis project Ga0153916, IMG submission 109642) | Freshwater wetland microbial communities from Ohio, USA - Open water 3 Core 3 Depth 4 metaG | ecosystem: Environmental > Aquatic > Freshwater > Wetlands | place: USA: Ohio, Lake Erie, Old...
GGTCCAGTCGCGGCCGGTCCGCCGGCTGGCGGCGGTGATCCCCGCGCTGGGCGAGGGCGTCAAGGACCACGCTGACGCCGTGGTCGAGGCCGACTCCGCCCGCGCCGCCGCAGCCGCCGCCTATTTGGCGGGGACCGGATCGACCGATCAGTTCCTCCCCTGCCTCCGCTATCAGACGGCCCAGACGCTGGCCTTCCTCGAAACGCTCACCGCCTACAACCGGGCCATCGCCGAGTACGTGCTCCTGGTCCTCGACCCCGCAATCCCCGCCGACCAACTGGTGCAGACCCTGGTCGTCCCGAGATGATGCCGGTTAGCCGGCATTTCTAGCCAGCGTAGGACGGATTGCCAATCCGTCCTACCAACACGGCGTGAGAAATGCGCTAGAGCGTTCCCTTGGTGCTGGGCACGCCGGGGACCCGCGGGTCCTTGGAGGCGGCCATGCGGAGGGCCCGGGCCGCGGCCTTGAAGATCGCCTCGGCGACGTGGTGGCTGTTGCGGCCGTAGGGCACCAGGACGTGCAGGTTGCACAGGGCGTTGGCCGCGAAGGCCTGCCAGAAGTCGGCCACCAGCTCGCTGTCGAATTGGCCGATCTTGGCGGTGGGAAACTCGACCTGGCAGACGAAGAAGGCCCGGCCGCCCAGGTCGACCGCGGCGGTGGCCAGGGTCTCTTCCATCGGCAGCGTGAAGTGCCCGTAGCGGCGGATGCCCGCTTTGTCGCCCAGCGCCTCGCGGACCGCCTGGCCCAGGCAGATGCCCACGTCCTCGACCGTGTGGTGCTGGTCCACGGCCAGGTCGCCGGTGGCCTTGATCTTCAGGTCCAGGGCCGCGTGCTTGGCCAGCAGCGCGAGCATGTGGTCGAGGAATCCGACGCCGGTCGCCACCTCGGCACGTCCGCTGCCGTCGAGGGCCAGCTCGATCTCGATTTCGGTTTCCGCCGTCTTGCGCTCAACTCGGGCCGTTCGCGCCATTTCAGCCACCACGCTCCGTGGAGAATTCCTCTTCAAAAGACCTCTCGCCAAGGCGCAAAGGCGCCAAGGAACAAGAAAGAGGAAAGTCTTGTCTCCGCGTCTCTGCGCCTCTGCGCGAGACTCTACGTTTCTCTCTACACCACTTGCTTGAGGCGATCCAGGCAGGCGTCGATTTGCTCGTCGGTGCCGACGCTGATCCGCAGGCCGTCGCCCCAGCCCGGATAGTCCATGTATCGGACCAGGATGCGGTCCCGTTTGAGCTGCTCATAAAGCGGTCTTGCCGGACGCTCCGGATGGACGTTCCAGGCAAAGTTGGCGTGCGAATCGACCGTTACAAACCCTAGCTTCCGCATTTCCGCCACAAGCCGGCCCCGGGTGGCCACGATCTTCCGGCGGTTGGCCGCCAGCCACGGCTGGTCGCCCAGGGCGGCCGCCGCCACGGCGATCGACACCGCGTCGCAGTTGTAGGAATCCTTGACCTTGACCATCTCGCGGATCCAGTGCGGCTGGGCCACGAGGTAGCCGAACCGCAGCCCCGCCAGGGCGTACGATTTGCTCAGCGACCGCGAGACCAGGATCTTGTCGCACTCGGCCACCAGGTCGAGGCAATGCGTCTCGGCAAAGTCGGCGTAAGCCTCGTCGACCAGAAGCGGACAGGGGAGCCGCCGGGCGATATCGAGGACCACTGCGGGCGGGATCGTTGTGCCGGAAGGGCTGTTCGGGCTGGCCAGAAACACAAGCCGCAGGCCCTCGGCCGGCCCGGCAAACGCCGCCGGCAGCGTCCAGTCGGCCCGAAATCGGACCTCCTCCCACCGCGCCCCCTGGATCTGGGCCAGGGTCCGGTAGAGGATGTAGCTCGGGTACGGCAGCCGGAGCAACTGTCCGCTGCCGACGAACGTCCGCGTGACGATCGTCAGGATGTCGTCGCTGCCGTTGCCGCACAGCACCCACTCCGGGTCCACGCCGAGCACTTCGGCCGCCTTCCGGCGGAACGCCCCGCCCATCGGGTCCGGATACTTCTCCAGGCCCCGACGCAGCACCGCTTCCATCGCCTCGCGGACCGCCGGCGAAGGCGGATACGGATTCTCGTTCGTGTTGAGCTTGACGAAGCCCTCTTCCTGCGGCTGTTCCCCCGGCACGTAACCGGCCATCGCTTCGATCTCGGGTCGGACGTAGTTCATGGGAGAGAGGGCAGTGGGCAGTAAGCAGTGGGCAGCATTCAAAAGCAACGTTTAGCGGCGGCACTAGTGCCGCGTGGCAGCCGGTAACCAGCATTCATCCTTCATCATTCATCCTTCATCCTTACCTCCACGCTGGCCCGGTGCGCCGTCAGCCCCTCCTTCGTCGCCAGCGCACGCACGTCGGCAGCCAGACCCAACATTCCTTCCCGCGTGAAATGAAGCACGCTGTTGGCCCGGAGGAAGTCGTTCGCCGACAGCCCGCTGGCGAACCGGGCCGTGCCGCTGGTGGGCAGAACGTGCGACGGTCCCGCGGCGTAGTCCCCCAGCGCAACCGGCGTGTAGTTGCCCAGGAAGATCGCCCCTGCGTGGTGGATCTTCTCCGCCAACTGCTCGGCGTTTTCCGTGGCGATGTGCAAGTGTTCGGGCGCGATCTGGTCGGCCAGGCGGCAGGCCTCGTCGGCGTCGCGGGCGAGGATCACGGCGCCGAAGTCCTCGAGGCTCTGACGGGCCAGCTCGCCGCGCTCGACCTGGCCGAGCCGCCGGTCGAGTTCCGCCACGGCGGCGTCCAGGACCGCTTCGTCCCAGCCGATGAGGATGCTCGCCCCGGGGGCGTGCTCGGCCTGGGCGATCAGGTCCAGCGCGGTGTAATCGGCCCGGGTCGATCGATCGACGATCACCACCACCTCGCTGGGCCCGGCGATCGAATCGATGTCCACCTCGCCGTAGACGTGCCTCTTGGCCAGGGCGACGAAGAGGTTCCCCGGCCCGACGATCTTGTCGACCCGGGCGATCCCCTCCACTCCGTACGCCAGCGCGGCCACGGCCTGGGCCCCGCCGAGGCGATAGACTTCTGAGATTTCCAGCTCGTGGCAGGTGGCCAGCAGGTCGGCGTTGTAGGCGCCGAAACGAGTCGGCGGGGCAACCAGGGCAATCTCGCGGACGCCGGCCACCTGGGCGGGGACGGCGGTCATCAGGACGGTCGAGGGATAGGCCGCCGCCCCCCCCGGCACGCAAACCCCCACCCGATCCAGCGGCCGATACCGCTGGACCAGGCACCCACCCGGCCGTTGGACACGGACGTCGCGGTGCAGGATCGCCTCCTGGAAGGTTCGCACGTTCTCGCGGATGCGGCGGACGGCCGCCAGGAACTCGGCGTCGGCCTGGGCATGGGCCCGGACGAGCTCGGCCTCGGGGACGCGGAGGGTCTCGGGCGTTAGCTCGGCCTTGTCGATCCGCCGCGAATAGTCCAGCACGGCGGCAATCCCCTTCTCGGCCACGTCCCGGCAGATCCGCTCGACGACCTGCACCGGAGAAAGGGGCTCGCCGAAGATCTCGATCGTCCGACGCCGCCCCTCCTGGCTGACGATATCCCCGCGCAGGCTGAGGCGGCGCCGCAGCTCGGCCATCACGGCCCGCAGGTCGTCCCGCCGGCTGTCGATACGCAGCATCTTGAGCCCTCGACCCGGACTCGAACCCATCGCTCGTACTCCTACCCCTTCCTTCGAGACACACAAGACCCTTATTCTGTTCGTTCCACTCCGTCGAAGAAAGGGCTGGTTTCCCCGCGATGCCTGGTTCGACGCCGGACTGTTCGACGGGTTCGGGGGCTGCGGTCGCGCGAGACGGGATTTCGCACCCCCCTACGGAGCTACGGCGCTGTGCCCCTTACGAAACCTTTGCCAATTGCCTGCAAAAGTATGCTCCGCGCTGGCGGGGCTCGGCCCCGGCGATCTACAATTGAGGGACAGGGGTCAGGCTGCGCGCTCGCGGCGAACGTGCTGTTGTCTTGTCACGGCCTCGTGCGGAACTGTGGAAGAGCACCTTTTCACCATCGGCTGCCCTACCTGCCAGCGCCGTTTGGCGGTACGAAGCGAAGCGGCGATCGGGGCGATTCTGACCTGCCCGATGTGCGAGAGCATGGTCGAGGTGGTAGCGCCGCCTGGCTGGCAGCCGACCCCGAAACCCGCTCCACCCAGCCCCCGGCCTGAGGGCGTGCTTCCCGGGCCGGAGAGTCAACTTGCCGGTGCGCCGGCGGGCGTACTGCCGCAATCGATCCCGGCGGCGGCTGCCGGGGCGCCGGCCCCCGACACAGCCGCCGTAGCCGCCTTGCCGCCTGGAGCCGGGGGCTTCCTGGCTGGGAAGTGGGCCCTGTGGGCCTTGGTGCCGATCGCCGGGCTCGTAGTGGGGGCGGTAACCGGGAGCGTCCTGGCGTTGCGGGGCGGCACGCAGTCGGCGGCTGAGGCGGTTGTCGAAGCCCCCGTTGCGCAGCCCGAGCCGGCGGAGCCGACTTCCGAAGCCACCCCGATCGAAACTCCGCCGACGCGGCTGCCGCCGCGGTGGTTGCCGGCCCGCACCCAACTGGTCTTCAGCCTGAGACTCTCCGAAACCGCCGCGAACCCGGACATCGAACGGGCGATCGGGTGGGCGGGGCCGGTCTGGCAATCCACGGTCGGGCGGGTGATGGAAACGTTCAGGCTCCAGGCCCGCAACCTCCGCCGCCTCACCTGGGCCGCAACCGACCTGGCCGCCTGGCACGACCAGGCCGTCGTGCTGCTGGAGTTCGAGGAGGGGCAGGACGTGGGCATTTTCCGCGGGCTGGGTGAAGAGGTAGATCTGGCGGTCGCCGGCTTCAAGTGCCGGCGGCTGGCAAAGGGGAGCTGGAGCCAGCCGTTTGCCGCCGTGGACGAGCGGACGGTGGTCACCGGCCCCGAAGCGCTGCTGCGGGAACTGGCCGAGCGGAGCGAGCCGCACCTGCAAAGCCGGCCTCTCGAGCGGCTCCTCAAGGGCACCACGCTCGACGAGGACTTCCTGCTGTTCGTCGACCTGTCCGCCGCGCGGCAGGCCGGCTGGCGCTTGCCCGTCTCGGCGATGGACGTCTGGCCGGCGGGCCGCGAAGCCTGGCACGTGGTCTGGGAGGTGCCGGAGGGATTGGGCCTGTTGCTGCGGAAGTCGGGGCGGGTCCGCAGCGACGTGGCGCTGGCGTGCGAGGGGGAATCCGCGGCCCAGAGAGTCCATGCCGCTTTGGAGAAGCTCGTTCCGGCCGGCTGCGACGCGCTGGACGGCTTGGCCCGGTCGCTCACCGCGAAGCTCCAGGCCGGGCGGATCACGAGCGAAGAGGCAGATCGGTACGAGGGGCTGTTGACCGAGGGGAAGACCGCGCTCGTGGCCGCGCGACGGGAAGTCGTGCAGGAGACGGTGTGGGTGCGGATCGAATGCCGGGGCGGGCTTGAGGTTGCCCAGGCGGCGATGGACAGCCAAAAGGCGATTCGGGCGGACTGGCTGGAAGCCGCCCGCCGGGGCGACGAGGCGAACCATCGTCGGATCCTGGCGGCCCTCGGCGGGTATCTCAAGGCCGTGGGGCATTTCCCGCCCGGCGCAGGCGGCGGCGCCCTTCTTCCCCCGGAGACCCGGCTGAGCTGGATCGCCGCGATGCTCCCCTACTTCGATCACCGCGACTGGCACCGCGATTTGCAGTGGGGATATCCGTGGAACAACCCCCAGAACCGCCCCGTCACCCGGCGCCCCCTCGACGAGGTCATCAATCCGGCGCTCGGGCCGAGCACCACGGAGGCCGGATACCCGGTGACGCACTACGTGGGAGTGGCGGGCGTCGGAGAGAATGCCGGCACGCTAAGGCCCGATGAGCCGGGGGCCGGGCTGTTCGGATACAATCGCGCGGCGCGTCCCAGCGACGTCCCCGACGGCGCCGCCAACACGCTGGCGATCCTCGGCGTCACCGAGCGGCTGGGCCCCTGGGCGGCGGGCGGACACGCCACGGTCCGGTCGCTCAGCAAGCGGCCGTACGTCAACGGGCCCGACGGCTTCGGGAGCGGCCAGCCCGACGGGATGCTCGCCGGCATGGCCGACGGCTCGGTGCGATTCCTGTCCAAGAACGTCGCCCCAGAAGTGCTGGAACAGTTGGCCACGCTTGCCGGCGGGGAGAAGATCGAGCCGGCCGCGGCGCCGGAACCCGCCAAGCCCGGCCGCGGAAAGGCCAGCGAAGGGGCTGCGAAGAAGGTTGCCGAGAAGCGGGACACCGAGGAAGAAGGCGCCGACGAGCCCTCCGCGGAGAAGGAAGAGCCCTCCGCCGAAATCGACGTGGACGCCCGGCTGGCCGATCGCATCCCGGAGATCGCGTTGCGGGAAGTCCCCCTGGCGGACGCCGTCCGGCTGGTCGGGCGGATGAGCACCCTGCGGGTCACATTCGACCTGGAGGCGATGGCCGCGCTGGGCGTCGCGCCGCGCGAGCCGGTGAGCGTTCAGCTCTCCGGGGCCTCCGTCAAGCAGGTCCTGGACGGCATTGCCTCCAGCCGGGGCCTCGCGTGCGTGGTGATCGAGGATCAGGTGTTGCTCACCAGCCCCGAGGCGAAGCGGACCGTTCTGCGCGAGGTGAGATACGACGTAGCCGACCTGGCCGGTTCCTCTTCCCCCACCGCGACGGAGCTGCTGGAGTGGATCACCAAGTTGATCGCCCCGGATAGCTGGCGTCAGGCCGGCGGGCCGGGGAACGCCCGGGCGGCCGACGGGAGCCTGACGGTCGATCAGGTCGAGTTGGTCCACAGCCAGATCCGCGGTTTGCTGGAGAAGCTCCGCGTTGCACGGCGGCTATCCTCCCAGGGGGAGAATGGATCCTCAAAAGGGGGCCTGGCAACCCACTTCGACTTGGCCAGGGCAAAGCTCCGCCAGGTGGTGACCGCGAACTTCTTTGCGAAGACGCCACTCTTGGACATTTTGGCGGACTTGGAGAGGACGACCCAGAGCACAATCCTGATCGACTGGATAAATTTGGAAAATGAGGGGGTTTCGCCTGACCTGAAAGCAACGCTGAGTGTCCACAATCAGCGGCTCTCTGAGGCCCTTGTGGCGCTGCTGCACCCTCTGGGATTGAGCTACCGCATTGTGGGGGCCGACACGTTCGAGTTAACCACCCGGAAAGCCTTCACAGCCAGGTTGGAGGTCGAGTTTTACCCGGTGGCCCATCTGTTGGCCAAAGGGTATACCCCTGCGGGGCTTATCGATCGGATCAAGGGACAAGTGGCGGGGGCCACCTGGAACGACGCAGGGGGGCCGGGAGTCCTCTATTTTGACAAGCCGTCGGGGTACCTGATCGTCCTCCAGTCGCAGCCGGTCCAGGTGAAGCTGGAGATCCTCCTGGCCGAGCTGGCGGCAGAAGGGGCGGACAAGGGTCCGGCGGCCGAGGGCGGAACCGGGGACCGCCGGTAAGTGCTTGGTGTGAGTCCGTTTTGACGCGTTTTTCTCTTGCCTTTTTCCACTGCCGCGACGAAAATAGGGTTCGGAGAGAAGTTCAGCCAGCCTTGTAGCCGATTCTCCAAGCATGAGTCCGAGCTGGGCCACTTATCGGTTTTGGTACTATTTTAGCCCGCGGGGTCGCGGGGCCGGAGGTGGTTCGTAGGCTCGCTCTTGTACGCTAGCGACAAACCAAAGCCCTGAGACCCCTGTGGTTCTCAGGGCTTTTTTTGTTGCCCCGCTTTTTTGTTGCCCCATCCGTGGAAGGAGTGCCTGCGATGATCGTCGTGATGAAACGTGGCGCGTCGGAAGATCAGGTCCAGCACGTCGTCGATCGGGTCGAAGAGTTCGGCCTGAAGGCCCACGTGATCTTCGGCACCGAGCGGACGGTGGTCGCCGCCGTGGGAGAGAAGCGCGACGAGCATCGCCAGTCCCTGGAAAGCTGCCTGGGAGTGGCCGAGGTCGTCCCGATCCTCGCCCCCTATAAGGTGGCCAGCATCGAGGTCAAGCCGGAGCGGACGATCGTCCGGGTGGGCCCGTTCAGCGCGGGGAACTGCTACCTGGGGATCATTGCCGGTCCGTGCTCGGTGGAGAGCGAGGAGCAGACGCTGGCCACCGCCCGGGCGGTCAAAGCGGCCGGGGCTACCGCGCTGCGCGGCGGGGCCTTCAAGCCGCGGACCAGCCCCTACAGCTTCCAAGGGCTGAAGGAACAAGGGCTTCGCATTCTCGCCGCCGCCCGCGAGGAGACCGGCCTGCCCGTGGTCACCGAGGTGCTGGCCGCCGCCGACGTCCCCCTGGTCGCCGACTACGCCGACTGCCTCCAGATCGGCGCCCGCAACATGCAGAACTATCGGCTGCTGGAGGAGGCGGGCGCGACGGGCAAGCCGGTGCTGTTGAAGCGCGGCCCCAGCGCCACCATGGAAGAGCTCCTGTTGGCGGCGGAATACGTCCTCAACACCGGCAACCAGAACGTGATGCTCTGCGAGCGGGGGATCCGCACCTTCGAGGCCCACACCCGCTACACGCTCCCCTTGGCCACGGTCCCGTATCTGCACGAAAAGACGCACCTGCCGGTGATCGTCGACCCGAGCCACGGGACCGGGCACACCCACCTGGTGCCGCGGATGGCCGCGGCGGCGGTGGCCGCCGGGGCCGACGGGCTGATGCTCGAGGTCCATCCCAACCCGGAAAAGGCCCAGAGCGACGGCTACCAGTCCCTCAATTTCCAGCAGTTCGCCGAGACGATGGAGCTTTGCCGCAGGGTGGCCGACGCGGTGGGCAAGATCCTCACGCCGCTCGAGCCAGGTGAAACGGCGCGGGCACTTCAAACGTACTGAGCGGGAGCCGCCGACGGCAAGAGGAACGCCATGGGCGGCGCAAAAAACAGGCGCGCCCCCTGCGTGGGTCGTGCGACGTGCAAGGCACGTTCACCCCGGGCTGATGCTGATCGTTCAATCAGTCCTCCCTTGATGCAACGGCCCCAAGCAGCAGGCGCGCCGAAAGACTCGGTACCGTCATGTTTCGGAGTCTCTGCCTCCTTTATCCAAAGGATACGTTGCGGGGAAAAGAGACACCTTCCGCCACCTGGCATCCGTCCGTACCGAAAACGAAGGTTGCCGGAGCAACCGTCGGTTTGGAGTGGGATTTCCCAGCGTGGGAAACCGCCCACGGAAGCAGACCGGATCGAGGGAAAACGTCAACACACATGGCGAAGCTCCAGGTGGCTTCCACAACCATGGTTGTGCAACACCCCCGGCGGGTGCTTCGCGCCGCTGCGGTTCGGCCGCCTTGCGAAAGCACTCGCGGCGGTGAAAACCCTCGCGCCTGCTGCATTATAGTTCGCCGCGGGCCGCCGGGCAAGAGCCAAGTTGGGCCACGTCTCGGTACGTCATGGGGCCGTCACCAGCGTTTCCAGCCATACCGGCCCGCTGGCGTCCGGGATCAGTGCGTTTTGAGGAAGACGGCGCCCCAAGTCTTCGTAGGTCTCGATCACGGCCGCTAGTGCGTCCTTGACGTTTGCCAAGGCGTCCTCGACCGTGTTCCCCTCCGTGACCAGTTCCGGAACCAGGGGCGAAGTCACGGTGTAACTACACTCGGGCTGCGGAGTTAGAACCAGCGGGATCTTGTACTGCATCAGCATCCTCCACCAGGAGCCCAGCGCTCGACCGGCAGAATCGAGCTTCTCTTCTCACCGGCCTTCCGCGGTTCAGGATTGTCAACTCGCGGCCGGATGTCAAGCAGGGCGAGCCGTCTTGGCCCGCCACTTCGCCCCCTGGGGAGTCGTGCTGAAGGGGTTCGAGTTTCGGGGACTGCGCAGGATGGCGCGATGGGCGGCTCTCGGCCAAGGGCTCGCCGCGGGATCCAGATATCCCCCGGCAGAAAACTCGGACGTGGAAAAACGCGGTTCTGTTGACCAAAATTCGAAAAAAATAGGCGCACTTGCGGGTCGGGGACGGGCGACGTGCTATACGGCACGTTATCTGGCCGCTCGCGGTGAAAGCTGAGCCGGCCTTCCTGGGGGCAACGCGTCCTCGAAACGCAAGCGCGCCGACCTGTTCGGCAGCAAAACGTTTACGAAACCAACTCCTGTCAGGCTAAGGGTGACGAAAAGAGGTTAGTCCGATTCCCGACGTTGAACCTTTTCGCTCGTCCTCCCGAGTTAGGCGGGCGGTCGCGGGCGGAAGTGATAGGGCGGTCGTGACCGCTGCTCCCGCGCGCCGCCACGCAGGTCCCGTTGTTGCCGATCCAACCAACGCCGACGTTCCAGGGCGCTCAACTGCCGGCCGAGCGCCCCAAGCCCAGGACCGCTCCGCGCGAGCCTCATCGGCGAGAGGAACGGCCAGCCCAGCCACCAAGGTCTCGTGAGAGGGTACATCCTCGCTCACCCGCGTGTCGTCCGCCGGCGCCGGCCCCGCGGCCTTCGACGCCTGGTGGCCGCGATCAGCTTCGTCCGGCAAAGAGGATATACACGACAAAACGCCGAAGTCAAAAAAAGGAATTCAAGAAACGCCCCAGAAAAGCCGACACGCGAAAGCAACTCCAGGTCCGCCAAGGCACTGCGCCGCGGAGAAAATTTTCGCGCCCTCTGCGGCCGGGAGAACGCAGGGTTCTCGCGACGATTTCAGGCGTGAAAACCGCGCCGGTCACGCCCGCCCGCAAGGACGCAGCAGCCCGCCAACTCAAC